>Ga0114919_10000663_pt1 | contig 26959 bp, 23 predicted proteins | sample BlataG_FD_88682 | JGI IMG/M metagenome (GOLD analysis project Ga0114919, IMG submission 88682) | Deep subsurface microbial communities from Black Sea to uncover new lineages of life (NeLLi) - Black_00105 metaG | ecosystem: Environmental > Aquatic > Marine > Oceanic > Sediment | place: Atlantic... | reverse complement strand
TGCTCCCCTACCTGATAAATGGTGACAACGTTCGGATGGTTGATCGCTGCGGTGGCCTTGCTTTCGCGCAAGAATCGTTGGCGAGAGATGGCATCTGCCGCCCGGCTGGGGTGCATCAGTTTGATCGCGACCTGCCGGTCAAGCTTGTCATCGCGACCAAGATAGACCCGTCCCATGCCGCCATGGCCGATCAGACTCTCGATTGCAAACCCTCCGATCGATGCAGGGAGCTCGCCGGCGGGACGGTCAATAAATGGGTGGGCCGATTGCCAGCCACCGCCCTCGACGGGCTGCTGTTTGCCACTGTCGGGGTCGAATGTGATCGTCTCGGAAAGCGGTGAGCGGGCCGAGTGGGTTTCGTGTGAATCGTCCTGAACAACGAACGAGCAGAACGGTCCGCCGTTGAGCATGCAACTGGTTTCTTCGATGGTGATTGACTCGCCGAAGTGTTTTGCCACGCCCTTCATAATGCCCCTGGCCAGCACACAGAGTTGGCGGCTCGAGCCGTAGACCAGGTGCAGTTCGTTGGGAGAGTGCCGCACCGCCTCGAGCACCGGCGGCTCAGCCCCGGGGTTCGTGGCTCGGATCATCGTGTGGATGATCGATTCGGTGTTCTCAATCAGGTCGAGCGTTCGCCAGGCCGGATCAATGTGGCGACCAGCCACCTTCACCAGATGCGGCGCGAGGAACTCACCAAATCGCTCCACCAGCGTGGGCAGCGGTTCGCCGGTCCGCTCGGCAAGAGACTGCAGTAAACCGACTGCCTCACCGTCGGGATAGGTCTCGTTGGGAAGGTAACGAGATGCGCCGCTTGACACGGTCTCTCGTAGTTTCAGCCAGGTTGTCGTTCCGGCTGTTGCCGCGTCGGCAAACTTCTGGATGTAAAAGAAAATAATGCCGTGCACAGCGGTCCTTCGGAAAAAGCGAAACCCGCGGCCGGTTACAGCCGGAAGCAATGCTGACCACCTGCCCCGTCGGCAGGTAGCCGAGAGTAGCCTACCACGCTGGTATTTCCTGTAGAAAGCAACCAGCACGAGCTGGCCGCCGGCTGCAGGAATCGGCTCATTCCGCTGCGTGAGCCGCAAGCTTGCAGAGCCGGTTGCGGTAGAGCAGCAGGCCGTGGGCGGCGTGATAGAGTGCCCCGCACTCAACATCGATATCGGCCGTCTGCTCAAGCATGGTCACCAGCCGATGGGCTCCCCGCAGCACCCAAGGTTCGCTGAGTCGCTCATCAGGGAGGGCGACCGCGAGAAACTCAAAGATGTGGCCACTCGATCCGAGCTTGGCAAAGACGTCGGGTGAACTGGCCGGCCGTTCGAAATACTGCGTTGAGAAGCTGCCGTCGGCCTGCTGAAATCGGCGGGCCCGGTCGATGCAGTCGCCGATCGTTCGCTCGGCTTCGCCCCAGACGCCTGGCAACTGGCCGGTTGTCTCAGGCTGCCGCTGCCGCTGGCGGTTGACTGCTGTCGCCAGCCCGTACAGCCGGTGGGCTCCGCCACAGGCACTTGAGGCAAGATCGGCCTCGAGCTCCATCGCCATCACTCGCTCAAGGTCCCAGGATTCACCATCTGCTCCCTGCCAACTGCTGCCCGCTGGCAAGTAGGTGGCCAGCGCCATCAGCGTCCAGGTGGCCTCTTGGCCCGGACGTAGGTCGGCCTGGGCTTGGCTGAGCAGATCACCAACCTCTGCCTGCCGATCGCCCACAACCAGCGGCCGCTCGAGCGGAATGCCGTCGCTGCCGCACTGTGAGAGATATCCCAGCCACTGATCAGGATGCCCCTGGCCCAGCGTGCTGCCTTCCTCAACAACCGCAATCACGCCATGGTCACCCGGCCGCAGCTTCCAGCCGGTCAGCTGGCCACCGTCCAGCAGGTAGTCCAGGGCGGCCACTGGCTGGCTGTCGTGCAATACGCTGAACTCCTCACCGAAAGCCAAAATGCCATGCACCACCTGCCAAGCCCCCTGGGTGGTGGTCGAAAGCTGCCGGCCGTCGCGGGTCTGGTCGAGCACGCGTCCGATCCGCGGGCAGAGCTCAGCGGCAGAAACCACGGCAGCCGGAGCCTTCGGAGGGGGCTCTTGTGTCGGCCGGCTGCAGCCGCCGGTCAGCTGGAGGCTGGCCAGGAGGGCACACGCAAAAAGGTCATGTCGCGGCGATACAGAACGCATGGCTCGTACAGAAAAGCGGCAACGGGCGGGCTCGTCCGCAGAAAAGCCTTGCTTCCGCGGCGGCTGTCGCTCCTACAATAGTTGCGAGAATCGTCCTTTCCCAGTCGCCCGCACTATTTCAGGAGGCGGCGCAAGCCGACCGCACGATGCTACCGTTTTTCTTCGACTTTCGCCTGTTGATCTGGATTGCCCCTGCCATTGTCTTGGCCTTGTGGGCTCAATGGCGAGTCAAGTCTGCCTTTGCCGCCGCCTCGCGGCTGCCAGCCCCGCTCTCGGGGGCTGCCGCTGCCCGGCACATCCTCGATTCGGCTGGAGCCAGTAATGTTCAGGTTGAATCGGTGGGAGGCAGTCTGACCGATCACTATGACCCCTCCACCAAGGTGCTGCGGCTGTCGCAGGACGTCTACGGAGCAAAGTCGCTGGCGGCTGTCGGTATTGCCGCCCACGAGGCTGGCCATGCCCTTCAGGATGCCGAGAAGTCGTCGTTGATGGCAGTCCGCAATGCGGCGGTTGGCGTCGCTAACTTTGGTAGTGGCCTGGGGATCATCGTCTTCATGATTGGCCTGGCCATGGCACTTCAGCCGCTGGCCTGGCTGGGCATCATCTTGTTTGGTGGGACAGTCTTTTTTCAGCTGGTCAATCTGCCCCTTGAGATTGACGCCAGCAATCGGGCCAAGGCCCAGTTGGTCGCACTGGGCATCGTGCCTGAGGCCGACATGCCGGCTGTGAACAGCGTGCTCAACGCCGCTGCCTGGACCTATGTTGCCGCCACCCTGCAGAGCATCCTGACGCTGCTCTACTACGCCAGCTACCTGAGCGGCGGCAGCGACGACTGAACGATCGCCGGCGCGGTGGTGGCAAAAGTCTCGTCGCGTCGGCCCTTGGGCCGAATGCTCCTCGAGCGTTCGCCGACCGCCGTGCCTCGTCGGGCGTGTATTCGGAGCAGATCATCAGGAAGCCAGGAGCGGAAGCGACTGGACCGGCAGTGGGTTTGACTGGTCGAGCGGGGAATCGCCGGCCCGGTGGCGGCAAAAGTCTCGTCGCGTCGGCCTTTGGGCCGAATGCTCCTCGAGCGTTTGCCGACCCCCGTGCCTCGTCGCGGGTGTATTCCGAGCAGATCATCAGGAAGCCAGGAGCGGAAGCGACTGGACTGGCAGTGAGTGCAGCCTGCTTGTCCCGTTATCTGTTGAGCGAATAGAGCAGCACGTTGAGGGCGATTTTTTCAGCGTCGTCACGGTCGTAGCCGGTGCACTCCATTGAGTTCTGCTTTTCGAGCGCACAGGAAATATCGTAGGGCGAAAAGATCACCGCCCAACGGTCGTCGATCCGGATGCCCTCAAGCGTGGGCGGTACATTGCGTTTACGAGCCGCCAGTGGTCCGTCGCCGCCGGCCGGCTCGCGGAGGGTGACCATCCGTAGGTCGTAGCCACCGGAATCGGCGGCCGAGAAGAGTGGGTCATCGACCGGGATCGGTTCGAGCGGCTGATCGGGAATCGCCAGGGAAATTTCTCGCCGGAAGGCCTCGGTGAAACCGGCCGCAGCACAGACGCTGTCAGCCAGCAACGTACCGCCGCGTTCCAAAAAGGTTCGGAGGTTGGCCCGCTGTGGCCCGTCAAAGGCGAAGGCTTGGCGGCCGTGCATAAACAGCATGTGGTGCCGGAAAATCTGTGGGTCGATCAGGTCGAGCAACGCCGGCGTGTCATCGACCCGGACGCCCAGTTCGCGGGCGGCCGCCTGCAGGATGTTGGCAAGTGCTGCCGGGGCGGCGTCGCAGAGGCCGCCGTGCCTGAGCTTGCCGATGGTCAACTGGCCTCGTGCAATCTCAGTGCCTTGTGGCTGTTGTGGTTTTTCAGTGGCGAACAATTCGTCCTTGTTTTTCAGTTCGCGGTTGGTTGCATAGGCGATCACGTTGGCCCCGATGGCAGTCGCTGCGTCAATTTGCTCACGGATGTTCTCAGGAAACTCACGGCTGTTCGGGCCCGCGAGTTCCCAGAGGCAGGAAAGACTGGGCAATGCCGGATCGTCGTCACCCAGGCCGCCGGGAGGGGCGTAGATCAGGCAGGTGCGGCAGCCATAGTCGACGCCGAGGAGCGGCCGTTGCTGGTTCGGCGGAACGAGTTCCTCAGCATGCCAGGCCGGATGCTCTGGAGGCAGCAGGTTGAGCTGATACTCAGGCTCAGGAAAGATCTCTGTCACCAGTTGCCGGAACTGCTTGTCGAACGCTTCGCCCTCGGGGCAGGCGGGTTCGGCGAAAATGAAGCCGCCCCGGTCGATGTATTGCCGCAGTTTGCGGCCCGGCTCGGGTCCCAGTTCGAGTCCTGATTTGCCGCCGATCCACAGTACGGGCGCCTGGGCAAGGTCGTCTCCATCGGCAGTCTCGGTATCGACGACGTGCCAGGAGAGGCCCGCTGGATAGTCTTTTTTCCATCGCTGCTCGACAAAGTCGACAAGGTGGGCGATGTCGTGGCCATGCTGGTTCCAGTCCTCGCGGGGGCCGTGGCGGCTTTTGGCGATTACCACCGGCCGTCGTCCCTTGGCCAGGAAGAGGAGGGCGAAGCTGGTTGCCACCACCGGGTCTTCGACTCCGCGATTCCGAAAGCTGCCCGAGAGTTGGTCCTGAGCCTTAACGAACATTTCGGCGCCCTCGAGGTACCAGTCGTGGGTGCCGATGAACCGTCGGGCAGTGAACCGGCCGACCCGCTCGAGGCCATAGAGGTAGTAGAAGAGCCAGGTCTGGCTGCCAGTTGAGGGGTTTTCGGTCACCGAAAAGTTGCGGGCCAGCCACCGTAGGCCTTGTTCGAGCGGCTTGGGCGACGAGCCGCCACCGCAGCAGGAGACGCCACCTCCTACCAGCTGAGCATCGGGCCGTTCCGTGTGTTCTGCGGTAATCCAGACGCTGGCGATGCCAGCGCAAGTCATGCTGCCGGTGCCATTGCCTCCACCGGCGGTGTAGCCCCATGAACCGTTACCTTTCTGGCACGAATTCCAATACTGCTCTGCCAGCTTCCAAACCATGGGCGATACCCGCACCCCGGCCCGCTCAGCTTCGTGGAGGCCGAGGATGGCGAACTGTGAGTTCGAGTTGTCACCCCCGCCGCGGTTGGCCCCGTAGGACCAAGCCCCCGCCGCTTGGCCATCGGCCGTCTGTGAGTTTTCCAGCCACCGTACATTCCGCTCCAGAATTGGCAGGTCGGCTTGCGGCGAAACCATGGCCAGCGCCTGCGTCTGGAGCGACACTGAATAGGTGTCTTTTGGCTCTTGACGCCGAATCCACTCAAGCGCCTTTTGCATGGCCGGTTCGTCGGCTGGTACTCCGGCATTGGCCAGAGCCAGCACCACCAGTGAAGTTGCCCCGACCACCGTTTCATTAGTCCGCATGGCTGCCTGCCAGGTGCCGTCGGGGTTCTGCTGTCGAATCAACCAGTCGGCTGCCCGCTCAATTGCAGCTCCGATCTTTCCTGGTGTGAGTTCTTCTTCTGCTGCTACGACGGGAACCAGAAGAATCATCCCGGTGAGACAGCAAGCGGCTGAGAAAGGTCTTGCGAGCAAAGAAGCACCGGCAGTTGAGGTGACAAGTTGTGGGGGCGTTTAGGGCAACTCCGTACCCCAGATAGATTCTACGCGAGGCCGCCCAAAGCCGACACAGCCCGGTCGGCAGCCAGCCCGTTTGCCCCAAGGGCCTCCCAAGGCCGATACTAGAAATTCGAGCGGCAAAGCTGCCAGCCGGTGAACCGCCCGTTGACCCAGTGAGGAAGGAAAGCCACCAGCGTGTCGACTGCCGCCAAGCCCAAATCACTCGATGATGTTCTGCAAGAGTTTGCCCAGCACCGGCTGCTGATGCAGGAAGAATTGCAGAAGGTTATCGTCGGCCAGGACGAAGTGATCGAGCAGCTCTTCGCTGCCATCTTTACCCGGGGGCATTGCCTGCTTGAGGGTGTGCCAGGTCTGGCCAAGACGCTGATGGTCTCGACCCTGGCACGCATTCTCGATGTTGGCTTCAAGCGAGTGCAGTTCACGCCCGACCTGATGCCGTCCGACATCACCGGCACCAACGTGCTTGATGAGGACGAGACGGGTCGCCGCAACTTTCGCTTTGTCGAGGGGCCAATCTTTACCAACATCCTGCTGGCTGACGAAATCAACCGGACGCCCCCCAAGACCCAGGCGGCCCTGCTGCAGGCGATGCAGGAGCGGGAGGTGTCGGTGGGCCAGACGACCTACACCCTACCCGACCCCTTCTTCACGATCGCCACCCAGAACCCGGTCGAGCAGGAGGGCACCTATCCACTGCCCGAGGCTCAGCTCGACCGCTTCATGTTCAACATCAAGGTCGGCTACCCGACTGCTGAGGAAGAAGAACGGATTCTACTGGCGACGACGCGGGCCGAGCGACCCGAGGTCCGGAAGGTGCTGTCAGCCAAGGCGATCTCAAACATCCAGAAGTTGGTGGGAGGCGTGGCCGTCAGTGATTTCGTTATCAAGTATGTTGCTGCACTCGTCCGTTCCACCCGGCCGAAGGATCCGCAGGCTCCGAAGTATGTTGCCGAGTTGGTGGACTGGGGCGCCGGCCCTCGAGCCGGTCAGTTTCTCATTCAGGGCGGCAAGGCGGTAGCGGCGATGGACGGCCGGTTCAGTGTCTCGCTTGACGACATCCGCCGAATTGCCGTGCCGGTGCTGCGGCATCGAATTTCGACCAACTTCCAGGCCCAGGCGGAGGGTCTCACCAGCGAGTCGATTGTTGAACGGCTGCTCCGGGAGGTGCCCGAACCGGCGGTGCCACCCCTGGTGAAATGAGCCATCCATGCCCCGCGCGGTTGAAGAGTATCTCAAGCCCGATGTCGTCCAGCAGATCGCCCGGCTCGATCTGCGGGCAAAGTTCATTGTCAAAGGTTTCCTGCAGGGGCTGCATGCCAGCCCCTTTCATGGCTTTTCCGTCGAGTTCAGTGAACACCGCCGCTATGCCCCCGGCGATGATCCGAAGGACATCGACTGGCTGATCTACGCCAAAACCGACAAGCACTACATCAAGAAGTACGAGGCCGAGACCAACATCACCGGCTACCTGGTGATCGATGCCAGCGCCTCAATGGGCTACACCTATCGACAGCAGTTAACCAAACTCGACTATTCGATCTCACTGGCTGCAGCCCTCTGCTGGCTAATGGTGCACCAGCAGGATCCTTGTGGCCTGATGGTCTTCGGCGAAAAGCTGCAGGCCAGCCTGCCCGCCCGTTCGCGCCGGAGCCAGATTTCCGAGGTGCTCTCGCTGTTGGCAAAGCTCGCGCCGACTGGCAACTCGGAGATTGCTGCGAGTCTGGTGCAGATTGGGGCGATGCTGCGCCACCGTTCGCTGCTGATGGTGTTCAGTGATCTGCTGGCTGAGCCGGCGGCGATCCGTGATGCCCTGCTGCGGCTGCGGCATCGTAGCCATGACATTATCCTGTTCCATGTTCTCGACGAGGCGGAAGTGCGGTTTCCCTTTGAGGGCATGGTCGAACTGACCGAGCCGGAGAGCGGCCAGCGAATGGTGGTCGATGCCGACGCCGCCCGTCAGGGCTATGTCAGCGGCGTTGAGCAGTTCCGGGCTGAGTATCGCGAGACCTGCCAGCAGGCTGGCATCGACTATGTGCCGCTGGATACCAGCATGCCGTTTGACACTGCATTGATGGAGTACCTGGTCAGCCGCCAGCAACGGGCGTAGGGGCTGCGGTAGAATGCGGTTATGGGCCTTTCCTTTCTCAACGGACTGCTCCTTGGCGGCATGGCACTTGTGGCGGTGCCGGTGGTGTTGCATCTGTTGATGCGGCGGAAACCGGTGCCCCATGCCTTCCCAGCATTGCGGTTCTTACAGCTGCGGGCGCGGGAGAGCCGGCGGCGGCTACGTCTGCAGCACCTCCTGCTCCTGCTGGTGCGAATTGCCGCCCTTTGTTTGCTGGTGCTGGCCCTCTCGCGTCCCGTCTTGCGGGGAGCGGGCTGGCTGGCCGATCGGGAGGGACCGGTCGCAGTCGCCTGCGTGATCGACACGGCGCCGCGGATGCAGTTGCGGCAGGGCAACCGGACCCGGCTTGACCAGGTTCGCGAACTGGCCGGCGGCCTGTTTGCAAAGCTGCCCCGCGGCAGCAGCATAGCGGTTGTTGATACCAGTGGCAGTGGAGTTGCCTTTGCGCCGTCGCTGGTTGCTGCCGGTGACCGGCTTGGCCGGCTCGATACGGTAACGCCGGCCATCGGCCTGACCACAGCCATTACCGATGCCGCCCGGCTGCTTGAGTCGTCTCCACTGGCTCGTCGTGAGCTCTATGTGTTCACTGATTTATCCCAGGGGGCGTGGGAGCAACCGCTATCACCCGATTGGGACACTGCCCATCCAGACGTCAGCCTGCTGTTTATCGACGTAGCAGCGACTGCTCCGCAGAACTTTGCGATTGAGCGACTTGGCCTCTCGGCCGAGCGACTCACGACCGGCACGCCCTTGACCGTCTCGGCCGTTACCCGCAGGGTTGGGCCCGCTGCCAGGCGATCGGTCGTCCTGGAACTTCGTACCCCGGATGGCGGCTATGCCCGCCGGGGTGAAAAGCCGGTCGACTGGCAGGAGGGAACGCCCGGTGAGGTCAGCTTTGAACTCGCCGGACTTACGCCGGGAGTCAGGCAAGGTCGGATAGTGGTCGAGGGTGGTGACGGTCTGGCCGCCGACAATGCGATTGACTTCACGGTCGAGGTGGGGCCACCTGCCCGAGTGCTCGCCGTCGGGAATGAGCCGCTTGAAACGACGGGCCTATTTTTTGTCGAGGCGGTGGCGCCGTTGTCGCTGGTGAAGGCAGGCCGGACGAACGTGACGGTGAAGCTGGCAACGATTGCTGAACTCACCACCGAGCCCTGGGACGACTTTGCTGCTGTCGTGCTGCTGGATCCACCACCGTTGCCTGCCGCGACCTGGGATCTGCTGGGCCAATGGGTCGGGCAGGGCGGTGGCTTGATCGTGTGGCTGGGGCCTGCGGCGGGCAATCCGGCAGACTTCAATTCAGCTGCCAGTAAGGCTGTGTTGGGCGGCCGGCTCGAGCGGGTCTGGCGGAATCCTGGTCGTGAGAACTTTTTGGCGCCGACCGCCTTTGACCATCCGGTGTTGGCAGCCTTTCGTCGGGTGGGCGACACGGTTCCATGGCAGGACTTTCCGGTCTTCCGGCACTGGGAGTTCCAGCCGAACCGGCCGGAAGAACAGCCAGTCACCAACCAACCTGGGCCGGCGTTGCCCCTGCTGAACTATCGGAACGGATTTCCCGCAGTCCTTGAGAAGCGTCTTGGTCAGGGGCGGGTTCTGGTGGTGACCACACCGATTTCCCAGGCGGCCGATGACCCGGCGGCCTGGAACCTGTTGGCAACCGGCTTTGAGCCCTGGCCGTTTGTCATGCTCGCCAACGAGATGCTGACCTATGCCGCCGCCCCGACCGATACGATTAATATTGTCGCCGGCGAGGTGGCTCGGCTGCGGGTCGCGCGTCGTGATCTGCCAACTGTCACCGTCCGTACGCCATTGGGCGACAGCTTTCCGGCCGCGGTTGATCAGCAGCGGGGCACTATTGCCGTCACCGGAACGCAGCAGCCAGGCAGTTATGCGGTGCAATCCGGTGGTGAGGTGGGCGGCTTTGCCGGAGGTTTCAGTGTTCGGCTGCCGCGGGCCGCAACTGATTTTCAGCGGATCGCCGATGCCGATCTGCCGGCCGTGTTGGGAGCGGGGCACCGGGTTGTCGCCGACATCGAAAGTCTTCAGCGGGATGTTGCCCTTGAGCGGGTTGGAACCGAACTGTCGGGGTGGCTGCTGTTGTTGGCGGCGGCCGTGCTGGCAGCGGACTGGGGGCTGGCGAACCGTTTCTACGCCCCGCGTGAAGGGGCTGATCCTGAGGCGACGGCAGCAGTTAGTTTCGCCGAGAGCCTGGAACATGCCGGGCCGCCTGTCGATATCCAGCCGCCTCCAGTGCCCCGTAGTGCGAGCCCAGCCACGCAGCCGCCTCCACTGCCTCCCGAATTCAGTCTGCCGACGGAGCAGCAGGCATGACGTCTGGCACGCTGATCAGTGAGGTATCGATCGGTTTTGATCCGGTCGGGTCGTGGCTGGCAGTGGGCCTGATGACGGCCCTGCTTGGGCTGGTGCTGCTGGCGTTGGCCCCCGACCGCAGTCGGCTCTCACCGCGCGGCCGTCTGGTGCTGGTGCTGTTGCGGCTAGGCGCCTTTCTGGCTCTGGTCTTTTGTCTGCTTCGGCCGAGCATCGTGGCCAGCAGTCGCACCCGGCAACATGCGACCCTGCTGCTGTTGGCGGATGCGTCCGAGAGCATGACTGTGGCCGATGGGCCGAACGGGCAGAGCCGCTGGGACCACCTGCGGGAAACACTTGCTGCCGCCGCACCCGCAGCCCGGCGAGCAATGACGGCTGGAACACTCGCCATTCGCACCTGGGTTTTTGATCGGGAGGTACGGGAACTGCCTGCCGAGACTGACGCAGCACTACAGCTCAATGCCTGGCAACGGCAGCCTACAGCCGAAGAAACAGCAATCGGCTCGGCAATTGAAGATGCCACTCGGACGCTGGCAGGGCAGCGGCTGGCCGGGGTGGTGCTGCTTAGTGATGGTGGGCAGCACGCCTATCCGCCTCGCGATCTGCCGCCCCAGGCAGCGGCTCGTCGACTGGGTGAGGGAGCGGTGCCGGTCTGGTCGATCATTTTCGGCCGCACCCGCGGTGCCGCCCAGGCCCGGGATGCGGCGATGGTCGGCCTGTCAGTCTCGGAAACAGTGTTCCTCGGGAACAAGGTTGAGGTGGCCGGTCGAGTTCGACTTGATGGCCTGACCGATCGGGAAGCGACGGTTAGGCTGTCGGTCGAGCAGCCAGATGGCCGCCTTGCCGAGGTTGCCCGCCGGACGATCCGGGCGACTGAAGAAGCCGCTGAGGAGTCGGTGCGGCTGGAGTGGACCCCCGACAGCCTTGGTGAGCGGAAGCTGGTGCTGGCGGTCGATCCGATTGAGGGTGAGACTGTCACCACCAACAACGAACTTTCGACTTTTGTCGAGGTGGTCGATGGCGGCCTGCGGGTGCTCTATCTGGAAGGTAGCCCCCGTGTTGAGCAGCGGTTTCTGCGGCGGACGCTCGCTGCCAGCCCTGATATCCAGCTCGACTTCCGCTGGATCGACTCAACCCGACGAGATTCCTGGCCGGTCGATTTGGGGCAGGAACTCACCCGTGACTACAAGGTGTTTCTGGTCGGTGACCTCGATGCTGCCGCTTTCAAGCTAGCCGATCTGACCGGGCTGCGGGCACGGGTGGAAGCGGGGGCTGGCATCGGTCTATTGGGCGGTTTTCATGCCTTCGAGGCTGGGGGTTGGGGTAGTTCGCCGCTGGGCCGACTACTGCCTTACGAGAAGGATCCCCTGGCCCGTCAGCGTTTCGGCGAACCGATTCGGCAAGACCTGCATCTGCGGGGGCCGCTGCAGCTACTGCCTGATCGCCGTTTCGGGGGCGTCTCGATTTTGCGTCAGGCCGAGACAGCTGCGGAGTCGCTGGCTGTCTGGCAGGGGTTGCCTCCACTTGATGGTGCCAATCGCATCAAAGGTTTGCTGCCGCTTGCCAAGCCGTTGGCCGTCACCCCTGCAGGGCAGCCTCTGCTGGTCGCCCGAGAGTATGGACTGGGACGGGTGCTTACCTTCGCTGCCGACTCGACCTGGCGATGGGTGATGCAGGGGAAGGAAGAGGCCCATCGCCGGTTCTGGCGGCAGCTCGTGCTCTGGCTTGCCCGCCGGGATGATGCTGACGGTGAAACACTCTGGCTAAGGTTGGCCAGACGGCGGCTTGCTGTTGGCAGCCCACTCGCCTTTGATACCGGCATCACCCGTCCTGACGGCACACTGGTGGAAGGGCTTTCCCTTTCGGCGATGGTGATCGACCCCAGCGGTGAGAGCCGTCAGATCAGGCTTTCGCGGCAGGGAGAATCCTTCACTGGGACGATCACAGGCTGTGCTGAGCCGGGCGACTGGCGACTGGTGGTGCGATCAGGTCCCGATCTCAAGGAGGTGTCAGCTCGGTTCACCGTCTTTCGTCAGGACTTGGAATTGGCCAACCCCCATGCCAACGCCCTTTTGATGCGGCAGATTGCCGGCGTCACCGAAGGAGGCGTGCGGCTGCCCGAGGAACTCTCTGACATCTTCACCACGCTGGCTGAAGAACCGGCTGAATTCACCAGAACTGAACAGTGGTCGGCATCACTTTGGGACAGCTGGCCACTGCTGATGGTATTAGCCGGCTTTCTCTGCCTGGAATGGTATCTCCGCAAACGCTGGGGCCTGGTCTAGCTGTCTGCGGCGACCGCCCTCCTGCCTTCGCTTGCTTCCGTAGCCCGCTCGTGGGCAGCGTCACCCCCTCGCTCGTCGATTGCATGTCGCCGATGGAAGCCGGGAGCGGCAGCCACCGGTCGGGTCGCACGTGTGATGCCGCTCCCCAACCTTCCAACCTGACTGCCAACCGGCGGTCCGAGAAAAGCCTGCGGAGCCGAGCAAATGGGGGCTTTGGCCTGTGGTTTCTGTCTTTAGCCGGCCATTCCGTCCTGCTACCGTCTCGACACCGGGCGTCCGCCGGGATGGGGCCGCCCAATCGTCTGCCGGGAGTGCGGCTGTGCCGAAACGACGACCGATTCGTGACAAGCTGCTGGTCGTCGGACTGCTCGTCGGTTTCATGGTTAGCCTGCTGTCTGCCAGTAGCTTTCTGGGTGTTTATTCATACCGGCGGCTGGTCCGGGCGCTGAGTAGTCGGGCTACCGAACTGCCCCGGGCGAGCCGACTGGCCGCCTGTGTCGGCCGGCTGCGGCTGGCCCACGCTCGGGCAGTCGCCGCTGTAGACGTCGGCGTGTGGACGGAATCACCAGTAGCCAGTGACGACGCAGTTGCCTTGCTCGAGTCGGGTGAGCCCGAGTTCCAGCCGGTCACGGCCAGCGGGGCTGAGGTAGGCAATGAACAGCCTGCTGCGACAAACAACCAGCTCCTCCCTGATCCAACTGACCAGCTGCCCGCGAATGGATCGCTCCTCAGCCAGATTGCCCAGACCGGGGCGGCCCTCGATGCTTATTGCCGTGAGTTGGCGGCTGGCGAACTCGATGAACGGCCGTTTGGCGACCGTAGCCGTGAGCGGGAGACCGCTCGCCGGATCGCTTTCGAACTGAAGGCAATCTGGCAACTCGCCCAAGAGGCTGCCGCCGTCCCTCTCGTTCGGAATGTCACTGAGGGTGGCCCGCTGATTGACGAGCGACTCGTCAAGCTGACCGCAATCGGCCCTTCGCTCGACTCGCTGGCGGAGTTATCGGCAACCCTGCCCACCTTTCTCCAGGCTCGGATGCACGATCTTGCCCACGACGTCCGCAATCGGTACCGAACGCTCATCATCACTACCTGGGCGGCAGCTCTAGCGGCTTCGCTCCTTCTGGTTGGGCTCGGAGGGCTCACCTATCGCTGGGTCTTCAAGCCACTGCGGCATCTCGGCCACGGTTCGCGGCGGATTGCCGCCGGAGACTTCAGCCACCGCATTGAGATCGACACAAAGGACGAAATCGCTGAACTGGCTGCCGCGCTCAACGATATGACAGCCCGGTTTCGGGAAATTCGCGATGACCTCGACCGTCAGGTCCGGCTTCGCACCAAAGAGGTGATCCGCAGTGAACAGCTTGCCAGCGTTGGATTTCTAGCCGCGGGCGTCGCCCATGAGATCAACAATCCGTTGGCCTCAATCGCCATGTGTGCGGAGTCACTGGAGGATCGGCTGGATGGCGGTGCTGATGCCGTCACAACCCGTTATCTCCAACTCATCCAGAACGAGGCCTTTCGTTGCAAAGGAATCACTGAGCGGCTGCTTGACTTCTCACGGGTCGGTGAGGTGCGGCGGCAGGCGACGGCGGTCAGGGTGCTGGTGACCGACGTTGTCGACATGCTGCAGCATGTGGGCCGGTTTGCCGATAAGCAGGTCTCAATTGCAGATGGCCCCGATGTGCTTGTGATGGCCAACCCCCAAGAGATCAAGCAGGTGGCCCTCAACCTGCTGGTCAATGCCTTCGATTCAATCGATCCAGGAGGAAAAGTCAGGGTGAGTGTCAGCCGTGATGGCGATGAGGCAATACTGGTGCTGGCCGATGATGGGTGCGGCATGGACGAGGAAGTGCTCCAGCATCTCTTCGAGCCATTCTTTACCCGTCGAGCGTCAGGGCAGGGTACCGGTCTCGGCCTTTCGATCGTCCAGCGCATCATTGCCGATCACGGAGGCCGGATCGAGGTGACCAGCCCCGGGCCAGGAGCGGGATCGACGTTCCGGGTCATTCTACCCGTGGCCCAGATCGGCACCGCTGGCCCGCCGCTGACATCTCTGGCGATTGGCATCGAGAAACCCGACACGACCCAAGCGGAGCAGCAGCATGCCAACCGAGCAGCCTGAACAGCAGCAAAGAACCAAGCGGGCCGAGCGGCCACTCAGGATTCTCTTCGCCGATGACGAACCGTCAATTCAGGAGTTGATGCGACTTGAGCTACCCCGTCTCGGCCACGATGTGACGGTCTGCCCTGACGGCCGGACAGCGGTCGCAGCTGTCGAACGCAGCGAATACGACTGTCTGCTGATCGACCTCGACATGCCGGGGCTCGGTGGGCTGGATGTGATTCGTCGAACCCGAGAAATCGCTGCTGATACAGAAGCAGTGATTATCACCGGCAAGTCATCCCTCGAGACCGCCATTGCTGCGGTCCGGCAGGGCGTCTTCGATTATCTCACCAAGCCATGTCGGCTGGCCGACATTGAGGCGGTTCTTGGCCGGGTTCGGCGGAAACGGGAACTGACCCTGAAGGTGCGGGCACTTGAACGCCGCGTCCGTCAGGCGGAGGGTAGCCTGCAGATGATCGGCCAGGCGGCAGCTATCGAGCAGATGCAGGCCCTTGTCAGCCGCGTGGCCGCCAGTGAGGCGACGGTGCTGGTGCGGGGTGAAACCGGTACTGGCAAGGAACTGGTGGCCCGGTCGATTCACGAACAGAGCCCGCGGGCTGACGGTCCGCTGGTGACCATCAACTGTGGAGGCTTGCCCGAGCAGTTGGTCGAAAGTGAGCTTTTTGGTCACCGGCGGGGGGCCTTCACCGGAGCCGACGAGCACCGGGCGGGGCTCTTCGAGGTGGCTGATGGCGGCACGCTGTTTCTCGATGAAATCGGTGAGCTTCCCTTGGCACTACAGTCACGGCTGTTGCGGGTGCTTGAATCGGGTGAGATTCGCCGGGTTGGTGACAATCACCCCATCATGGTTGATGTGCGGGTGGTCTGCGCAACCCACCGGTCGCTCGAAGCAATGGTTGTCGACGGCACGTTTCGCGAGGATCTGCTCTTCCGCCTCAACACCTTTGAAATCGAGACACCGCCGCTGCGTGAGCGGCTTGATGACCTAGCGGCCTTGGTTCACCATTTCGTCCGGCTCCGCCGCCCCCAGGCTCCGCCGCAGGCAGAAATAATTTCAGACGATGCGATCGATGTTCTGCGGCGGTATCGCTGGCCGGGGAACATTCGTGAACTGGCCAACTGTATCGAGCATGCAGTTGTCATGTGCGATGAGCTGCCGCTTCGGTCAGAGCATCTTCCGGCCCGAATTTGTCGGGCAGCTGAGGTGGTCCCTGGGTTCTCTCAACTCGCCACCACTCGACAGTTGCCGACCGGAATCGACAACCTCCAGTCGGCCGATGAGCGGCCACCGACGCTCCGTGACCTTGAGATGCAGGCGATTCTGGCTGGGCTCGACCGCAACAGTGGTAACAAATCCCGAACAGCCGAAGAACTTGGGATCAGCCTGAAGACACTCTACAACAAGCTCAACCAGCACAACGACACTGTTGCTGCACAAGAGGCAGCCTGACCTGCCAAAGGTCAGGTCTTGCGGACCACGCCAGCGAGCACGCCGAGAACCTTGGCCGAGCGGACGTAGATTGGCTTCATTGCGGCATTCGCCGGTTGCAGCCGAATTCGGTCCCGCTCAGGAAACCACTGCTTGAGGGTTGCCTCGCCATCTTCGGTCTGAGCGACCACGATGTCACCGGTTCGGGCGGTGTTTCGCTTCTCGATGATCACCCAGTCGCCATCGGCAATCTGGGCGTCGATCATTGAGTCGCCCATCACCTTCAAGACGAAGTGGTCGTCGCGATCAAAGAGTTCCTCGAAATCGAATCGCTCGCGCTGTTCTTCCGCCGCCCTTAGGGTGCCGGCCGCGACCCAGCCGGCCATCTGGAGCCCTCGGCTGTGAGGTGATTCAGTGACCAGTTCGATAGCCCGCGACATGTTGCGGCCCCGGGTGATCAGGCCCTTTTTCTCCAGTGCCTTGAGATGACAGACCACACCATTGGGTGAGCGGATGTCGAACGCCTGTCCGATCTCTCGGACGGTCGGCCCAAATCCCCGCGAGTAGATCTTGTCGCGGATGAAGTCATAAATTTCCATCTGGCGGGCGGTTGGCATGTCGCCGGCATCTTGGCTCTCTTCCCCGTTTCCCAGCAACGATGCCAGTTCTGATGTCGGCCGCTTGGCCGGAGTGTAGGCACGAGCCCGCTTGACCGCCGGGCTTGGCCGCTTGGAGCTGCGGGTGGCAGTCTTTTTCAATCGGCGGCTTGCTGAGGGTTTGGCGACAGTTGAACGAGGCATCGGTTTCGCTTTCTGCGGAGGTGATCGTCGTTGAAGGCGAGGGGACTCACAATAGACGCTTATATCGTACTATACACGAGTTCATTGTCAAGGCCTGGCGGGTGAGGGGGCCGATTGTCAACGACTGGTCTGCGTGACGCTTGGTTGTGTCTGGCCTCTACAATGGTGTCGGCAACGCATCTGGCGTGGCCGGGCTCGGGTAATGAGAGGAGTCTTTGCATGATGGTTCGAAACGTGATGGCGTCTGGCAGTCGTTGGCTGATGCTGCGAGCAGGTGGTGTTCTGCTGGCGTTGTGTACCGTGTTGCCGACAGGCCTACCCGTGGCGGCTGCGGAAGTCCAGCGGCTGGCCGTAATTGCTGTGACGGGTTCGCTGCCTGACGGTGTCGGGCAGGACGGGCTGCTGGCCGATGTATCGCCGCAGCTGCATCGAATGGTGGAGCGGCTCGAGCGGGCAGCTGCCGACGAGACGGTGCGGGGGGTGTTGCTTTCGATTCGCTCGCCTGCGATTGGCCGGGCCCGGACAGCCGAACTACGGGAGGCGATCGGCCGGATTCGCGCGGCTGGCAAGCCGGTGGTTGCCCATCTTGTGAGCGGTGAGCCGGTTGACTACGCCGTGGCAGCCGCCTGCGACACCATCTTGATGCCGCCGGCTGCGAATTTGGCGATCACCGGTGTGCGGGCTGAGGTGACATTTTTCAAGGGACTGCTCGACCGGCTTGGGGTGCAGGCTGAAATTCTCCAGGTTGGTGAATTCAAGGGGGCCGGCGAGCCGCTTACCCGCGAGTCAATGAGCAAACCGCTGCGGCAGCAGTATGAAGCCTTTGTGGGCGATCTTTTCGAGCAGCTCATCGAACAGGTTGCGAGCGACCGAGGGTTGGCCGCTGAGCGGGTGCGGGAATTGGTTGACATCGGTGTCTTCACACCTGAGGCGGCTCGACAGGCCGGGTTGATAGATGGCATCGCTTATGAAGATGAGGCCATCAGTGGCCTTGCCGGCCGGCTGGCAATCGACCAGCCCAAGCTGGTCCGCGACTATGGCAAGCGGGATGTCGACACCGATTTTTCCGGGCTCACCGGCCTGATGAAACTGGTTGAGGTGTTTTCAGGGGCCCCGTCCGGAAGCCGGGCGAGCACTGCTGGTAAAGTTGCGGTGATCCATGTCCGCGGCGAGATTGTTGAGGGGAAGGGAAGCGTCGGCATGCTCGGTGGCGAGGCGGCTGGCAGCGAGACGATCATCAAGGCAATCCGTCAGGCCGTAAAAGACGACAGTGTGGCTGCTCTGGTGATACGGATCGATTCGCCCGGCGGCTCGGCGTTGGCCAGTGACCTGATCTGGCGGGAGCTTGATCGTTGCGAGAAGCCGGTTGTGGCCAGTCTTTCCGACACGGCCGCCAGCGGCGGCTACTACATCGCTGTTGCGGCAGACCGGATCGTTGCCGCCCCCGGTACCCTGACCGGATCGATTGGCGTGGTCGGCGGCAAGATTGCTGTGGGCGGGGCACTTGAGGCCTATGGTATCCATACCGACGTCGTCAGCCGCGGGCGTAACGCAGGCTGGCTTTCGGCGCAGCAGCCATTTGCAGAGCATGAGCGAGAGGCATTTTTTGCCACCATGCAGGATATTTACCGGCTATTCACATCCAAGGTGTCAACTGGCCGGCAACTCGACAGTGAACAACTCAAAAAGCTGGCTGAGGGCCGGGTGTTCACCGGTCGCATGGCCCTGCAGGCCGGCCTCGTTGACCAACTCGGCACGCTCGATGTGGCAGTATCCGAGGCAGCGAGACTGGCGGGATTGGAGGAAAGTACACAGCCAGAGCGGCTCCTCCTGCCGGAGCCTCGGGGACTATTCGACGAGTTCCTTGGCGTCGATACTGGCCGTTCACCGTCACCTGCAGTGGTGACACAGCACCTTGAGCAACAACTGCTGGCTGCGGTTCAGCGGCTTGCAGGGGTGGGGCCACTTCGCCCAACAATCCTTGAAAAAATGGCACGGCAGACGAGGATCCTAGCCCTTGTCGGATCAGGCGAGCCGCTCATGCTGTTGCCTGCTGACGTCAGCGTCCGCTGATGAGAACCGAGGCAGCAAGAATCGGGAGTGTAACGCGGACTCGTCCGCGTCGGTGGACTGTCGTTGCGTTTACCAGGCGAAGTGGGCAAACGCCTTGTTGGCGTCCGCCATGCGGTGCACATTCTCCCGCTTGGTGATCGCCGCACCTTCTCGTTTGTAGGCCGCGATGATCTCCTCGGCCAGCTTTTGATAGGTTGGCCGGCCCTTCTTGTCACGGACAGAAGTGAGAATCCAGCGGATCGCCAGCGACTGCTGCCGATTACGGCTGACCTGCATTGGCACTTGATAGGCAGCACCGCCAACCCGCTTTGAGCGAACCTCAACCGCGGGCTTCACGTTTTCAACAGCCCGGGTGAAGATTTCAATTGGCTCGTCGTCGGTGATCTTTTCGCCCACGACGTCCATCGCCTTGTAAAAGATCTGCTGAGCGACGCTTTTTTTGCCGTCGAGCATGAGGCAGTTGATGAACTTGCTGGCCAGCAATGAGCCGAACTTCGGGTCGGGTCGCAGCTGGGTGCGGCTGGCGGTGATGCTTCCCATGAACGTGTGATCCTTAAATCAATCTGGGGAGATGTGGTGGTCGGTTAGCCTCGTTTGGCACCGTAGAGGCTGCGGGACTGCTTGCGGCCTTGCACGCCAAGCGTGTCGAGGGCGCCGCGGATAACGTGATAGCGAACACCCGGAAGGTCACGGACACGACCACCGCGGATGAGCACAATGGAGTGCTCTTGCAGGTTGTGGCCTTCGCCGGGGATGTAGACCGTCACTTCTTTTTGGTTCGAAAGCCGTACCCGGGCGATCTTCCGCAATGCGGAATTCGGCTTCTTTGGCGTCATTGTCCGAACCTGTAGACAGACACCCCGCTTCTGCGGGCAGCGGTCGAGAACAGGAGACTTGGAAAACTTCCGCTTTGGCCGACGGCGGCTGCGGACGAGCTGGCTGATCGTGGGCATAGTCGCATACTGAGTTTGGGGTGGCCTGCCGCTGGGCAGGCGAATCACAGATCATAGCCCACGACTGGGCGAGACGGAAGCGGCTGCCAAAAATTGGCGGCCGAAGTCCTCCTCAAGAGCGGCGGAGATCTCGTCGTTGCCAAAAACCGCCATTTTCCCCGTGATGTCGGTTTTCCCCAACGCTTCCTGGAGCCACCCACCCGGGGATGCCCAGACCATCTCGCTGGACGTTCACTGCGGCCCTCCGTGGCCTCCATTCACTGCACGTCCACTAGGCTTCGCCTTCCGGGCTTCGCTTGCTGCCGTAGCTCGCTCGAGCACGCGGGCATCCCCACGCTCGTCAAACGGTTGTCGTGTTCTGGTGTCGGAAGCCAGGAGCGGAAGCGACTGGACCAGCGTCACGGTTGGCTCTGGGACAACTGGTTCTGCGACGGCTCGGGGTGGCGAAAGCCGCGTCGCCGGGCGAGGGTGCCCGCGACGCTCCTTGAGCATTCTCCGCCCCCTCTCCCTCATCCAGCGTGACGAGACGGAATTTATTCTGCCATTCGCAGAAAGATTTCGCCGCGGCCGCCGCAGAGGACGTCACCGTGCCACTGCTGCCAGGGGCAATGCCAGTCGCGGCTAGTAGCAGTTGCAAAGCCCACGCCCGACAGTTGCCGGGCCAGCAGCGGCAAAAACGCCGGGGTCCAGACAGCGCCCCGGCGAAAGGTTGGCGGGAGCCAGGCTGTTACGTCTTCGGCCTCAGTTGCCCCGAGCAGAATTACCGAGCCTCGTCGCATACCCAGCCCAGTAAATTTTCCGGGCCGGCCCGCGACCAGCACCGTGCCGGCAAGCATTTCAAAGCCCGCGGCCTCACCGCAGTCGCCTCCCACGACGAGTATGCCTCGCCGCATCCGGCTACCGGCCAGACTGCCGACAGAGCCGCCGATAGTGACGCTGCCACCGGTCATTCCTCGCCGCTCACCCGGAAGGGCGGCTGCCGCGTTGTCACCAGCATTACCGCTAACCCGGACACTGCCGCCGGCCATGCCGCAGGCCAGCCAGTCACCAGCGTTTCCGCTGACAACCAGGCTGCCTCCGGTCATGCCCTCACCCGCATGCCGACCGACATCGCCATGGACCAGCATCTCACCCCGGCTCAGCCCTGCCCCGAGATGGTGCACCCGGGAGAAGTCACCGTGACAGCGCAGCACCCCATCGGCTGCGCTGCCTCTGATGCTGAAGCAATCGGCCAGCCGAGCCGGCCGACCGTCGCAGCTGATTGGGAATTGCTCAACTTCGCTGCCTGAGGCTGCGGCTACCCGTTCGGGTAGCAGGCCAGCCAGCGAGATGCTGCCCCAGGTGCCCGGGTAGTCAGCAGGGGGAGATCGGAGAACAAGTTCAAGCGACATGGCAACGACAGTGCTTCTAAGAAAGCCTGAAGTATGCCCTCCGGCCGGCCGATGGCCCAGTCGGAGGCCGTCTGACCACCGACTGGGCCCGCGGTTAACGGTCAGCTGCCGCTGAGCACTGGCACCTTCCGCGAGGTACTCGTGGGCGACTTGGTCAGGTCGACCGTCAGCACGCCCTTGTCGTAGTGCGCCTTCACCTGGTCCGGATCAACCGCCTCGGGCAGCGGGATGGCCCGGCTGAAGCCACCGTAGTGGCTTTCCCGGTGGGTCCAGCCGTTACTAGCCGACTCGGTCTCAGACTTCTTCTCACCGGTAATCACCAGCCGATCCTCTGAAACGCTCACATCGACATCTTTTGGGTCGATGCCTGGCAGTTCGACCCGAATCCGAATCGCCGTGTCCGATTCGGCCATATCGATTGCCGGCAGCCAGCGACCTGGCTCACTCGCTTCAAGCCATCCAGGCGTCATCGAGGAGCGGCTGAAAAAGCCTTCAAGCAGCCGATTCATCTCGTTGCGAAAATCGGTCAGTGAAGAGAGGTTGGCCGGCTCCATGCCAAATGAACGCTTCGTGCGAAAGGGGATCAAACTCATCTGTCTGCTCCTTTTGTCTTTCGGAGAGAAATGGAAACCAAACACGACACTTCAAATAGCCGTTGATAGCGGCCGCCGACAGTGCGGCCCGCAGGCAGGCGTTAGCCGGCGGTGACTGGAATTGTCCGCGGCCGGACTGCCGCCAGTCGCGGCACGCGTACAGTCAGAACGCCGTTGCGATAGGCCGCCGCGATCTGGCTACCGTCGAAGCCCTCACCAATCTGGAAGGAGCGGCGGTAGTCACCGACCCCGTACTCCTGCCGGACAGGGGTGCCGGCTAGTGGCCTGCCACATACGGTCGCGGCGATGGTGAGCACACCGTCGTCGAAACTGACGTCGATCTGTTCGGCCGCAGAGCCGGGAATGTCGGCGACGAACACCAGTTCGCTGCCGCAGTCGGCGACATCGACGTTGGGCCGGTAGATCAACCCGCGGTCAGCTTTGGCCGCGGTGTTCTGCCGCTCTGGTGTGAGGCTTGTCTGGGGGGAAGCAATCATGACGTGGTTCTCCTGTTAGTCATTGAAATGAAGAGGTCATATCCGCAGCCAATAGTTCTCGTCAGCTCGCCGACACCGCCACCTTGTGAGGGCGGCAGGCGGCAGCCTTCGGACAAGTCACGGTCAGGACGCCACCGTTGAGGCGGGCCACAACGCCTTCAGGATCGACGGCTGTCGGCAGCGAAAGCCGTCGTTCAAAGGCCCCGGACCCACGCTCCCGGCGATGCCAGGTGAGCTTGTGAGGCTCATCGGCCGCGCCAGCGGCGTCGGCTTTCGGAGCGGGTTCGATCGACTCAGCGCGTCGTCCCGCCAACGTCAGCTCATCGTCGACGGCGGTGAGCTCAAGATCTGTCGGCTCCAAGCCGGGCAGTTCAGCCTCGATCAGAATCGCCTCATCGGTTTCAAAGACGTTGACTGCGGGAAACGGCTCACTCGTGGTCTGTCGTGTCCAGCCGTGGAGCGGCGGGGCGGCCGTCAGCGTTGTCCAGAGCCGATCCATCTCATCGCGCAAGTCCTCAAGCGGGTGCGCGTACCCGACACGAAGCATCTGCATGGCAAGTTCTCCAGGAACGTGAACACGGCCCTCTTTACCGTTGCCGTCCCTGGTGCTCCGCAATCATTCGCATTCACGGATGCCAAAGACAAACCGGTAAGGACGGACCATCCTCTGACCATGGCTGTTCTTCCCCGCCAACCGATTGGAACGGGAACGTCCAGCCGATTCACTGGGATTGGGAAGGTGCAAAGGACGTGCCAAATTTCACTGTGGCGGCTGCGACAAGTTGCAGGTGGACTGCTTGTGGGAGTTCCCGACGGTGTCTCGGGCGTTTTTTCAAGAAAACCGATGAACGCCGCCCGTCCGCGGCCGGTCACCGAAGCGTGTGGCAGTAAGACCTTGCCGGTCAGAGCAGTCCTGTTGGCTGTCAGGCTGGCAGAGCAGGCGAAAAGCCGGTCAAAACGGCGGTTCTCATGTTGTTCGCGGGCGGCCAGCACCTATACTCGCTGACTTGTCGCAACAGCTTCTGAGTGCTCTCGGCTTTGTGACGGACACACCGAACGCGGAACGACCATGCGATTCACCCTGCTCGATCGAGTCACTGATATCGACCCCGGCAAGAGCATCACTGCTGTGAAAGCCGTGTCGCTGGCAGAGGAATATCTCGGTGACCACTTTCCCCGGTTTCCAGTTCTTCCCGGCGTCTTCATGCTTGAGGCGATGACGCAGGCCGCCGCTTGGACCATCCGCCTAGGTGAGGACTTTGCCCACAGCATCGTGGTGCTGCGGACTGCCCGAAACGTCAAATATGGCGATTTCGTCGAGCCCGGACGGGTCCTGACCGTGCGGGCGGAAGTTGTCTCGCAGGATGCCACCCGGACCAAAGTGAAGGCCAGCGGCATGGTGGGTGAACGGACCAGCCTGACGGCCCGACTCGAGCTTGAGCGATACAACCTCGCCGACCGGCGTCCGCACGGTGAAGCCCTTGATGCCCGGGTTCGGGCCGAGATGCGGCGGCTCTGGTCGGTCCTCAACCCGCCCAGGCGGGCCGACGCCCAGCCTCGTCGGACCGTTTACAGCCTCTCGGCGGCCTCCCCTGCCTCTGCCCAGCCCAGCACGGTCTGAATCTGAGACTCGTGCCGGTGCTAGCGGTTATCCCGCTGCGGGGGGTCTGGAAATGCTGACTGCGGCTTTGCAAGCCCGGGCGTCGACAGTACAACCTACGCGTGTAGTCTAGGTTCCCAACTCCCTCCGAAGGTGAGATGTCGATGCCGTCCCGTGATGAAATTTACGAAAAAGTGAAGGCCGCACTCGTCGACGCACTTGGCGTGGATGATGACGAAGTGACCCCAGAGGCCACCATGGTGGGCGATCTCGGTGCGGAGTCGATCGACTTCCTCGACATCGTGTTCCGGCTTGAAAAGGCATTCGGCATCAAAATTCCCCGCAGTGAACTCTTCCCTGAAGATGTGCTGTCGAGCACCGATTTTGTCGTCAACGGCAAGTTGAACGAGGCCGGACTGGCCGCTCTTAAGGAGCGGATGCCATTCGTTGACCTGACCAAGTTCGAAGCCAACCCGAGTGTTCAGAATTTCCCCAACACGCTCACGGTTGAGGACATGGTTCGCTACGTTGCCAGCAAACTTGGCGACTGAGCCCAGCAGACGATCAAGTGAAGGTCCGGCATCAGCCAGCCCAGCAAACCGCGGGCCTGTTGGCCGAGATGTGCCGGGGAAGGCGAAGGGAGTGCGGCAGACGCTATGCGGTGGTTCTGGATTGATCGGTTCAATGAATTTGTCCGTGGTAAACAGGCCACGGCGGTAAAGAACGTCTCACTTGCCGAAGAGCATCTGCACGACCACTTTCCCGGTGCTGCCCTGATGCCAAACTCGTTGGTGGTCGAGGGCATGGCTCAGACGGCCGGCCTGCTGGTGGCCGAAGCGCTTGAGTTCAACCGGCGGGTGGTGCTGGCAAAGGTCGCCAAGGCTGAGTTTCACTATGACGCCGTGCCGGGTGATACCCTGCAATTTCGGGCGACCATTCTGGACCTGAAGCCCACCGGTTCGTTGGCGAAGGTCAGCAGTATGGTGGTCGATCCGGCGGGAAATGAGCAGTTGCAGGGTGAGGCAGAACTGTTTTTCGCCCACCTCGAACCAGGAGAGGGCGTGCCCAAACTGTTTGAGCCAGATGAATTGTTGAAGTGGCTCGACCACATGCACATCTACGATATCGGCCGCGATGAGGCGGGGAATCCGCTGGCAAGGCCCGACTGGTAGGCTTCCTGCCCCAGGGTCGTTATCGTGATGGTGGTGGTTCCGCTTGCTGCGGTGTCGCCCCGCCTCATGAAAAAGGAGCCGCAATGGTGGCTGGTCGTCGTCGGGTTGTGATTACGGGAATGGGCTGCGTGACGCCGTTGGGGGTCACCGTTGAAGAACTCTGGTCCAATCTCAAGGCCGGGCGGTCAGGGGTTGGCCCCACTACGGTCTTTGATGCCTCTAAATTTCCCACCCAGATTGCAGCAGAGGTCAAGAACTGGTCGGTGACCGACGAGGGGCAGCCCGAAGATCGTTGGCAATTCTGTGGACGGCACACCAAATTCGCGGCAGGTGCCGCGCTGCAGGCGATGCGGCATGCCGGCCTTGAGCAGGGCCTCGCCGCCGCCCCTGACCGGCTCGGCATCTATCTCGGCAGCGGTGAGGGCCAGCAGGACTTCGAGTCATTCACCCGCATGATGATGGCGTCGATTGAAGGCGACTCACTCAATGTCGCGACCTTTACCCGCCTCGGCCTGGAGACGCTCCATCCGCTCACCGAGGTTGAGCAGGAGCCGAACATGCCAGCCGGGCATCTGGCCGCCTTGTTCGACGCCCAGGGGCCAAACCTCAATTGTCTGACAGCCTGCGCCGCTTCAAGTCAGGCAATCGGTGAGGCAACGGAACTTGTGCGACGGGGGGATGCCGACGTCATGCTTTCCGGTGGTACCCACAGCATGATTCATCCTTTCGGTGTGACCGGGTTCAATCTGCTTACGGCTCTCTCCACCCGCAACGACGAACCGACCCGAGCCAGCCGGCCGTTCGACAACGACCGCGATGGCTTTGTGCTTGGGGAGGGGGCGGCAATGGTTGTGCTTGAGGAACTTGAGCATGCCCGGGCCCGGGGGGCGACAATCTATGGCGAACTGCTCGGCTACGGCTCGACCGCCGATGCCTTCCGAATCACCGACACCCATCCTGAAGGCCGCGGGGCCACCAGTTGCATCAAGATGGCGCTCGACGATGCCGGTCTCGGCCGCGACGACATCGACTACATCAACGCTCACGGCACCAGCACCAGCGTGAATGACCGAGTTGAGTCGTTGGCCATCAAGAAGGTCTTCGAGGAGCGGGCCTACAAGATTCCGGTCTCCAGCACGAAGAGTATGATGGGACACCTGATTGCGGCGGCTGGGGCGACAGAGGTGATCGTATCGCTACTGGCAATTCGAGACGGCGTGCTGCCGCCTACGATCAATTATGAAACCCCTGATCCAGACTGCGACCTCGACTACATTCCCAATGCCGCCCGCGAGGCCAAATGCCGCCGGGTGCTGTCAAACAGCTTTGGCTTCGGCGGTCAGAACATCTCACTGATCCTTGGCCAGTTTGCCGACGCCTGATCTGCTCAGGTGTCGTGCCGGCTCGGGGGCGGTGAAAGTCTCGTCGCTGCCGAAAATGGCATTGTGGTTGGAGTGGTTCCGCGTTGTTTGTGGCGCCATTTTCAGAGGCTCCTCGAGCGTTCACCCAACCCCCTTCGCCTCGTCCTGCGTGCGGCATGCCGCAGGAAGCAGAGGAGCGGCAGCGACTGGAGGGTTCGCGCGTTTGGCGCGGCGTTCAGGTCACACCTGCCCGGCGGCAGGAAGCCGCCGAGCAGCACCAGCGGGCGGAGGCCCGCGAAGGAAAGACCGGCTGGACGCCAATCCTGTTTAGCACGGTAGTTGCAGGTCTGTTCTGTTGGCGTGAGGAAGCGTCTCGGAAGCCCCGGGCGCGAGCCCGGGGATCGACCGGAGGATCCCCCAGCTTGCGCTGGGGGCTTTCGAAGGGGTCGGGCGACGGCTCCGGGGGG
>Ga0114919_10000662_pt1 | contig 26992 bp, 28 predicted proteins | sample BlataG_FD_88682 | JGI IMG/M metagenome (GOLD analysis project Ga0114919, IMG submission 88682) | Deep subsurface microbial communities from Black Sea to uncover new lineages of life (NeLLi) - Black_00105 metaG | ecosystem: Environmental > Aquatic > Marine > Oceanic > Sediment | place: Atlantic... | reverse complement strand
TTTAAAAAAATAAACAAAAAAAAAAAAAAAAAAGAAAAAAAAAAAAAAAAAAAAAAACCACCCCCCCCCAAAAAAAAAAAAAAAAAAAAAAATTCTATAATAAAAAAAAAAAAAAAAAAAAAAAAAACTACTACTACCTAGTAAAATCAATCATCCATGTATCACTTCAAAAATCAATCCCCCATCCTCCCTTAATATATATCACCTTACCTCACCTCACCTCACAGTTCAACCTTGGTAGCTTCTTTATACAGTGTATCAACTTGTTCATGTGTCTTCTTCAGAGTATCAGATACGGCAGGCCCTCCTCCACCGCCAACAGCAGCCATGCTTGCCTTCATCCCATGCCCCACCTCCTCCAGTCTACACTTTGCATTATCCCAAGCACATGCCACCTGATGACCCATTTTATTCCACCAATGACCCCCAACACCTTCCTTATATGCCCGCTCATACGTTTGCCTAGTAGTATCCAAAAACTCATCCAAACTGGGAGCCTTCTTCCCCCCAACACCCATGATGCTGCTACTGCTCTTCTTGATGGCAGATTCATACGCACGGCGAGCGCTCTCTTCCACGCTCTCCAAACTCTCCCCTCTAGAAACAGCAGCTCTGACATACACATCCCAAGCTGCATTAGTTAGCTCATCTAGCGACTGCTTGGTGGTATGTTTAGCAGAGTTGTAGTAGGACTTGACTGCATCTTGAATGTCGTCAAAGGTACTACCGGTGTAGGCCTTGGCGTTGAGGTACTGTGTCCAGGCATTCTCTCGGGCAGAAGACCAATCGGGGGAAATGGCTTGGGCGGTGTCTTTGGATTTTTCAAAAGAGTCCTTGGCGGCTTGTTCTACTTGATCCCAGGTTGAAGAACTCAATTGAGACACTGTGCCATATGCCCTGTAAATAAATGATTTTTGTAGGAGATTTAATGATAACGGGTTGAGGTGAGGTGTGTTTTGGAAAAAGAAAGGAGGAAGAAAGGAAGAAAAGAAGATAGAATGGTATCCACTCCACTCCACTCCACTCTTTCGATACTACTACTACTTACTGTTTTGCTTTATGTTTTGTAGCAGCCCAAGTATCAGCAGCCGTCTCACCAGCACCCTCAGCAGCACCTTGCACAGCTTCCTTTCCCTTCTTCCAAGAATGCCAGCTGGTCTTCATCCAGCTCTCCCACCCCCTACTAGCCTTATCACTCATCTCCTGAAATGTAGACTTCCCCTCATGCTGCTCCCTCCACTGATCATACGCCTTGTTCTTATAACTGTCCCACGTCTCCCCACTCTTATCCTTCTCCTCCTGCCATTGCTCCCAAGCAGACATCATTGCATCGTGCCAGCTTTGTTGACCATACCCAAACTGACGGTTGAAGGCGCGACGAGCAGAGTCAAACCCGCTGCCAGCCACATCAGATGCTTTGTAGAAGCCCTCTAGAGCGTTCTCATACTTGGAACTGACACTGTCGGTGGTGTAGTCATATGCATCACCAGCTTTACCTTGAGCAGCCTTCCAATTCTTCCATGCTTGCTTTTTAGCATGATCCCATGTCTGTTGAGTTGTATCCTTGGTGGTGAACCACTGATGGTACGCAGCTCCAAGAGTATCTCTCCAGCTTGAAGCAGCTTGCTCTCTAGCCCAGTCGGCAGATTGAGTCATGGAGCCATATGCTGACTCAGCAGCTTTGCCCACTGCAGAAGCAGCTCCTTTGGCTGTATCGGCGGTGGACTGGGCAGCTCGTTGTGGCCAGGAGACGGTGGAAGACCATGTGTCCCAAGCTTCTCTCTTGACGTCGTCAAATGTCTGGGAAGTGCTGGACTTGGTGGATTCCCAGCGGCTTCTTGCATCTTCTAGAGCTTGATCCCATGTTTGACCAGCAGCGTTGGTCAGACCAGCTGCTTGTTCGTACATGTAATCGTAGCCACCTCTGCTTTTAGAGGACACCCAGGAAAAGGGAGCTCTCAGGTAGTACCACATTCTACCTCCAATCGATGGTGATGAGCCGTTGCTTTGCTCACCTGATTGATTTGTACCAGTTACCTTGATGTATTCTATTTCTCCACCATCACCTGGGATGCGGAGCTCTGCTTCCTGGACCTTGGCGTTGCCCCACTCACTTCCTACTCTAGAGGAGACGGTGCCTACGACTGAGCCTACTTTATGCTTGAGATAGCCCAGGATGCTGGATGCTTTTTGCTCAGACTCCTGTGTGTGTGTGTGTGTGTGTGTGTGTTTGTTTGTGGAGGGTAGATTAGTGTTAGTGTTAATGTTAGTGTTAGTGTTAGTATGGCATGGGAACAGAGATGAGATGGATTATTGATAGGCTTACCAATGGTGCTGCTGCTGTTGCTCCAAGAAGGAGAAGCAGAGCCAGGCTCCAAAGAAGCACCATGGCTCCTCTTCTTCTGTAAGCCTTCATACTCACTTGTTACTTCCTTCGTTACGCTTCTTGTAGTCTTTTATTAGCCAAATTGTTATAGTACTATGGGTTGAATTCGGTAATTTATGCGTATCGCTGTATAGTTTTCAGGCCCCTTTTCTGTGCTTGGGAGAGCCGTCCACCCTCAGCACACGGTAGCTGCAGCTGCTGACCAGCTTCTACCCCCCACTTGCTCTTATAAGGAGAGAGATGTTGCTCTGAATTTCATATTAAACCTAACAAAAATCTCGTTAAATTCGATCAATGAAAAGTATTAAGATGAATAGAAACGTTGTTTCCTCCATTTCCAAGCACATCCCATCGATGGTTGCCAGACCAGTGAGCAGCATCCTCCGTCTTCGTCCTCCTTCATATTCCTGCTCTCGTCAACCCATCAAGACATTTGCTACCAGAGATGACGAAAATATCACTGACAAAGCTAAAAATTACTACGAAGACGCCAAGCAAAAGGTTTCCGAGGTAGCTGAGAAGATCAAAGAAACGGTGTCTGACACCGCGGAGTCGGTGAAGGAGTCCGTGAAGGAAACTGGCGAAGAAGTCAAGGAAGCTACCGAACAGGGGTACCAGTCTGCCAAAGACAAGACAGAGAAGGGAGTGGAGGGGGCCAAGGCAAAGTATGATGAGATGAAACAAGATGCTGGTGACAAGACAGAGAAGGGAGTGGAGGGGGCCAAGGCAAAGTATGAAGAGATGAAACAAGGTGCTGGCGACAAGACAGAGAGAGGAGTGGAGGGGGCCAAGGCAAAGTATGAAGAGATGAAACAAGGTGCTGGCGACAAGACAGAGAAGGGAGTGGAGGGGGCCAAGGCAAAGTATGAAGAGATGAAACAGGGGGCTGCTGAGGCTGCTGATAAGACAGCTCAGGCTGGCAAGGATGTTGGACAGCGTATCAAGGAAGAGAGTGACAAGTATAAAGAATAAGAGATCTCTTATGTCTAGAAATTTCTTGATATATTGAGTGTCCTCATGTCAGAGTGTGTTTGAGAGAGAAATTTTATGTTGTTTGCGTTGTTACATGATGTATTGTAAGCTATATACCTGCCTGCCTGCCTACCTACCTAACCGTTAGAAGGTATCTAGACGATAATAATAATGATATTTTCAAGATGTCTTGCGTTGCTTTCTCACCGCCACTCCTTCTCCGCTACTACTATCCCCAAACATATCAGCCTCTACAAATCTATACCACACCACCCCCAAAGGAATGGTAGCAGCATGCCATAAAGCATGCGCATCAAATATATACCACAAAGGAGGAAAATCCAGGACCTCCAACAGCATGGCCACATTCACCAGCCCGACAAACCAAAGCAGCTCCTTCCTACTCGGGTGAACCTTCCCTCTTGGAGTGAATACACTCCACACTAGCCAAGCTATAGATTGCACACCACCAGCGATAATACATAATTTCACATGTCTTCCGTAATCAAACAATACCGTCAACATTCTATGGCAATGCTGGAGGTAGTATACGGCTATAGGACATGCGACAGCTGCCTGGAGGAGGGGGTGGGTGAGGTCGGTGAGGCGGACGATGGAGAGGAAAAGGCTGAAGGCAATGTGAGCTCCAGCTGAGAAGTAATCCAGTCGTTCTGTTAATTTCGTGTCTCTGCCGTGGAAGACTGCAGACCAGAGCCAGGCGTTGATGGTGACGGTGACGTGGAGCAACCATAAAGATGCAAATTGTGATGGTGATGATGGAGAGGAGGAAGAGGATTTTGCATTTGACTTCAATGACGGTGATGATGTTTTTGATTTGATGAGTCTCTTTGATAATTTGATCAATGCATATGCATGTACTGCCAAGTTTAGCATGGAGAATATGACGGAAGCAGGCTCTTGCATTCCCATATATCTCACAAATGGCCACTTTCCATAATATTTTTCTACCCCTCCCGTCTTCACTGCCTCCAACTTCCACATACATAGGTAGCTGCAATCAGATGTACAGTCCCATTGCCAGTACTGTAACACCATGGAAGTGGTATCTGTGATTATGGTGGAGCTTTTGCCTCCACAGAGTGAGCTGCAGTTGGATTTGTGGATGATGGTGCCTTGATCATCTTGCTGAATGTCAGTACAGCCTGTCAAGGTGCAGTAATGCATGCATTGTCTGAAGGCGAGGCCTTGATCTCCTGAGCTTGCGAGTAAACAAGGTATGCTAATGAGAAAAAGCAGTAGAAGTAGTGGTAATGCATAGAATAGATGGTGATGGGGGAAGAATAAAGATTTCACCATCTGCATCATCGCTGTTGTTGTTGACGGGTGTTGTGTATCAACTGGCAAGCACGCTGGGCGTCTTCAACTTCGTATTTCCAAAGTTCTGCTCTTTCAGCTACTTCTTCTGGTGATTGTGATAAAGAAGTGAGATTGAGGAACTTGAGTGCTTTGATTCTAGAGTATGGTTGACGGTGGACGAGTTTGCCAGAAATGAGAACGTAGTCGCCTCTCTGAAGACCGGCGACTTGAAAACCTGGTTTAGTGGCGGAGTTTGCAGAGACTAGGACAACGACGGATCCAGTGGCGTCTTTGATGTTGATGCTACTACCGAGGATCTCTTCTACGAATCCTTGTACCCAGACTTGGCTATTATCTGGAATGTTTTGGAGATTATTGATTTGACTTTTGAACACTCTTCCCTCTGTTGATGTGTCGATGTATTGCATCTCATGCGGTAGAATCAATGTTTTGGAGGTTCCATAATTATCGTGAAACAATTTTACAAGCTTGGTCTGAGTGTCTTTGTCTGTAATATTGGCCTCGCTTGTTCTTGGCCGAGTTGTTGAGGGGTGGAGAGCGGCGGGAATTGGATGGAAGGGACGTCTTCAACCTGTGGAGGGAGGTGGGGGGGCATTGTTAGTGATCTGGGGTGTAATTATTTAGTGGTTGGATGCATTGAAGTTGTGGAAGGCTTACATTGTCGTTAAAGGTGCATACTGTGTGCTTTTGAATAAGCCAAGTTTCCATTGTCTGCCTCCCAACGCCTTCGACGGGAGTGCCGAACGTTGGAGCTTCTGACATTATTAGAGGATCGTGGTCAAGGCAATTCGTTAGTACATTGTATGCATGTTTGAATTTTAAGACGTTATTATTATTCTCCACTTATTGTGTTGTCGAAAGAAAAGACAACTAAAAGTTGATTAAACATGGTGTCTAAATCCTTAAGGCACCTCAGCAGCACCACAGACATAACATCTCTATCCGAATCGGATAAATGTTATCTGACAAAGATGCAAGATGCTGTAACGGTGCTACTGAAAGGAATTGGAGAGGATCCATTGCGGGAAGGATTGCGAGACACACCAAGGGTAAGATAAAAACAATTGCCTACTCAATCACCCTAATTTCAATCAAAAACATCTCTCACAACCCCTTTATCCACCATCCTATCACCCGACAGAGAGTTGCAAAGGCCTGGCTAGACATGACGAGCGGCACCGGACGAGACAGCAAGTCTGCTTTTGGCAACGCTCTCTTCACAGAGCCACTCCTGGCCACCAGTCCAGACGGCATGGTCATCGTTAGAGACATCAGCTTTGCTTCCCTTAATGAGCACATCTTACTCCCATTCCATGGACGCTGCCATATTGCATATCTCCCAAAAAATGGGGTCATTTTAGGACTATCTAAACTTGCCAGAGTTACCCGACTCCTTGCCAGCAGAATTCAATCCCAATCAGCTCTCACTGCATCCTTGCTGGCTGCAGTCTCTAAAGAAGTCAGACCATTAGGAATAGCAGTTATAGTACAAGCAACACATTTAGGACACAGTGATGATGATGAAGTAGAAGAAGAAGGTATCCCTCTTCCATCTCCTTTGTGTCGAGTAAAGCCAAACAATCCAGTACTGACAGCAGCAGTTGGTGGTTTATTTGCACACACCCACACACTCAATAGCAATGGTTTGATACAAGAATGTGCAGCCCTACTTGGTATTCCATTCAAATCATTAGAAGAATCCCTACTCCACAATAAAAATAGTAATATTAATAGCAACAGCACAAGAGAAGATGATGACAGCAAAACAACAACCACAGAACCACCTAGCACCAACATTAGAGAGTTAGAAGAAGCAGTGACCTGTCTTATACAAGGGGTAGGAGATACTCCAGATAGACCAGGCTTAGTAGGATCAGAACATAGGTACATTACATGGCTACAATCAGCTACTGCTGGCTACTCCATGTCCTTGGAACCTTCACCCACCAGTGTCACTAGGGAAGTAGTACGGGGAGGGAGGGATGATGATGGGACACCTAGCACTACGATACTCATGGTACATGATGATTCCAGTGAAAATTCACCTATATGCGTTGATAATGGTGGTGGCAGTAGCAGTCTTTTTTTGATGATACATCATCTGATGATGTCATGCTTGCTTCTCCTCCTCCTCCTCCCGCTTTGGGTACTGCTGCTACTTGTATTGCTGGGATAGAGAGGTACATGGGAAGGTTCATGTCTCAATGTGAACATCATCTACTACCTTTTTATGGTACGGTACGGATTGCATTCCAAAGAAGAAGAAGAAGACAAGGAGATGGAGATGGGTTGGTGGTTGGTAATAAAAGTGGTAATGTGGGGACAAGTAATGGTCATCATCATGAGAATAATAATAATGATGATGATGATCAGAATAATCAGATATTACAGTACATAGTTGATGTCTATTCTAAGAGATTACAAGTCCAAGAAAGATTGGGTCAACAAATAGCAGATGCAGTAATGATGAACAGTCATTTACAAGCCTCAGAGGTCCTCGTATTGTGTGAAAGTGCCCATATGTGTATGGTGGCAAGGGGGGTGGAGGAACATGCCAGCAGTACAGTGACGACTGCTGCTAGAGGAGGGTGGGCTAGTAGTGCACAACAAAGAGGAATTGCTCTACGAGCATTATTAGCTCAATAGGTAGTGGTTAGGAAAGGAAAAGGATAGAGAGTTGGATGAATATTGCTTATTTTTTGTGGGAATGTTTTTTTTTTGTGTGTGTGTAGGTCTTGACTTCTTCAATCACAGTATTATCACTTAAAATTACCTCTCCATGTACATTTGATGACAATGGTATATTCCTATAATAACAGTGGCAAAAATATATCTATCTATTTATCTGTAAAGACCTCATCTCCTTTTTTTTTAAATAACATTCACTCGTCAATACCGAATTCACATCTCAACAACAAAGATCTCTCCTCCTCACTGGGCTGCCTGTAGACGATAATCTCATCTATCAACCCATCATCATCTCTAAAGTTGAACAAAGTAACCCCACTGTACACTGATCTCTTATCAGTACAGCCGGAGTCCCTGGTTGGAGAACAGGTGCCCATTGCGGTCCAATGAGCAGCTGCCATTCGGCTGTCGTCCGAAGTGAGGACAGAGTCGAGGTGGTACCTGAGGTCAGGATATTGCTGGTGTTGCTTTTTGTAGTGCTGGAAGACTTTCTGGATGGGGGTAATGTCGCGATCGCTCCAGACTCGGTCGCTGAAGATGCAGTTCGGGGAGAGAAGAGTTGGAAGTGTGTCGGCAAGCAATGGCGATGGGCCGTTTGGTGCTATTGCTTGGTAGAATTTTTCAATGCGAGTGATGATCTCTGCTTTATCGATGAATGAAACGATACGCTGGTTGATTGAAGATGAGCGGATTATTGGCTTCTGCACAACCCTAAAGCTGGAGATGTGCTGGCAAGAAGATAATCGAGATGTTGCCATTATTCTATGAAACCTGATAGCTTATCTCGTGCTGAGCAAAACTGAAATGTATATACCGTTCTTGAGTATCGACACTTGAAAACCTATCGTTTTAAATGCTCTGAGTGTGATACCATCCTCCTCTTTTTACAACTCCTCCCTCTGAAACAGCAACGTTTCCTCCCTGTGCATCTCCTTCATATTCCCCATACCATTACCACTACCACCACCAGTCCTCCAAGGCAACCTCCCACTTATAATCCACATTGTAAACAACATTACTGCTATCATCAACCCTGCTCTCATTGTCTGACGCATCAGCTCCTTCCATACTTTCTTCCAACTAAACTCCCCCTTCATCCATTCCGGCATATTGGGATCCTCCTCTTCTTTGGTTATTGCATCTGAAAATGATGGCAGTGTTGTTGTATCTTTGATTGCCTTATCATCATCGCCATTATCATCTATTCTTTGCATACATGCCTGGAAAGTCTGCTCTGCAGCAGCGGCAGCAGCTTCACTCGTCGCATTGGATACCGCAGCAGCAGCTGCTTCGGTATGAGCTGTCAATTGCTTTCTCAAGCCATTTAATATCTCCTCATCCCTTCGTCTCCACTCTTCAATTGTAGAACTACCACTAGTTTCTATAGGAATTATAATATGGTCTAAATTAATAGTACGTTGTCCATTAGACTGGGCCACAGCATGCATCACTCTGAGCTTCCCCAGCACTGAGCGAGTGGCAGCGTCTGAAGCATATTGCTCATAAGCCCCTGGATTTTGCCTCAAAATATCAATAGCTTGCCTGATTTTCGGGATATTAATGTCATTTTGAAATTCTTCATCGCTATGCAGGGCTGTAATAGCTTTATGAATGTTGATGGCTCTTTGGAAGTTGATCATGTTGCCGAGTCGCTGTTTTAATTCCTGCCATCCTGGAAACTGTGCTGCTGCTGCTGACAGGTCGTCAGTGGTCAGTGCGCTCCATCGCTCTACCTTTCTTAACTTTTGTTGGAAATTCAGCTTATTGAATTGTTCCAGCTTAGATAATCCTTTGTTAGGATTATCAACATCATTACTAATATTAGTAGTACTCTTCTTACCAACATTACCAGAATCTCTACCACTACCATGTGCAGCCAAGAGAGAGGCAATTTCTCTACCCTTGACTGTACTCCCATCTTCCAACAAATCTACCGCAGTATTGCCATCTTTATCGACCAATGAAGCATCACATCCAGCATTAAGTAACATTTCAACACATGAAGGTTCACCCCCTAGGACTGCAGCATGTAGGATACTGGTCCTGTCCTCATTATCTTGACTGTTTAGCATTTCTATTACCATACTATTACTATTACTATTACTAATTTTGACGGCTGGCTGTAGATCTTCTAGTAGTTCTAAGAGATATTCTAAGACAGATACTCTTCCTAGACCTGCTGTTAAATGGAGCAAAGAATACTGGGTGGGAGTGGTAGAATGAGACTGGGGAGGTGAGGGATAGAACACGGCAAGTGGAGAAGGGGTGCTGTTGTTGTTGCTGTTGTTGTTGTCAGCAGCACTGCCTTGCTGTTGTTGTTGTGGCTGTGGTGTTGATAATATTTTAAAACATTCTAAATGACCGCCAAGAGCTGCCTCAGCTGCTGGGTTGAGTCCCAAGTTATTAACTGGAGTGGTCTTAGCACCTGCTTGTATTAACGAATCAACTATGTCTACATTGCCACTTCTGGCAGCACAGTGAAGAGGTTGGGTGCCCTGAGAGTCGTATGCTTCAGACCATGCACCTTTAGTGAGGAGGAAGTTGACAATGTCTAGATGGCCTTGATTGGCTGCTAAATGGAGGGGGGTTCTATTGTGTTTGTCTTCAAGGTCAAGGTCGATTCCCTTGCTCCAGAGGATGCGGACGGCTTCGAGGTGGCCGTTGCTGGCGGCGAGATGAAGGGGGGTCAAGCCATGCTTGTCTCTGGCATCGAGGGATGCACCGCGGTCTAGAAGAGATCCAATGTCAGCTGTTGAGCCGATGGTACAGGCTACGAGGAAAAGTGCGTCGTTGGCCTTCTTCTGGCGATACTCCTCTTGCTTTTCCTCCATGGGTCAAATCTTGGATGGTCTTTTGAATTAAGTTAATTCAGATTATTCGGTAGATCAGACTATTCATGCACATGTATAAAGTAAATCAGTTTATATATTTTATCAAGTTATGGATCCCAGAGCTTAGACAACCGTGCATTTGACTGCACACATTTCCCCCGAATTCAGGAATTTCGAAGCGAACAACGGAGGAGAGGCGGATATAGGAGAGGTTTGAAATTTTCACAGCACTGCAGACGTAAGCTACTTATTAAATCATCAAATAATCTAACTTCTTAGAGTATATTATCCCACTTTCGATCAATTCCTGTGGTAGAATCAGACAAACCAGTGGATTTTAGTTGCGAAACTTGTCGGAACTGTAGTTTTCCTTCGCTAATAGCCCTTGTGCACACCAGGATCCTTTGAACATAATGTTCCAACAGTCATCAAGGAGCAGCTTGACAGGGTTGTCCTCCAAGGTGCGTTTTATCTTTTCCCAACAACTCCCACCGCCCCTCTCTCTCTTCTTCTTCTCTGCTTCCTTCTCACCTCCTCTCTCTCTCCAACTCTAAAACACACAGGCAACCCCCGCCAGAACCATCTACCTTAGATCCAGAACCGCAACCACAACTAGAAAGACGACCTACGCCTCTAGTAACCCTCTCGACAACCCCCTCTTCAATGATCAATTCAAAGCCATCATCTCTTCCACCGTGCAAAACGACCCCACTGCCCTCACTGACGGCCCTCCCCAAACAGAAGAGTATAAAACCTCAGCTTCTGAAGATGTATTAGGTGCAGCTCTGCAGCAGTCTAAACATACAATGACACAAATGTTGATGTGGAGAGACATGCTTGATAAATCTATAGTAGCTCAACAGAAACAGATTGAAAGGATACACTTTGTCTTGTCAAAGGTTAGAGGGGATTATGCCCAGCTCAAGGTGTTGAAAGGGATAGTAGAGGATCAATATGGATCCGATAAAGATGGTGATTAAGATGGAATGTCCTATCTACCTGTATATCTATAGATATGATGCAAAGATTGAATGAGGAATGAATGATGATTCTGGTTTCCATGAGTAATACTGATCACTAGGTTTTGATTTTTACTCGATTGAATGAGTTAAAAAGGAAGATGCATTAAAGGGGGGGGAAATGAAGAATATATTATCAGCATTCTGTTTTTGATGTACAAAAAAGGCATTGCTACCTTTTAGCAACCCTCCCCGTTCCGTCCTATTATATATAAGTTTCTCCTAGAAATACACACAAAAAAACAAAAAAAACTCTGGCTACCAGTAGAATACTACGAAGTGCCCTTAAGCACCTTGAAAATCCTTATCAAATTGGAACACACCAAGTCCCTTTCCAATACGTCTCAGTTGAGAAACAAACTCTGCAGTCTTTTTGACTGAATCAACCTGGTCCTTAAGGAGGGATCCTTCTACAAAATCACACATTTGAGAATCACCATGTTTTTCAGCAATTTCGTGTAAATGACGGAGCTTTTGGAAGTTTAGCTTCTCCAAAGACAGTGCTAACTCAAATGCATATAATGCATCTCCTTTTTCTGGATGACCGAATTCCATCTCTGGGGCAATGATGCTCTGCAGCTTGACACGGCCACCTCTGAGGTTTTGGTACTCCATGAGGAGCTCAGCGTGTTGGCGTTCTTCTTCGCTTTCTTTTTTGAAATAGGCGGCGATACCTGGAAGGCCTACATTGTCTCTGTCGAAGAAGGCGTATATGGCATGGTAGACGTAGCTGACATTGTATTCAATGTTAATTTGCTCGTTGACAGCGGCTTCGCACTCGGAGTGGAAGTCGGTGCGTGCGTAAGAGACATCGACTGGAGCTTTGTCAACGACTGCCAACTCTGATTTGACGGCTGAAAATGGCTCAAATACTACTCCTGTCAGCTCCTGCTTTGCTGCTTGTGTTGAAACTGAGGTTCTAAGTGTGGACCTGTGATTGAAGTGGAAGATGATATTTTAGAGTGTCCAGGATAGGTACTCTTGGGATATACGTTAAAATTGTCTTCATCTGATACTGCTAGATGCATGGAAAAGTTCTTACCTTGGAGATACACAAACAGTTCTGGCAATTTGTAAAGTTTGAGGAATCCTTTGCGTGCTTGCCAATGCCATGATTCTGGGTTTGCTGAATGAAACAAGCTTGTGCGAATATTGAACGTCTTGGGTTAATGCTGCCAGACACATCAATTATGGCATAATAACCACCACCACACATGCCGATGGAACGCTTCTCCCACATTGAGGATTGGGTGGATGGTGAGCATCAAGATGGAGGGTACTTTTGTGGCTTCTGACTACTTTACAGGCTTTAATGTACAGATGCATCAACATCCCAGTGGCACCTTTGTCTTCAATGGAGACATCGGCAAGGGCAGCTTTCTCGGCCTTAGACTGCACCCTCTGAGCAAATTTCAGAGCAAAATTGCCCTGAAAATTGGAAATATGGTGTGAGATGTGTTGATAGCTGAAATGCTATAAATACAAGAGTCCGAACCTTGCCACAGCATAAGTCATAGATTTATAATAGTTAGATGAAACCAGTGTATTCAACAGGCAAGGCCAGCTTGCAAAACTTGAAAACAACGAATACATCCAGGATTCTGGAAGCAAACCGGCAACGTAACAATATGGCGAGCACTTGGTAAGTAATTCTGGATACACAATAAGCATTACACGTGGAATCAATACATTGCCCCAACGCCAGGTTCTGCACACAATGTTCTTGACCTCTTCTGTCGCCCTCTCGTCACCTCACACACCTCTCTCCGTCTTTTCCCTACCCATACAGTTGTGCTGCTACAGCAAAACCCAACAATCTAGCAGTAAAAGATCTCCCTGCCTCCCAAGCCGAAGAACTCCGCCAATCAGTAGAAAATTACTATGGGGAAGTTCTCCAAAAGACAGAAGACTTGAAGACCTCAGCATGCTGCACCGCCGTCGCTCCCCCTCCCATCATGCGTGACATCCTCTCCAAAGTCCCAGACGAAGTCATATCAAAATACTATGGCTGTGGCTCCCCATTTCCTTTAGGCATTGAAGGACTACGTGTACTGGACTTGGGATGTGGCTCTGGTCGTGATTGCTACGCATGTGCAGCTCTAGTCGGCCCCAATGGCTCCGTCACCGGTATTGACATGACGTCAAGCCAACTAGCTGTCGCTGAAAAATACAAAGACACCTACTGCACCAACACTCTAGGCTACCCAAAATCCAACCTCAACTTTGTCAAGGGCAGAATTGAAAACCTTAAAGATGCCGGCATCCAAGACGACTCCATTGACCTCATCATCTCCAATTGCGTCATCAACCTCTCCCCCGACAAGGCCTCTGTGTTGAAAGAAGCCTACCGCTCACTTGCACCAGGAGGAGAAATGTACTTCTCTGATGTCTATTGCGACAGAAGACTCCCTGAGTCGGTGAGAGTTCACCCCGTCTTACTCGGAGAATGCCTTGGTGGTGCCTTGTACGTGGAAGACTTCATTCGAGTGGCCCGTAGTGTCGGTTTCATGGACCCCCGTGTCCTTTCCTCCAACAGCATTGACGTCCTGGACCCAGAACTAGCCCCTCTTCTAGGTGAAGCAAAGTTCTATTCCATTACATACAGGCTGTTCAAGGTACCCGGTAGGATTGAGACATTGTGTGAAGATTATGGCCAGGCGTGTAGGTATAAAGGAACAATGACGGGGAGTGTTCATGCATACAGGTTGGATGACCATCATGAGTTCCAGACTGGGAAATGGTATGAGGTGTGCGGGAATACTGCCAGTATGGTGGGAGAGAGCTGGATGGGGAAGCATTTTGAGGTGGTCGGGGATAGAGATGTGCATTATGGGTTGTTTGGGGCGTGTGGAACTGCTGGAGGTTTGGCTCCTGCTGCTCCTGCTGTAGGAGGATCATGTTGTTAATTTAGTAGTAGGATTAGGTTTTGACATTAGAGTAGATTTTTAATACAAAAAAATAGCTAAAGAATGGAGTGATGATGGACAGTGGATACGGAGGTGTCTCTGCCCCTCTTCAGAGTTCTGTTTAAAACATTTGATGATTAGAGCTTCTTCGTTGCAATTTGCCAAACCCATGGTTAGGGTACTTTATGGGCTAATATATTTGGCAAATGGTCCATTCAAATAATGGAACAAGGGAACACTTTACGGATTCACAGCTTTAACGTCAATGGTTTGAGGGCATGTCTCAAAAGAAAGTTTCTAACTGTGCCAAATTTAATCAAGCAACTAAATAGCGACATATTATGCTTGCAGGAGACCAAGCTAACTAAGAACGAGGCTATAGATGATCTGGTCGATGTCCCCGGCTATGATTGCTTCTTCAACACCTCCTCTTCATCAAAAGGCTATAGTGGCACTGCCACCTTTATCCGCTCCACACTGTGCCAAGCATACCAAGCAGAGATTGGCTTCACTACTGATCTTGCATCCAGGCAGCCCCATCCTGCCTTGATAGATCACTTTACTCGTGAACAATTAGTTGAGTTGGACGCTGAGGGAAGAGTAGTCATCACTCACCATTACAAGATTAATAATGACGATGATAATGATCAAGGGCAGCCTTCCTCTTCCTACATCTCTTCCACCTTTTCATTCTCATCTTATACCGGCTTTGTACTATTCAACATCTACGCTCCAGCCATTACAAACGAACAAACAGCAGCTGTCAGAATGCAATACAAACTCAACTTTTACAAAGCTCTCCAACTACGGTGGACCCACTTCATCCAGCAAGGCATACCTGTCATTGTAGTAGGTGACATGAATATAGCACCGGCTCCTATTGACTACCCGGACCCTGAGTCAGAAGAACAGTTCTACAGGAGGGATAGGCCTGATAGATTATGGCTCAGAAACCTACTTTCTCCTCCTTCTCCTAGTAATACTGCTGGACAAGAAGGCAAGGAGGGAACTCTTTCTCTAGAGGACAAAAACAACAACAATAGAAATAAAAATAATATTCCATGTTTTAAGGATATATTTAGGATATTTCATCCAGACAGGAAACATGCATTTACTGTATGGAATACTCAGACCAATTCCAGAGTGTTCAACTATGGTAGCCGTATTGATCTAGTGCTGGTAGCTGGATTAGAGGCAAGAAGAGGATCTGGCAAGGGTGATGATGATGATGATGTGTTACCACCACCCGCCTCTCCTATTACTACTACTAATAATAATATATGGATATCAGGGAGTGATATACAGGCCTCTATAGAGGGGAGTGATCATTGCCCAATATGGGTAGATATATCGTGGAAGAGGGGAGAAGGGGGGATGAAGTTTCCATGTGCAGGGAATGTTCCCAAGACAGCAGAGAGGTGGACGTTGGGAGGAAGGCAGACCAAGGTGAAGGATTTCCTGATGATGGGTGGGGTCAAGAAGAGGAAGATGACTGGTGATGATGGTGAAGGAGAAGAAGAGGATGATGTGGTGGTAGTACAAAAGAGTGGCAGTTGCATAAAATTAATAGGAGGAGTGAAACAACAACAAGGTAGCATTAAGTCTTGGTTTGCAAAGAGCAACAACAATAAAGATATACCTCCTCTACCTGCTGATGATGCAGTTGAAAATGAAGGTGAAGATACTGCTGCATTAGACACAACAACACCAGCAAGTGTATCTACATTTGTAGCTGAAGAACTCGCTGCAGCAACGAAGCTTCGTCAAGAAGAAGCCAAGGCAGCGTGGCAACACATTCATACTAAAATGATATCTATACCCAAATGTCTTCATAACGAAGATGCAGTGTTGAAAAAAGTGAATAAATCAGGACCTAATAAGGGGAGGTTTTTTTATACATGTGGAAGAGCAGAGGGGCCCAAACCAGAGGGGAAGTGTGATTACTTTAAATGGGTCAACTCCTCCTCCACTGGAAGTGGTGGTAGTGGTAGCTTTAAGAAATAGTAGCTTTGTGGAATTTTACATTAAATTATATTGATGTCAAGTATATAATATATGACTTGTTAAGTTAAGGAGGTTTGTCGCATGTGTCGTGAATAGTATCTTGCCGCTGCTGCTTCTGTGCTAATTTTCGTTCCAACTCCTCAAAGGGGTCAAGAGGAGGTTCTATTCCGGTTATTTCTGCAACTATTTTGTTATAATCACCAACATCTTTCCAATAGGTAGTCCATACACATTCCTCACAGCCTCTACCGCAGCAGTCCCCAACTGCTGGCTCGGTTGGGTGGGCGATGACTTGGCCATCTGGCGACACGACAGTGTCGGGCGAGGGCCCTTGTTGTTTGTTGGTATTGAGGAGGAGTGAGGTGTGGAATCGAGCACGGAAGAGTGTTGTCACCGTCTTCTGTACATGTCTACGGTATAAATAGTTTGCACACCAGGACATTTATGGCTTCATTTTTAAACTGAGATTCGAATTAAGTAATTAATCTGGCTATTAACATGGAAATGCAAGCAATAAAGTCTGCGTATATAATTTTATAGTCGGTTATTATTGCTTTTACGCATGCATACCCTTATTTTTGCCAACATCTGCCAGTATTTACGCCCCACCTGATTTCTTGTCATCACCGACACCTCTCACCGCCCTCCCGTTACCTTCACACATCTTTTCCCACTATCACAAGTCAGCAAATCAATCCTTCATACCTAGTTTATGAACAGTATCAGATGCAACCCTTGCTATCTTCTCACCAGCACTTCTCAAAGTCAGTATGGCTGTGCTGTGAGCTTGATGACTGGCCCTTTCCATCTCCGTTTCTTTTGCAGCCATTGCAGTTGTCATCTCACCTTTAGTACGGTGTGCATACTTGGATATGTTGCCTATACCTTCAGATACTGCATCTTTGTTGTTTGTAAGTGCACTACTACTGCTGCTGATACTGGGTTCGTGTTTTATATTCTCACGAGAGCCCTCCCTTGAATCAGTAGTGTCCTGAAGGTCGTTGTATGCTGCCTGGGCATTCAAATCGGGGCCTACTTCAGGGTGAGTTTCTGTGCTCCTCAGAGCGTTGATAGTTCTCTCTTTCCACATGCTGGTTGAATTGGTTGAAGTAATGGTTGGTTTGGATACTAAATGGTTTTGAGTACCAATTTGTGAATAGGGAAGTAGGAGTGGTGACAGCTAGGTTCCTCTGAGCTTCAAAGAGATGGCAGATAGAGAAGAGGGGAGGGGAGAGGCTTTAGCTATTGACTATTTGTACCAGTGGATGGATCAGTGTGGCTAAACCTTACATCATGGGAAGTATTGTATCAAGCTTGGTTCCTTCTGGAAGTGATTCACCGCCATCTGTTGTTCTTGTTCCACCAAAATTGATTCCTCGTGAAGGAAAAGGACGGAGCAGATTCTCCAAGTCTGGCTACGACACGCACTTCCGCTTACCTCTACTGAGAGAGCTCTTTGATGACTACCTCCACAATGATCGAATTGGCATCCTACGCTTCTCCCCACCAGAAGAGGACTCTATGCACGTCACTGCCAAGCTCCGAAACAGCAGCTTCGACAACACAGGCAGCATCACTCTCAGATACCAACCCATCCCTGCCCTTCCATATACATTCTTCGACGTCAAAGCCCGCACCAGTCTCCAAAACAGCACCACTGCTACAGCTGCTGCCGCCAGAGGTTGTGTCTTATTCCCCTGCACCAACATGGCCATCTTCGGTACTCTTCCCCTCACCTCCCCTTTTTCTAGAATGGCAACATCACAAGGATCGTCTGTACCAATAGATAACATGTTGTTAGGTATGCGATATGCCTCTCCATTATGTTCAGCTGGTGTTATTATTAATCCAGCCTATAACAAACTACAATCGGCCTGGGCAGTGGTGCGTTCCGGCCCTGTCATGATAGGCATGCAGACTAGTCCTTGGCACTCTTTAGATGGTATTTTTAGCAATAGGAGTACTACTACTGCTACTACTATGGAGTCATCAACATATAGCATCATCAACCCATCACCGATTAATGAATTATGGAAGGCATGTACAAACACATCCTCTATTGCAATGGCATACACGTCAGAAGGAGCAAGAAACAGCAAAAAGGGAGGCTTTACTGCTATTATAGAACTCCGTAATAACCAACAGCATATTGCTCTCAGTTTTCTCCACCATATAGCTATGCAGAGGGCGGTCAAGAATCCCTTGGAGAAGGGTGATGTGGTTGGAATTACCAATTATCTAGATGTTGGACTTGAAATGGTTGTTGATACTGGTAGTGGTAGTGGCTACCCTGCAACTACCTCCTCCTCCGTATCATCATCACAGCCTCCTACTATGAGACTTGGAGCCTCATGGCAAGCTAATAAGAACACACTACTTAAAGCCAGGGCAGGTCTGGATGGAGTTGCTGCAAGTTTTATTCTCAGATCTTGGTGGCAGCCTGCCTTCACTCTTGGACTGGCGGTATCCAGTGGTGGTGGAGAGTATGGTAATAGTTATAGTAATAATGATAGAGGATGAGGAGGAGGAGGAGGAGGAGGGCTAGCAAAGGGAATAAAGTGGGGAATCACAATGAAACTAGAAAGTTGGGAGAGTCTGAGGTATGAACGTTCACCTGAAGGAATGAGAATGACAGGATCTAAAGTGACTCAAAGACATGTAGCTGGTCCTGAAGATTTGGAAACTCAAGGACTGTTGGTGTCGTTAGACAAGGTGAATGATCCTCTTGTGTTGGGACAGGAACAGACTACAACTGGAGCGGATTATATGTGATGGATGGAGTAGCTAGGGTTTTTAACATTAAATAGGTTGGATAGGTTTAACGTAGATCTATAGATTGAAGAGTGTAGGTCTCTGGACTCTGTGTAGTGCAAGGTGTAAGAAATAGGCGCTAAGATTTCTTAGCGAAATAAGCAGGTGCTAATTCAGGCAGCCACTTGGCGTCTATGGCGACAATATCTCTGGCATATTGCCTAGTAGTTCTGACCAATTCATTAAAAACAATACAATCCGCTCTCTTTCCATGTAATACAGAAGAGGGATGTATTGCCACATCTTGACCAGTTGCAACTACCCTGTATGAACCATCCAGTTGTCTCTTGGCAGCATGAGGAAACAACCCAGCAGTCAAAGCGCGCTTGACCAGGGTGAAATCATCTCCACAGCTCTTGATGGGAAGCTTCAGGGCTTCCAAGTGTTGTCGGAGTTGGTGGGCAATGTCGACTGCTTTACGGAGTGCTCTGACGTTCAGAAAGTTGTTTTTGCACCACTTTATGGATCCTTCAAATGTATTCTTGTTCTGCCCACTATTATTCTTAGTATTACCATTGCTACCAGCATAGCCTCTGTATACAGCCAAGAATGTCAAATGATCCCCTTCCGGATGAATAAACTGCCTTCTAGCCTCTGCTGCTTCCTCCTTCTTATCTCTCGGTGAGATAAATAGCATAGTATCAGTCGACACCATTGCCACTATAGCCAGCATCTCCTCTGCACACTCAAACTGAGAAGCCGAGGCCAATAAAGCCTTCCCCAGCATCGGATCGACTGGAAGACGGGCCAGTACCTGCCCTACACTTGACGTCAGGGCCCCATGTCTATCCAGAGCACCAAGCCCAGCCAACAGCTCTAAAGCTCTCAATAAAGCCGCTTTCGGTGGAGGATCCATGAAATCAAAGCTCAGCGGGTCAGAGATGCCCAACGCTTTGAGTTGTAAAACAACAGACGCCAAGTTAGATCTCTTTATTTCAGGCTCTGTCGTTTCTGTAAGCTCACCAAAGGCTCCTTCTTGGTACAGACGGAAGGCTTTACCAGGGGCTTCACGCCCTGCTCTACCCGAACGTTGGCGGGCTTGCGCTTGGGATACAGGTACTACTGCCAGACAATCTGCTCCCAGCCTAGCATTATAAGACCTAGATTTAACAAACCCAGTATCTATGACGTACCTCACTCCTGGTACAGTGATTGAAGTTTCAGCAATATTGGTACAGAGAATGATCTTTCTACCTCCGTCTTTGGCTGGAGAAAAGACTTTAAGTTGAGCTTCTGGGGTTAGTGCTGCATACAGAGGCAAAACTGTTAAATTACTATGGTGATGTTGTTGTTGTTGTTGTTGTTGTTGTTGGAACAATGCTGCAGCTCGTTCTTTAATAATTCTCTCAGCAGATTCAATCTCTTCCTGCCCTGTCAGAAAGACCAACACGTCCCCTGGTGGCTGCTCCACATGCACTTGAATAGCAGCTGTAATGGCAGCATCCAAATAACTCTCTTGAGGTTGGTTGGTGTAAAAGACTTCAACTGGATGCTGCCTTCCTTGAATATAAGCTGCATCTGCATTATCAAAGTAGGAAGTGAAACTAGCAGCGTCTAATGTTGCACTCATTATGATTAATCTAAAATCTCCTTTTCTTTTCCGTCTTACTTGTTTCAGCAGTCCCATGAGGATGTCTGTGTTGAGACTTCTCTCATGGGCCTCGTCCAAGATTACTACAGAGTACCTTCTCAGTAGCGGATCTATTAGTGCCTCCCTAAGTAGGAGACCGTCTGTGAGGTACTTGATCTTGGTTTCATCACCATTACTGCAGTCATCAAATCTGACAGCATAGCCTACAGTGGTCCCAATGGTGCAACCGACTTCAGCAGCGACGCGCTGGGCGACAGTGATTGCAGCAACACGACGAGGTTGGGTGATTGCGATGCTGCCGTGGTTGGCAAAGCCTGCTTCTAAGAGGAATTGGGGTATTTGGGTTGTTTTACCGCTGCCTGTTTCACCAATGATGACTAGGCTGGGGGAGGATTTAACTTGTTCAATGAGCTTTTGTCGAGCAGACCAGAGCGGGAGCTCTCGGCGGTCGTGCTCCAAACGTCGGCTGTGGTGGAGTTGGAAAGGAAAGAAGAAATTAGAAATGGTTGAAGAGATATAAATTGGATGTATGTAGCATGAAGAAGTAATGTAAACGAACCGTTTTGCTTCCAAGTTTTGTGATTTTGCATCTTCAGAATGATGGAGAACAGTTTGGTTAGTACCTGGATCTAGCTTAGTTTTGCCATTCATTCTGAGATAATAATGTAACAACCGTTCATTAACATTAAAATTGGGTAATGAAAGTGCTGGATTCAGCAAAATTCTACAGCTTATGTTTGAAATAGTTTGATTCTTCTTTCTCCTCTAATAAAGCGATTTGGCTATAATATAATGGTGTTTCATTTCGATCGTAATTATTAACGTATATTAATTCCATGCATAGTGCAATAACACGCGATGGTACCTCCTCCAGTGTTTATTCAGGTTATAATTCCTGAAAACGCTCAAAACCCAACCTCTAACTCCGTTGGTTTCTTCCTCCAATCAAAGAATCAAACTCATATATCATGCACAGGTACGCTGAGACAATCTCCAATCGAATTAGGGCCAGTCATCAATTTTCCTTCGATCATCTCACCGTCTCCGATACACGTACAGGCATCGCGTTCCTCTCTTCTCCTCCCTCTTCGTCATCATCATCATCATCACATGACACCGATCCCTTCATCCTGGTCCCCTTCTTCATCCTTCACTCACTCATCCAATCACCATCAACCCCTTTCCAAATAGAATGCCACTTCAGCAACAACCAATGCTTCCCTTTCCTTAAACCCTAAAACCTACATCCCTTCTTTACAAACTGCACTCACTCAACTGCTCACTTACAACTCGTCCATATCACCATGGCACCTGGGATGGGGCTCCACCCCCATCTCAGCTGATATAGCATCCACATTTGCAGTGTTAAAACCTCTGAACCAACACCCTTTTTTATTGAGAAATATACAATGTTGGGATCTCAACACTCTCAGTGCTGCATTATCATCTACAAACAATAGAAACAGTAGAACCACCACTGGTAATACTATTCAGATACTAGGCTGCCCATATGGCACCTTGGCTCCTTTTCATTTTAAAAAGTGGCTTGTCAAGGGCATCATTTCCAACACCATCATCACTGATTCTGCCACTACCAATGCTGCATTATACTTAATAGATGCAAAAACACTACCTGGTATGGAAGGTTCACCTGTAGTAACAAATACAGGTGAACCTTCCATACACAAATCTGTTAATTTATTGGGTACATTGCTCCCTCAATTAAGATCATCAGTAGCTGAAGCTAATATAGTAGCGCCATTGGATAGCATACTGCATGCCATGTTGTCGTTGATGATGGATACTTCTGATAGAATACCACTAATAGGGATGATTACTACGGCTGACGACGATATATCAAGGAGAGGAGTGGTAGCTGTGAGAGAGAGGTGTAGTGGAAGCTGGGCCAGTGGTATCGTGATGAGCAGTACAGGGCTGATACTCACTGTAGCTCATCTCTTACCACCAACGGTAGGAAGAGCACATATGCAGATTGAAGTGGGAGTAAGAAAAGTAAGAAGCAGCAGTGGTGGCATACTGTCATCATCATCTTCTTCTTCTATACACTGGCTACCTGCCAGGTTGATGTACAAATTCACCAAGGCTCCTCACTTGGATGTAGCCATCCTTCAAGTAAAAAATGACAATGTGACTGGCATCCTGTACCTCTCCCTGACACCACCACTACAACTACATTAGAAGGGAGAAGCATCAATATAGTAGGCTATAGCTTGTTCAATCCATCTTCACCATCATCAACATTATCAGGACCATCAGTGACGGTAGGCAATATTACACGTACCATCTACCATACATCAGACACACATACAATTGCAATGATAATGACTAATGCAGCAGTACATGGTGGAGGCAGTGGAGGGGCAGTGATTGATAGTAAGACTGGTGAGTTGATTGGTATGGTCACCAGTAATGCCAAATTAAATAAGAAACCCGGTAGTAGTAGTAATAATAATAATAATAATGTTATTATTATTCCTGAAATGAGTTTTGTACTGCCTATCAATGTATTGCTACCAATCTTACAAGCAGCAATACAAGGTGAAGGTTCCAATGTGGATTGGAGAAGATATGATATTTTAGATAAGGTGGCTGAACAGATATGGGCATTGAAAGATGGGGGTGGTGGATTTGGAGGGGCCAAGCCACCAGGAGCTCTTTCAAGATTGATGGCTCAACTTGATGATGATGATGCCGATGATGACCATGCCGACGAAGGGAGTGGTGATGGTACTTTTGAACGTTCTCGGTTGTGATTCATACTATGATGATGATGCAGTATTTCATGTGCTATTGTTACAGTGATCTAATAGTATTCATATACATACACCAATCTAATTGTAATAAGGTTCATAATGGTACAACAACAAGAGAGAGAGAGAGAGATGGCATACTCCCATAACTGTTATATGTATTATCTACTTAGCCTGGAAACTAGAGCCACATCCGCAACTAGTTTCTGCATTGGGATTGTCCTGTACAACAAAAGCAGACCGCATCAGATCTGATTCATAGTCAATGGTGGCACCCTTGAGAAACTCCAGCGAGAGATCATCGCACACGACAGAGACACCATCCTTGGTGAAAACCCTATCTCCATCTTTAATAGTAGCTGTTTCATCTAGATTGAATTCATATTGGAAGCCCGAGCAGCCTCCGCCTTCTATTGTGAGTCTGAGGGTTGCCCCAGATTTGTGTTGTTGGGTGAGTTCCTTGAGGCGTTCGACAGCGGCGTTGGAGATCTGAAGGTCTTCTGTTGTGTTTGGTGGAGATACGTCTCGAGCAGCATCTGCAGCAAATGAGCGTGTATTTAGATGATTTTGGAGGCAGATTTCTAGTGGATATAATAACCGGGTGCTCGTGGATTCTATGGGTGAAATGAACAATGCCTCGTTATTCCATGATACTCGGGAAAATATGTTTGTTACCCTCCGTATCCCTACTCTATACATGTTTCTATATATTTTCAGTCCAATAAACTCTAATGTTCCAGTGGCAGAGAATTGCTGGTGATAATAATAAGAATTCTACAATATGCGATCCTTCTAGAGCTGTGTGCTATACATTTAAGCTCGCTATCATTCGTTGCCTTCAATACAGCTTAGTGGTACGATAGCAGTGTAATTTGTATATCTGAAGAAATGCTTGTAAGTGTGCAAGGGTTGGTGTGGTCTTCAAGTCAACACCGACTTTGCGTTTGTTCAAAAGGCCTCAGATGAGGCAACACGCCCATATTTGTTTCTTCTTCATCAGCTCTGTGACATGTTGTTACATTCAATTACAGGAATCAGGGTGTCAAACTAGATGGATAATAGTACACCAAGTGCCCAACAAAGATTGCCTGGAACAGTTCACTTTGCATTTGTTTACAAACTTTTACGGACTGGCAGCTTTTGTGTTCAAATATGAAAGTAGTGTATTTAATAGAAACAAGTCAAGACCTTAAGAAGAGCAAACAAGCAGGTAGTCAACCACTAATAGTTTAAGCCAAGACTGATCTCGAGGAAAAGCTGAGACAGTTGGTCGTCCGGCAATGCAAACCGCTCGACTGATCCGTTTGGCATCTTCCAAGTTGTGTCTGTGAGAAGGAAGGGCTTAATAGAATGTACACCATGTGGTTTTCAGCCATGTTTCTTCCATCAGTAACAACATTATGATGACTGCAAACGATTTGGTGCTGAAAATAAAGGTAACCTTATTCTTTGAGCGAAAACAAAAGGGATTTTAAATCTGATCAGAAACATGTCAGGAAACTTGCAAGCTTCTGTCTGGACGCAATTCTCAGCAATTCTTAGAAAGAACTTCCTCCTTCAATTACGAACAAGGTACATACACCCAACATTATTCCCAAACACCCCCATTCAATCCCTGCAACTCTCTCCTTCCCCGACCCTCTCACTCTCACTGACCTTCCCTCTCATCACACAGGAAAAGATGGTTTGGCTTGGGCGGCCTTCCAGCCCTAGCAGCAGAGATCCTCCTCCCTGTATTCTTCTTCCTCATTATGTGCATCCCAAAGCACTACATGAAACCCCAACACTCCCCTCTCCAGCTCTTCCCCACCTACGATCTAGACGCGCCCGGCTGGGGCCTACTCTATGAAGGTCCAGGGTCAGATACAATGCATGCTAAGATCTACTACACTCCCAATACACAAGAAACAAAGGCAATAATGACACAGTTTGCTCAACAAGTAGCTTGCCCATCTAATCCAGCAGCGAAAGGCAACAGTAGTGAGAGTTTTTATCGATATTTTGCTCCCTCTAGTAGAGATAGACAAGACACTCCAACTGCATGTCATTCTGATGATTGGAGGGAGTGCGCTGCTCTTCCTGATTGTTACCTGCCTCTGTTGGATAGTCAAATACTGGGAGTGGCGAGTGTGAAGGCTGCAGAAGCTGCCGCCGCTAGGCAAAAGGTAGATGCAGTTATTGAGTTTGACCTGAATCATACTTTACAAGTAGCACCACCAGGGAATAATAATAATAACAATAACAATAATAATACTGCTGCTAATAGTAGTGATGATACTATTGCTAATATAATTACTGGGTATACATTGAGAGTAAATCAAAATGGCTCTCCTACTACCAAGGTGCTGTTTAATGCTTTTGATCTAGCTCCTGGTACTGAATACAAAAGCTACTGGTGGTTTAGTAATTTACAAGCAGCAATTGACCAGTCCATATTAAATCTAGTTGCCAAAGAAAGAGAAGGAGGAGGAAGGAGTGGAGGAGGAAGGACTAATAAGCAACAGCTAGACTCCAATACTACTACTACTGATATCATCATCAAATATATGAATGATGACCCAATGCCATTAAAGATCAGTCTTACAATCAAACCCTTCCCCTGGCCCGAATTTACTATAGACCTGGGCGCAACAGCAGCTGCACTGTTCTTCAATCTCCTCCTTGTCTACTCATTTCTCAACCCCACCCGATCAGCAGCCACAGCAGTGGTGTCAGAACGTGAGCTCCAGCTCAGAGACGGCATGCGGCTCTTGGGGCTGACAGATCTTGCCTACTGGTCATCATGGGCAATAACGCATTTTAGCATTATAGCATTGAGTGGATTTTTGTGTGCGTTGGTTGGGATGTATCCTTTCCAGAGGTCAGCTTTTGGAGTGCTGTTGATGTTCTTTTGGTTGGCGTCAGCTGCCTTGTTGGCCTTTGGATACTGCCTGAGTTGCTTGTTCTCCAGTTCAAGGGTGGCGACAACTGGAGTGACAGTGTTGTTTGCTGCTGGAATGGCTCCTGGATGGCTGGCTCCTAGCTTGTTTCCACTTGGAGGTACAGGATGGACGCTGGCGTGTTTGCTGCCCCCGTCTGCAGTGTCGTTGTTTGCAAATGCGTTGGTGAGGCAAGAAGGAGCAGGGAGAGGGTTGACTTGGTCAACTCTTCCTATGGCTGTTACTCCAGAGGGAGGGAGTTTCAGTGGAGCAACTGTGTTTATTATGCTAGCAGTAGATATTGTACTCTATATAGTACTATTGTGGTATTTGGATACTGCAATGGGGCAGAAGAATCAGCTGCCTTGGTACTTTCCATTGAAGCTGTCATATTGGAGAATTGATAGCAAACTTGGCGGGGTTTGGTTTGGAAGAGGAAGAGGAAGAGCAAGAGGTGGGTATGCTAGGTACGATGACACAAGTAGCAGTGATGATGATATAAATGATCAACAGCAGCATCTTCTTGACAATGAAAGTGGGGAAGAGATCAGTTCAGCGGCAAGACAAGGTACTTTCACCTCAGTTGTCTCACTAAACCATGTGACCAAATATTACAAGACAACCGACGGAGGTACACAACGAGCAGTAAACAACCTCTCCCTATCAGTGGGCAGAGGCCAAGTGTTGGGGCTACTAGGTAGAAACGGCGCAGGTAAAACCACTGCTCTCTCCATCTTAGCAGGTGTTACCCCCCCAT
>Ga0114919_10000661_pt1 | contig 27011 bp, 17 predicted proteins | sample BlataG_FD_88682 | JGI IMG/M metagenome (GOLD analysis project Ga0114919, IMG submission 88682) | Deep subsurface microbial communities from Black Sea to uncover new lineages of life (NeLLi) - Black_00105 metaG | ecosystem: Environmental > Aquatic > Marine > Oceanic > Sediment | place: Atlantic... | reverse complement strand
TGCCCGTGACGCGTCCGACCGCCTGCGATCCCCGGGAGCCGATAGCCTACCCGAACGGTCGGGTGAAAACATCGCACCCCTGGCCGCCGGCCTAGGCCTGCCGCTGCTTGAGGGCGGCCAGGGCGGCGGTCTGTTTTTCAGCGGCCGCTTCAAACTCAGCCAGTTGGGCCCGCTCCTTTTCGACCACCGCGGCCGGGGCCCGACTGGTGAACTGCTCGTTGGCCAGTTTGCCCCGCTTGCCCTTGATCAGCCCTTCAAGCTTCGCCAGTTCGCGGCTTGTCCGGTCAATTTCTGCATCGACGTCGATCAGGTCGGCCAGGTCGATGAACAGATCGCAGCCAGCCGCCGAGGTCTCGGCCGCCCCGGCCGCAGCCACGGACTCTGGCCCCAGGCCGGTAATTCCACAGACCGCCATCGACTCAATCGCCGGTCGCATCGGCTCGAGCAGGCCGGCAAGTTCCACCGGGCAGCGGATCGCCACCTCGACCGTCTTCCGCGGCGGCACGTTCTGACGGGCCCGGATCTCACGGATGCCACCGACCACGCCAAGGAAGCTGCCAAAGCGAGCCTCGGTCTCGGCATCCCGCCAGGCTGCCGGCGGGGTCGGCCAGGGGGCAACCATGATCGACTCAGGCGGCGGCCCGTCATCCCAGGGCAGCCGCCGGTTGCCGGCCGCCCCTCGCAGGTGCTGCCAGATCTCCTCGGTCACAAACGGCATGATCGGATGGAGCAGCCGGAGGATCGTGTCGAGGCCCAGTAGCAGCATGGCCCGGGCACTGTCACGCTGCTCGGGATCGGCAAGCCGGGATTTGCAGAGCTCAAGGTAGGCACTGCAGTAGTCATCCCAGGAAAAGGCGTAGAGCAGGCGGGCCGCCTCGGCAAAGTGATAGCCGTCGATCGAGGCCGTCACTTCGGCGGAAACAGTTGCCAGCCGACTGAGCAGCCATTGATCTTCCAGCGGCTGGTCAGTCAGGGCTGTGGCGCTGCTTGCCAGATCACCAGCCTGATAGCCCTCCAGCTGCATCAGCACAAACCGGGTGGCATTCCAGAGTTTGTTGGAGAAGTTGCGGCCGGCCTCAAAGCGTTCGCTCACCGCCGGCCCGCGGGGCAGGGCAAGGTCTTCAGCAGCAGTTGCCCACTGGGTGCGGAAGGCCTCGTGGCACTTCGGGCAGTCGATCCGCGGCTTGGTACGATTAGCGGTCGTCTGGTCGATCCGGGTCGCACACGTTGGGCACTGAAACTCCACCGGCATCCGCACGTCCTGAGTCTCGGTCGCCATGCTCGCCATGCCAAACCGCAGGGCATCGGCCCCCAGCAGTTCGATCACGTCGAGCGGATCGACCCCGTTGCCCTTGCTCTTGCTCATCGTCTCGCCGTAGCGGTCGAGAATCTTGGGGTGGATGGCTACCTGTTGGAAGGGAATCTCACCCGTGTTGAACAACCCCATGATCACCATCCGGGCGACCCACAGCGTGATGATGTCGCGGCTGGTCACCAGGGTGCTGGTCGGATAGAAGGCCTCCAGCTCAGGCGTCTGCTCCGGCCAGCCGAGGGTGGAGTGCGGCCAGAGGGCCGAAGAGAACCAGGTATCGAGCACGTCGGGATCACGGACCAGGGGCTGGCCGGCTACCGTTTCGACGCCGAGTTCCTCCGTGGCTGAACAGATAAACCAGCCGGCTGGCTGCCCGCCGCCGGCTTCCGCGTCAGCCGTCCAGGCCACGTCCTCACGGCCGGTGAAGGCCTGCTGCAAATCGGTCTCGGTGACGCCGCTGACGTGCCAGATTGGAATCTGATGGCCCCACCAAAGCTGGCGACTCACCGGCCAGTCCCGTTTTTCACCGAGCCAGTCGAGGTAGCTCTTGGCGTACCGCTGTGGGTGAAAGCTGATGCGGCCGTCCCGCACGGCGGCCAGGGCTGGCTCGGCCAGATCGGCCATGCGGATAAACCACTGATCCGCCAGGTAGGGCTCGATCGGGGTCTTCGAGCGATCCGAGTGGGCCAGTTCGATCAGCCGATCCTCCACCTCCAGCAGTTGGCCGGCACTCTCGAGATCGCTCACCACCTGCTTCCGGGCCTTGGCGATTGAGAGCCCTTCGTACGGCCCCGCTTCGGCGTTGAGCGTGCCGTCGGGGTTGAGGATGTTGAGCATCGGCAGGCTCTGCCGCAGGCCGACCTCATAGTCATTGGGGTCATGGGCCGGCGTGATCTTCACGCAGCCGGAGCCCAGTTCGGGTTTGGCCCACTCATCGGCCACCAGCGGAATCTCCCGGCCCAGCAACGGCAGCCGGACCATTCGGCCAGCCCGGGCCATCCCGGCCAGGGTTTCAAGCAGCGGCAGCACCGTCCCGCGACGGTCAGCGATGCCGGTGAGTTCCTGTTCAAGCTGCGGCCGTTCCTTCGCGGTGGCAGCGGTCAGTTTGTGCCGCAGCTCGGCATCGACGGCAGCGAGGGCCGCCGTCGGATCGGGATGCACTGCCACCGCCGTGTCGCCCAGCAGCGTCTCCGGCCGGGTCGTGGCGACCGTCACCTGCTCCGGCTCACCCGGCTGCGGGTCGATCACCTGATAGCTGATGTGCCAGAAGTGGCCCTTCACCTCCTCGTGAAAAACCTCGTCATCACTGACGGCGGTCTGCAGGAAGGTGTCCCAGTTGACCAGCCGCTTGCCGCGGCGGACCAGCCCCTGCTTGAACAGCCGGAAGAAGGTTTCGCGAACCGCCCGGCCGCACTGCTCATCGAGCGTAAAACGGGTCCGGTCCCAGTCGCAGCTGGCCCCAAGGTCCCGCAGCTGCCCGAGGATGCGAGCCTCGTACTGTTCCTTCCAGGCCCAGATTCGCGTTACGAGCTTTTCCCGACCGAGGTCGTGCCGCGAAAGCTTCTCCTCTTCGAGCAGCCGCCGCTCGACCACTGCCTGGGTGGCAATTCCGGCATGGTCGGTTCCGGGCATCCAGAGCGTGTTGAAGCCCTGCATCCGTCGGGTGCGAACCAGGATGTCTTGCAGGGTATTGTTAAGGGCATGCCCGAGGTGAAGCGCACCGGTAACGTTCGGCGGCGGAATCACAAGCGAAAAGACCGGCCGATCCCCACCCGGCTCGGCATGCCAGAAGCGGCCTGCATCCCAGCGTTCCCGGCAGCGGGTCTGGGCGGCGGCGTGGTCATAGTGCTTCGGCAGTTCGGGCATGGCGGACTCTCGTGCAGGGCAGTCAGGGCGGGTGTTCGTGCCGCCGAATGTAGCCGAATTCGCCATCGAAACGACACCGCCAGGGCTCTCGCCGCACAAATCGCGGGCACCGTCGGCTACCATCGAAACAGGTTCTGTGAAAATTTCCCCTGACCCCAGGAGCGGCAGCATGCCACTCGACTACGACCTCGCCGATCGCCTCTTTCGCGTGGTCGCGGGGAACCCCTTCCACCTGGCCGACCACGACCCCCGCTGGGCCGGCGATGAGGAAATTCCAGAAAAAAAGCGAAAGCGGCGGGCCAAGGAAATTCTGAAGCAGAGCAAGGCCGACTTGGCCGAGACGCAGGAACTGCTCTACGCCGCCGACAGCTGGAGCATGCTGGTCATCTTTCAGGCGATGGATGCAGCCGGCAAGGACGGGGCCATCAAGCATGTGATGAGCGGCGTGAATCCGCAGGGGGTCGAGGTGACCAGCTTCAAGCACCCGTCGGCTGAAGACCTCGACCACACCTACCTCTGGCGATGCATGAAGCAACTGCCCGAGCGGGGCCGCATCGGCATCTTCAATCGCTCCTACTACGAGGAGGTGCTGATCGTCAGGGTCCACCCCCACCTGCTTGAGGCCCAGCGGATTCCGGGCGTCACCCCATCTGAACAGACCTGGCAGCAGCGGTTTGAAGACATCAACGCCTTTGAGCAGCACCTGGCCCGTAATGGCACCGCGATCGTGAAGTTCTTCCTGCACCTATCACGGGAGGAGCAGCGGCAGCGATTTCTGGACCGGATCAACGAGCCCGACAAACATTGGAAGTTCTCGGCCTCGGACGTGGCGGAACGACAGCACTGGGATGCCTACACAGAGGCCTATGAGGCGATGATCTCGGCGACCTCGACTGACCACGCCCCCTGGTATGTGATTCCGGCTGACCGCAAATGGGTCAGTCGGGCCGCCGTCGCGGCTGTGCTCGCCGGCACCATCCGGAACCTCGGCCTGGAGTGGCCGAGGGTCGATGCCACCAAGCGAAGACAGATCGACACGGCACGACGACAGCTCGGCAATGAGTGAGTGAGGCCATGCCGAAAAGAGGGTTGTCAGCAACTGGCTGGGCAATCATTCTTTTCGGGGTCCCCGTTCGATTTCCCTCCGCCGCAAGGAACGCAGATGCCCCAACGCCGCCCGATCCTTCCTGGCCCAGTTCTGGAATTGGTTTCCCCCGCAAAGCAACGCTCGCTCACTTTGGAAGGCCACCGAGGCGACGGGGCTTCCACTGAATTCCCGCGTGTCGCACGGACTCCGGGCTTCTGTCTGAGGCAGATGCTGGCGGGCCCCGCACAGCTACTCGTGGCAGCGCTGCTGCTGACCATGCCGTCCCTGGCAGCCGCGGCAGAAAGGCCGGCGAAGGAGGACGACAAACCCAAGGTGGCGAAAGTCCCCGACGCCAGCACACCGCCGTCAATTAGCGAGCACACCATCGAAGTCACCGGGGGCAGGCTGTCCTACACTGCTGAGGCAGCGATGCTGCCGCTCATCAACGATGACGGCACCCCCCGGGCGAACATCTTTTACGTCGCCTACACCGTATCGTCCGCCGCCGCCGACCGGCCGATTATCTTCTGCTTCAACGGTGGGCCAGGCGCATCGGCGGTCTGGCTGCACCTCGGCGGTCTGGGGCCGAAGCGGGCCCTGGTCAACCCCGATGGCAGCCTGCCACCACCACCCTTTGCCGTGGTGCCCAACAGGCACACGATTCTGCCGATGGCCGACCTCGTCTTCATCGATCCGGTCTCAACCGGCTTCAGCCGGGCCGCCGAAGATGAAAAGCCTCAGCAGTTCTACGGCAAAGACCCCGACATCGATGCCATGGCCGAGTTCATTCGGCTCTACACCACGAGGCGGCAGCGGTGGCGGTCGCCAAAATATCTTTGCGGAGAAAGCTATGGTGTCTTCCGGGCTGCGGGACTGGCGGAAAAGCTACAGGCCGATTACGGCATGTTTCTCAATGGGCTGATCCTCGTCTCTGGTCTGGTCGATTACGGCACCATCCTGACCGGACCGACCAACGACCTGCCTTACAGCCTCTTTCTGCCGAGCTTCACCGCCGTGGCTCATGCCCACGGACGCCTGCCACCCGACCTGCAGGCTGACCGGGACGCTGCGATCACGGCTAGCCGAGCGTTCGCTGCGGGCGACTATGTGCGAGCCCTCCATGCAGCCGCCACGCTGCCGGAAGACGAGCGGCAGGCGGTCGCCAACACGCTCGCCCGCCTCACCGGCCTCACAGCCAAACTTGCCCTCGACCATGACCTGCGAATCAGCCCCAGCACCTTTCGCAAGAAACTCTTGGCTGATCAGCAGCTGATCCTGGGCCGATTCGACGGCAGGATCACCGGCCGCGACGGCAACCAGGGCGGGGCGGTTCCCAGCTTTGACCCCTCGTATGATGCCGCACTCGGCCCCTTGGCGGCAGCGATGAACGCCTATGTGCGGGAGGATCTCGGCTTTGAAAGTGATTTGCCTTATCGGGTGCTCACCGGTGTGAGCCCCTGGCCGCAGGACCAAAACCGCTATTCAAACACCGCCGGACAACTCGCCTCCGCCATGAGCCGTAATCCTCATCTGCAAGTGCTCGTCCAGGTTGGGCTTTGCGACCTCGCCGTACCATTTCTTTCCCTTCAGCATTCGATCGACCACCTCGGCATCGACCACACCCTCCGGCCCAATATCACCTATGCCGAGTACGAATCGGGGCACATGATGTATCTGCGGCTAGAGGATCTCGAAAAACTCCACCGCGACCTGCAGGCCTTTCTGGCCGGCGTTCGCATCGAGTGAGCATCCAGAGTGAGCGTTCGTGGCTGGCAGCAGGCTTCGGTCCTGGCACCTCAGGTTGCGGCGGGTAACGCCCGGGTTTCACCCGTGGTGAAGCCGCCATCGACCATCAGCGTCTGGCCGGTGACAAACCGGCTGGCCTCCGAGGCGAGGAAGACCACCGCCCCGTCAAGGTCGTCGGCCCGCCCCGGCCGCCGCAGCGGCGTCCGCGAGACGATTGACTCAAGCCAGTCGGCATCGCGGTAAAGCACATCGTTCTGGGCGGTCCGGAACCACCCCGGGGCCAAGCAGTTGACCGTCACCCCCTGGGGCCCGAATTCGGAAGCCAAACTCATCGTCAGCTGGCGGATGCCGCCGCGGCTGGCGGTGTAGGGGGCGAGCCCAGGAAAGCCGAACAGGCTCGTGCAACTGCCGATCATGATCACCCGGCCCCAGCCCCGGGCCAGCATGCCCGGCATGACGGCCTGGGTCATGAAGAAGCTGCCCTTCAGGTTGGTATCGACGATGGTATCCCAGTCGTCCCAGCTGACGTCGAGAGCCGGCTTGCGAATGTTGCAGCCGCCGTTGTTGACCAAAATGTCAATGTCACCCGCCGCGTCGGCTGCCGCGCGGATGCTGGCCTCATCTCGCAGATCGAGGGCCAGCGGTAGCACCTGCCGACCAAAGACCTTCAACTCACCGCACGGCTCATTGAGTGATTCGAGCGTCCGCGAGGTGATGACGAGATCGGCCCCGGCCCGGGCCAGCGCCTTAGCCATCTGCAAACCGAGGCCCCGGCTGGTGCCCGTTACCAGGGCCCGTTTGCCCGTGAGCGAAAAAATCTGGTCCTCAGTTGCGACTGAAGAAGCAGTGCCGGTCATCGTGAATTCCTCTCAGTTGTCTCTGTTCATCGCCCGGCCATCACGATACAGCAGGCAAAGCTGATTCACCACGAAGGCACGAAGAATATGCAGGATTTCTTCACCGGAAGCCGGGAGCGAGAGCGACCTCCGTGAAGCCCGAGTCGCGAGCCGAGGGAATACGCTTCGGGGATCAAAACCGCAGTTTCCCTCAGCTTGCGCTTTTTGATGGTGCGCGTCCGCGGTTTCCCGCACAAAGAACCATTCTCATGAAGACTGGAGCGCAAGCTGAGGGAAATGGCTTTTGGGTTTAAAAAACCTTCTCCCTCGGCTCGCGTCTCGGACTTCACGGAGTTTGGCGCCGCACAGCGCTACATCAAAACTTGCGCTTCGGGCTTCTAGGAATGGCTTGTATTGGCTGTTGGCCGTGAAGCCGCAACGTCAAATCGCGCCAATTTGGCTGCCAGCCTGACGGCGGCAAACAGGCTGCCCGGATCGGCGACGCCCTGCCAGGCGATGTCAAAGGCGGTGCCATGGTCAACGCTCGTCCGTGGCACCGGCAGGCCGAGGGTGATATTTACCGCCCGGTCGAAGGCAATCATCTTGACAGGGATATGGCCCTGATCGTGGTACATGCAGACAACGGCGTCGTAACGCTGGCGGGCCTGCGGCGTGAAGGCGGTGTCGCCGGGCACCGGACCGGTGGCATCGATCCCCCGGGCCACAGCAGCGGCTACGGCTGGGGAGATCAGCCGTTCTTCCTCACCCTTGCCAAACAGGCCGTGCTCACCGGCGTGGGGATTAAGCCCGCAGACCAGCAGCCGTGGAGCCCGGCCCCGAATCCGGCGGAGGGCGGCATCGGTCAGGTCGAGCACCTCACCGATCCGCGTAGTTGTCAGCAGCCCCGGTACCTCGGCGTAGCCGACATGGGTGGTCACAAAGCTGCAGGCGATGTCGTCGGCGTACTGCATCATGCAACTGCGATCGGCCGCCAGCCGTTCAGCGAACAACTCGGTGTGACCGGGGTAGTCGTGACCAGCGGCGTGAAGGGCCTCTTTATTCAGCGGCGCGGTGACAATGCCGTCCACCGTGCCTGCCAAGGCCGCAGCGATCGCCGTCGTGCAGCACCGGAAGGCGGCCTCACCGCCCGCTGGTGACACCCGGCCGGGTTGAATGGCCGCCAGGCTGTCATCGCAGACGTCATAGATCGCTGCCGTCGTCGCAGCAGCAGGGTCGGCGACCGGCGGGAATCGGCACGGCAGCCCCAGCCGGCCAGCCACCCGCTGGAGTACTGCGACACTGCCAAATACCACCGGCAGGCATTCACTGAACTGCCCCTCCGCGGCAGCAGCCAGCAGCCGCAGGCAGAGTTCAGGGCCAACGCCAGCCGGATCGCCCATCGTCACAGCCAGCCGGGGCGGTGGCGGTGCCTGCGAGCTCACGACGACACCACCGCTGGGGCGTCTGTTGCCGGCGATCCTGCTGGTGGTCGAACTGTTCCGAGAAAAAAGTGGAAGGAATCAGCGAGCGCTAGCCAACTGGCTTCGATCACGTTCTCGCTCACACCTACCGTGCCCCAGACCTGCTCACCGTCGGTGCTTTCAATCGAGACCCGCACCTTAGCCGCCGTACCTTCCTGGGCATTGATCACCCGCACCTTGTAGTCAAGCAGGTGCATCCGCGTGAGAGTCGGAAAGGCCTGCTCGAGCGCCTTGCGAAGGGCGGCGTCGAGGGCATTGACGGGCCCGTCTCCTTCGGCCACCTCATGACGAACTTCGGCTCCCACAGCCAGCTTGACCGTTGCCTCGGTGCGAACACCGTCCCCTTCGTCCTGACGGCTTTCAACGGCCACGTTGTAGGCAAGCTTGGCAAACTGAGGTTGGAAGGTGCCGGCACAGCGATCGACGAGCAGGTCAAACGAGGCACCGGCTGCCTCAAACTGCCAGCCCTCGTTTTCCAGCCGGCAGACCTCAGCCAGCACGCGGTCGAGCAGGGCCCGGTCGTTCTTGACGTCGGGCCGGGTGACCAGCGCCGCGATGTTGGAACGGCCCGAGAGTTCACTCACCAATATCCGCCGTGAGTTGCCGACCGCCTCGGGTGGAATGTGCTCATACGACTCGGTCGCTTTGGCGACGGCATGCACATGCATGCCGCCTTTGTGGGCGAAGGCGCTCGCCCCGACGAACGGCTGGCCTGATCGGTACGACATGTTGGCCGTTTCGTAGACAAACCGTGAGAGTTCGGTCAGGTGGGCCACGCCGCTGGAGCCACCGGCCGCCCCGGCGAGCACGGCGTAGTCGGCGAGCTTAAGGGCCAGGTTTGCTGCCACCGAAATCAGATCGGCATTGCCGCACCGCTCCCCGATACCATTGATCGTGCCCTGCACCTGCACAGCACCGGCGGTGATGGCCGCCAGTGAATTGGCCACGGCCAGGTCGCAGTCGTTGTGGCAGTGAATCGCCAGCGGCACGTTCACGTCGCTTGCCACCGCTCGCAGAATGGCATCGATCTCTGCCGGAAGGGTGCCGCCGTTAGTGTCACAGAGCACCAGTCGCGTTGCCCCTGCCGTAGCCGCTGCCTTCAGGGTCTGCAGGGAATAGTCGGCGTCCAGTTTCCAGCCATCAAAGAAATGCTCGGCGTCATAAAACACCTCGCGGCCCTGGCTCCTGAGATAGCCGACCGTGTCGGCGATCATCGCCAGGTTTTCTTCACGGGTCACGCCCAGCACGGTCTCAACATGAAAGGCCGAGGTCTTGCCGACGATCGTGACGATCGGGGTTTCGGCCGCCAGAAGCGCTTTCATACCAGGGTCGGCCGCTGCCTCCATGCCCCGCCGGCGGGTCATCCCAAAGGCACAAAGCCGGGCATGCCGCAGGCCGAGGTCACGGCCGCGGGCAAAGAACTGGGCATCCTTGGGATTGGAAAGTGGATAGCCCCCCTCGATGAAATCGACCCCCGCCTCATCCAGCCGGCGGGCGATGGCCAATTTGTCCTCGAGGGAAAAGTTCACGCCTTCGCCCTGCGAGCCGTCCCGCAACGTGGTGTCGTAAATCTCGATCATGCGCATGAACGGCTGGAAGGGTTCTGGGGGCGGGGCCGTGGTAAAACCCAAGAATACCCGCTCGTTTCCGCATTCGGTAGCACTCGCGGCCGATCCCGGCTGCTCAGAGATACTTCACCGCCAGCACCCCGGCAAAAACCATGACCGCCCCGAGGAGCCGCCCCGGTGTGATCGACTGCTGCGGAAGGTGCATCAGGCCAAAGTGGTCGAGCAGCAGCGAAAGGATCAACTGGCCAGCCACCACAGCCGCAATGAAGGCCGCTGCCCCAAGCCGCGGTACGAGCGCCGCCCCCGAAAGCACAAAGAGTGCCCCCAGCGGCCCGCCGACCCAGTTCCACCAGGGGGTCCCCCGAATGGCCGCCGTCGACGGCAGCGGTGGCCGCAGCAGCAGCATGAAGGCCGCTGCGCAGAACATGGTGCCAACAATTGAGAAAAAAGCGGCGTACCGGGCATCGCCCACCGCCGTTCTCAGGCTGCTATTGGCCGCCGCCTGCACGGCAATCGCGCCGCCGGCAAGTGTGGCGAGCAAAATCCAGACACTCTGCATGAAGTAGTCCTCTTTGTTTCGCGGCAACGCTTGGCTACGGCGTGATGACGATCTTGCCGGCGAGCGGGCCCGAGCGATGGATGGTGGCCTCTTCCTGCAGCCGATGGGCCTCCGCTGTATCCGCCAGCGGTAACACCCGACCGATCGGGACCCGGAGTGTCCCGGCCGCCAGCCAGCTGTTGAGGTCCGCCGCCGCAGCGGCCTGCACGTCGGCTGCCGCCTTGAACATGACAAACCCGAGCAGCCGGCTCTGTTTGACATAGAAGGGTCCAACCGGAAAAGGCGGCCGGGCATCACGGCCGGCCATCAGAACCATGCGACCGCTTTCGGCGAGGCTGCCGACTGCCGTGTCGAAGTCAGGCTCGCGGAGGGCCTCCCACCAGAGATTCACACCTGCGGGGCAGGCCGCGGCGATCGCCTCGGTGAGCCCCGCCCTGCGGCGGTCCAGGGCAACCGCCCCGAGGTCCCGCACCCGCTCTAATCCTGCGTCAGTACCGGCGACTGCCACCACCCGCGCTCCGAGCAGACGGGCCATCTGGATCACCATCGAGCCGACCGCTCCCGAGCCACCGTTGACGAGTACGGTTTCTCCCGGCTGCACCGCCGCATGGTGGACCAGGCCAAGGTGGGCGGTGATGCCGACCAGTGCCGCGGCAGCGGCGTCACAATCACTGACTCCGGCGGGCGTCGAATAGAGCCACTCGGCTCCAACCGCTCCCAACTCAGCGCAGGTACCCTGACGTCCAAGCACACCCTGATTGGAGCCCCAGACCCGGTCGCCCGGCTTGAAGGCGGTCACGCCCGCCCCAACCGCTACGACTTCGCCAGCCAGATCACACCCAACGATAAAAGGGGAGGGCAGGGCCATGGCCACGCTGCCGGCCCGCACGTAGGTGTCGATCGGATTCACCGCCGCGGCCCGGATCCGCACCAACACCTGCCCGGGACCAGCCACGGGGTCGGGCAGTTCACGCACGACGATGGCCTCTGGTGGGCCGACTTGATCGATGACTGCTGCCTTCATGCCTCTTCCTCGTCTTCGGCATCATCGGCCTCGGCCTCTTCCTCCTCCTCGTATTCCTCTTCGTACTCCTCCTCGTACTCTTCGTACTCATCATCGCCGCTGTCCGCGGGCTCCTCGTCTTCGGCGTCTGCTTCGACCTTCTCGTTGTCGCTTTCTGCATCGGCAGCAGCCTCGTCGACCTCCGCCAGGTCCTCCTCGGCATGGGGATTGATCTTCAGCCGGCGGGGCGGTGGATCGGGGGGCACGGGCTCTTCACCCTGGGCCGCGGCCCACTCTGCCATGGTCATGAGCACTTCACGGGCCTGACTGCCGGCATACTGGCCGACGATGCCGTCCTCGGCCATGTAGTCGATCAGCCGGGCTCCGCGGCCGTAGCCGACGCCAAGCGCCCGCTGCAGCAGCGAGACGCTGCCACGCCCCTCGCGGATCACCACCTCGACGGCAGCCTCGTAGAGTTCGTCCCGGTCCTTGCCGGCTGCGGCCTTGGCAGGTTCATCACCCGTCGGGGCCGGCTGCAGGTTGACCAACTCGGCGGCATACTGCGGCTCGCTGGTGCCGATTGTGCCCATCACCCGGCCGATTTCATCGTCACTGACGAACGTCCCCTGGCCACGAAGCGTCATGCTCGTACCCGGCGAGAGGAAGAGCATGTCGCCGTTGCCCAGCAGCCTCTCCGCACCGCACTCGTCAAGCACCACGCGGCTGTCGGTCCGGCTGGCCACCTGGAAGGCGATCCGGGCCGGCAGATTGCTCTTGATCAGGCCGGTGATGACGTCGACCGTCGGTTTCTGGGTCGCCAGGATCAGGTGGATGCCGACCGCCCGGCTCTTCTGGGCCAGCCGGATGATGTACTGCTCGATCTCCTTGCCGGCGGTCATCATCATGTCAGCGATCTCGTCGGCGATCAGCACGATGAACGGCATGGTTGTCGGGATGGCGTCGGCCTCTTCCTGGCTCTCGGGGTTGATCCGCTTGAGTAACTCCTCGCGGCCCAGCGCGTTGTACTGCGTCAGGTGCCGGACGCCGGCCCGGGCCAGCAGGGCGTATCGCTGCTCCATCTTGTCGACTGCCCAGGCGAGGATCGCCTCGGCCTTTTTCATGTCGGTGACCACCGGGTGCATCAGGTGGGGCAGCGACTTGTAGGGCGTCAGCTCGACCATCTTCGGGTCGATCATCAGCATCCGCACCTCGTCGGGACGCCGGGTCATCAGCATCGAGACGATGATCGAGTTGAGGCAGACGCTCTTGCCGGTGCCGGTCCGGCCGGCGATCAGCAGGTGGGGCATGCTGGCCAGATCGACCGTCATCGGGTTGCCGGCGACATCCTTCCCGAGGTAGACAGGAATCTTCATTGTTCGGCTCTTGGCCTGGGTCTCCTCCATCACCTCCCGCAGCCGCACCATCTGCCGGTCGGTGTTGGGAACCTCGACGCCGACCGAATTCTTGCCCGGAATCGGGGCGACGATCCGGACGGCCGGCACCCGCAGGGCGATGGCCAGGTCGTCAGCGAGGTTGGTGATCTTGGCCAGCCGCAGGCCGGCCTCCAGCTCGATCTCATACTGCGAGATGACCGGTCCGGTCTCAATTTCGACCACCCGCACCTTGAAGCCGAAGTTGGCAAAGGTCTGTTCAAGCACCCGGGCCCGCTCGCGGACCTCGGCCTCCTGCGCATCGAGGGCAAGTTGCTCCGGCGGTAAGAGCAGGTCGAGCGAGGGCAGGGTGTAGTCGCCGGCCGGGTCGGGGGCGAGATCAAGCTCCAGCTGCTTGACGCGGCGGGTCTGCCGGGTGCGAATTGGCACTGGCCGCGGAGCCTCCTCGACCACCTCTACCTCGGCTTGATCCTCGTCTTCCTCCACGTCCGTCTCGTCAGCCTCGGCCCATTCCTCGGACTCGTCCTCGGCTTCTTCTTCGACCTCAGCTACGACCACAGGCTGCCGGCGGCGTACCCGAATGGTCGGCCCTTCATCGGCGGCGTCATCCTGCTCATCCTCCTGCGTATCATCAGCATCTGCCTCCGCGGCAGTCGCCAGCCGGGCGGCCCGGCGGCGTTGCCACCAGGTCTGATCGGCTGCGGACTCTTCCTCTTCGCTTTCAGCCTCGGCCACCGATCGCCGCCGCAGGTTCCAGAGCCCGCGGCCAACCCTGATGCCGGCATCGCCGAGGATCGAGAGGAAGCTCACGAGGAGTCCCAGCAGCCGTGTCATCAGCTGATCACACGCCAGGAACAGCCCCGTGCCCAGCAGGGCGGCGGCAGCGATCGCTGCGCCGGTCGGGGCCAGGTATTGCCGGGAAACGTGTGCTGCCATCAGGCCCAGGGTGCCGCCTGGTCCCCAGAGCGGCCGGGGCACAACATCCGGTAGAAAGAGCGTCAGCAGCGAGGCCGCACCGAGCATTGCCAGCACGACGCCGGCGGCTCGCCAAGGCAGATCGGTCAGCTGTTGTCGCCGAAACAAAGCAATGTCAAGACCGGTGAGGAAGCCGACGGCCAGCCAGCCGGCCAGGCCTACGCTTTGAAAAACGGCGTTGGCGACAATAGCCCCGAGATGGCCACAGGCGTTCGCCGGCTCAACCCGCGGCGGAAAGCCCCGACCGGCGGGCGGATCGGCCGCGTCGAAGCTGACGAGCGCCACCACGACAAAGGCAATTAGCGGCACCAGTGCGATGGCGGCCAGCTGCACGGTCCGGTCAGCCGCGGCGGCCAGCTCCGGTACATCGGGATCGAGGATGTAGTCACCGGTGGCAAGCCGCTGGGGCATGCCGCGGGCAAAGCTGCGATTCGCACTGGCCATGGAGGGGTTCCGGCGGTGGGTTCGGGTGAACGGGTACGGACCGGTCTGGCAACAGTGGCCCAGACAACTCTACAAGGCTCCACAGGACGACCCGCGAAGCTGGGAGTCCTGCACGAGCCACAAGTCGCCAAAGCGCTGCCGATTACGCCGGACATGCCGGTGATGCGGGCAGCGGCTCGTGCGAAGCGTGGTTGCACCGGCCCGTAGCCCCCAAGGTCATGGGACCGGAGGCCGCCACCGAAAGTCACCCCATCGGATACGATGGGGTGGTGACTTCACTTGCATTCGGTGTCGCGGCCGGATTGGCCTGCGCACTCTTCAGCTCAATCTCGTATCTCGTCTCCCGGCACCACGGCACCCGCAGCCCCGGCGGGAGCCGGCGACTCCTCGTCCTGGCCCACCTGCTGATGGGGCTGGCCTGCCTGCCGGTCGCGGGGCTGCTGATCCCAGCGGGGGCGTTGCCTGCAACGCTGTTCTCCCGGCATGTCTGGTCACCCTGCCTGATCTCGACGGGTAGCTACTTTACCGGTCAGGCCTGCGTCTTCCACCTGCTCACACGGGCCGACGCCTCACGGCTCTCGCCACTGCTTGGGTTGAAGATCATCGCGTTGGCGGGCATCGTCTCGCTGGTGCTTCAGCAGCCGCTGCAACCGGGTCAGTGGCTGGCCGTCGGCCTCTGTGGTGCCGCGGCGGTCCTGCTGCAGCGGGACGGGGCGGGCGTCACGGCAGCGGCCCTTGCGCTGCTCACCTTTGCCTGCATCTGCTTCGCCATTGCGGACCTTGGCATCGTTGCCCTGATCGACGCACTGGAAGCCGCCCTGCCGTTGAGCCGGCTGCGGGCGGGCAGTCTCGCCCTGGCACTGACCTACGTACTGGGCGGCGTCTTCGTACTGCCGCTGGTTGCCGCGGAATATACCCGGCAGCGGCCGCCGACGGGACGGGACTGGTTGGCCGCCGCCGAGTATTCGGCAGCCTGGCTGACGGCGATGATGGCTCTCTATGCCTGCATTGCCCTGGTGGGTGTCATCCTCAGCACCATCCTCCAGTCAACCCGCGGCGTAATGTCGGTCGTGCTGGGCGCGGTACTCTCCCACCTCGGCTGGCATGAACTCGAGAGCCGGGTCGACCGCGTCATGTTCACCAAACGGGTCATTGCCGCGATCATGATGACGGCAGCAATTGCTACATATTTATGGAACGTACGGTGATTTGACCGTTCCGAAAAACGCGACGATCCAGCCAGGCTGGCGGTGGCTCGCGGCCATGGTTTGCCTGGGCAGGGGTTCAAAGTAGGCTCGGAAGGCTTTTCTTCCCTCAGCGGCTGTCCGCCCATGCCAATGATCAGTGCCTGTCGTGCCCGACTCCTGCCGCTGGTCGCGGCAGCCGTTGCCGGATGCGGTGGAGACGTTCTGCCACCAGGGGATCGTGATCCCGCCAGCGCGGACCAGCCACCGCGGATTGAAGTGGTACGTCCAGTCCGCACGACCATCACCCACACCACCACCCAGCCAGCCACCGTCCATCCGTATTTCCAGGCCGACATCGTGGCGAAAGTCTCGGGGTACTTCCGGGACGTCAATGTCGACATCGGTGATGAGGTTGAGGCGGGGCAGCCGCTCTGCACGCTCTTCATTCCGGAAATGGAGCATCAGCGGCAGCAGGCCGTCGCCCGGCAGCAGCGACTGGGGGCCGAACTCCAACGAGCCCAAGCCGCCGTCGAGGTGGCCGTTGCCCAGGCCGCTGCTGCTGAGGCCGGGGTGGAAGAGGCGGTTTCGAATGTGAAACGAGTTGAGGCCCGGCTGGTGGCCGACCGTGCCGACCTTGATCGCATGGTTGGGCTCGTACAGAAGCAGGCCGCCACCGTCGCAATGCTCGATGAGGCACGGGCGGAACACGATGTTTCTGAGGCATCGAGGGTGTCTGCCGAAGCCGCCGTCCGCTCGGCCCGCGCCCGCACCATGATTGCCGCAGCCGAACGACGGGCAGCCGAGGCTGAGATCGCCACTGCCGAGGCCCGATTGGCGGAAAGCGGGACGGCGATCGAGGAAATCGACACGATGCTCAACTACGCCACGCTGCGGGCTCCCTTCGCCGGAGTGATCACCTCCCGGCATGTTGATCCCGGGGACTTCGTTCCTGAGAGCTCCGCCGGTGGCCGCGATGCGCCGCCCCTCTTCCACGTCGAGCAGCAGAGCCGACTACGGGTCAGGGCGGCCGTGCCGGAGCGGGATGCTGGCCACGTCGATGCCGGCGACCCGGTGTCAATCGTCTGTGACGCGTTGCCTGGCGAGCCGCTGACGGCAACTGTCAGCCGGGTGGCACGTCGGCTCGACCCGTCCACCCGCACAATGGTCGTTGAGATTGATCTGGACAACCAGGAACAACGGCTCCTGCCGGGCATGTTCGGCCGCGCGACGATCACCACCAGGGTTGAGTCAGCGGCCCTCGTCCTGCCCGCTTCGGCCATTCGGATGGATCCCAGCGGTAAGGCCCACGTCCTTGTCGTTGACGAGCAGGGCAGTGCCCAGCAAGTACGGGTGACAACCGGGGCTGATGACGGCCAGAAAATCCAGATCATCACCGGCCTCAGCGGTGACGAACAGGTCATCAACTCCTTTGTTGGCTCGATTCGGCCCGGCCAGCTGGTTGAGGTTGTCGCCCCGTAACTGTCCGTGAAAAAAGCCTTCCATGGCTGCCCACGGCTGCGGGCGACCATGGGCCCATTTGGTGAACCCCCAAAACCACTGCGGGTTCCCGGGGTTGCAAGAGGCCGCACCCCAGCGGCAAACGGTTTCTACCGTCTGCTCACTGACTGACAATAAATCGCCCCTCCAACATCAATTTTCGGCACAGGACCGCCATGAATCTCACCCAGTGGGCGCTCCGTCAGCCCTACGTTGTCCTGGCAATCACCCTCGGCCTGAGTTTCCTCGGCATCGCGGCAATACCGGCGATTCCGACCGACGTGCTGCCTGACTTCAAGACACCGGTGGTGATCAGTTTTTTCTCCTATCCCGGCCTGCCCACGCTCGACATGGAGAAGAGCGTGACGTCACGGGTCGAGCGGGCCCTGACGCTGGCCGGACGACTCGACAAGCAGGAATCGCGGACCCTACCGGGGGCGAGTGTGCTCAAGATCACCTTTCAGCCCGGCACCGACCCTTCATCGGCGATGAACGACATCGTCAACCTGGAGGCAAGCGACATGTTTCACCTGCCTCCGGGCATTGAACATCCCTTCACCCTCCGCAGCGAGCCGGCCAATCTGCCGGTGATTCTCGCCGCCATCTCCGGAGATGGGCTGAGCGAAACCGAGCTTTACAAGATTGGCTACTACGCCGTCCGCAACAAAATGGGCGGTCTTCCAGGGGTCCAAATCCCTCATCCTTTTGGTGGGCGGTTTCGGCAGATGATGGTCTATGTCGACCCGGAACGCCTGCAGGCCCACAACCTGACCCTCACTGACGTTGTCACCGCGGTCCGCGACAGCAATCTCGTTCTCGGCAGCGGGACGGTGCGACTGGGTGAGACCGACTATCAAGTGCATGCCGTCAACACGCTGCCGGGTGAGGAGGAGATTGACGCAATTCCGATTGCCGTGCGGGACGGCAGACCAATCTTTCTCCGGGATGTTGGCGCTGCCCGGGACGATGCCGCGATCCAGACCAACATCGTGCGGGTCAATGGTGAGCGAAGCGTCTACTGCCCGCTCCTGCGGGAGCCCGGTAGCAACACCATCGCCGTGGTCGATCGGATCCGAGAGGGCATCCGGGATGAGATTCCCCGGATGAAGGACCGGGGGGAGATCCCGTCGGCGGCCACCGTGACGCTGGTTGGGGACCAGTCGGGCTATATCCGCGACGCGATCGCCAACCTGCAGTTGCAGCTGCTCCTCGGTGCCATCCTCGTCGCGGTGGTCGTCGCTCTCTTTCTCCGCCGATGGATCCCCACGGTTGCCATCCTCCTCTTGCTGCCCTTGTCGATGGTGATCGGCCTGCTGGGGCTCTCCTGGACCGGCATGACGATCAACGTGATGACCCTTGGCGGCCTGGCACTCGCCGTCGGCACCGTGGTCGATGCCGGGATTGTGGTGGTTGAGAGCATTAGCCGCAGGCTCGACCAGGGCAGTTCACCAGCTGAGGCCGCCCGCCTCGGCACCGCGGAGGTGGCGGCGCCGGTACTGGCCGGGACGATCACGACGCTGGCAATCTTCCTGCCGGCGATTTTCCTCACCGGCATGGTTCGCTTTTTGTTTGAGCCGTTGGCACTCGCGGCTGCCTTGGCCATTGGTGTTTCCTACCTTTTGGCAATGACGTTGCTGCCAGCGTTTGCCGCCCGCTTCTTCCGCGCTGTCCCGGCGTTGGGGGGAACCGCAGCTGTTGCCCCCAGCGACGGTAGCCTGCAGCCACTGGCCACTCACACCCAGGGCGTTTTCAGCCGGCTGCTGACTACGGTCGTGGGCCGTCCCCGCCGCACGGTGGCCGCCATCACCCTGGTGGCCGCCGCGGCTCTGCTGCTGGTGCCGGCAGTCGGGACCGAACTTTTTCCGGCCGTCGATGACGGGAGCTTTGAAATCCGGCTTCGCACACTGCCAGGCACCCGAATTGAGGAGACCGAAAAGTTGGTGGCCCGGGTCGAGGCCGTCATCAGCGAGGTAATCCCCAAGGATGAGATCAGCACCATGTTGGCCAACATCGGCCTGCCGGTTGGCAAGGGGGCGGGCTTCTCCACCATTCTCAGCCCCAACTCCGGGCCGGATTCAGCCTTTCTCGTGGTCACGCTGCGCAACGACAGCCGGACGACTTCGACAGCAGACTACGTCCGTCAACTCCGGACAGAGTTCCGCAGCCGCTTTCCAAGGCAGCAGTTCCTCTTTCGGCAGGGGGGCATCATTCAGGCAGCGCTCAACGAGGGGGCCGCCGTGCCGATCACGGTCCAGATTGCCGCTGGCAATCTGGCCGCCGCCCGGGCCTTCGCCGAGGAGGTGGTACCCCGCGTCCGGGAAGTTCCCGGTGCGGTCGATGTCCAGATCGCCCAGGCGTTGGACTACCCCCAACTCGACGTCGAAGTCGACCGGACACGGGCGTCGTACATGGGGCTGAGCCAGCGGGATGTGGCCGAGAACATCCTCACAGCCCTCGGCTCGAGCGTCGGCTACGCCCCGACGATCTGGGTCGATCCGGTGAGCGGCATCGATTTCTTCCTGGGAGTCCAGTACGCAACAAACGAAGCCGAGAGCCTCGACGCCATCCGGAATCTCCCGCTGGCCGTCCAGACCGCGAACGGACCGAAAAACGTCCCGCTATCCAATCTCGCCACGATCCGCCGGGTCAACATTCCAGGGGAGATCGCCCACTACAACATCTCCCGCGTTTACGACGTGCTGGTCAACGTTGACGGCCGTGACGTCGGTGCCGTGGCCGCCGACGTCGACCGGGTTCTGGCGGGCCTGGAACGACCCGCCGGCGTCACCACCAGCTTTCGAGGGCCTGTCGTTACCATGCGCCAGGGGACAACCTCGCTGGGATGGGGGCTCGCCCTGGCAACCCTGCTGGTCTATCTCGTCATGCTGGCGCAGTTCCGGTCCTTCATCGACCCGCTCGTCATCATGCTGGCTATCCCCCTTGGCCTCACCGGCGTGGTGACGGCCCTCTTCTTCACCGGGACAACCTTCAACATCCAATCACTGCTCGGCACGCTGATGATGGTCGGGATCGTGGTCAACAACAGCATCCTACTGGTCGATCAGGCCAACCAGCTGGCCGCTGGCGGCCTCAGTCCCCAGGAGGCGGCGGTGGCGGCGGGCCGCACCCGACTGCGGCCGATCCTGATGACCTCGCTCACGCTCCTGGCGTCAATGGCGCCGCTCTGTTTCCCACTGGCCCCCGGCTCTGAGGCGATGATCCCACTGGCCCGCGCACTCGTCGGTGGCATGGTGGCCTCGACGGTGCTGACGCTCTTCCTGATTCCCGCGGTCTGGGTGTTGCTCGGCAGCCGGCGAGTAGACTACGCCGCAGGCTCGCCATCGTTATCAAACCGGCTGAGGTGACACATGAACAGATTGTTGGCATGTTGCTGGATCGCTGTTGTCTTTGGCTGCACAGCATCCGCCGAACCCGCCACCGATGGTGTTTCTGTTTTGCCGAAGGCTGTCACGGACCTGCCGGCCACCGACACCCCGACGGACACGCCGCAATTTGTCGATCTGTTCAACGGCAAGGATCTAACCGGCTGGGTGAACGTCAACACCGCCGCCGACACCTGGAGCGTGAGGGCCGGCCTGCTGATCTGTAGCGGCAAGCCGATTGGCGTGATGCGATCAGCCAGGCAGTACGAGAACTTCATCCTGCACATCGAGTGGCGGCACATGCAGCCGGGCGGGAACTCTGGTGTGTTCGTCTGGAGTGGCGGCACGATTCCCTTCGGACGCCGGCTCCCCAAGGGCATGGAGGTGCAGATGCTTGAACTCGATTGGGTGAATCAGCATCCGCTCAAAAATGGACAGCCCAATCACATCGGCTATATCTCGGGAGAGCTCTTTGGGGCAAATGGCCTGACCGCCACGCCAAGCAACCCCCGCGGGCTTCGGAGCATGGCCTACGAACTGCGGTGCAAGGGACATGGCCAGTGGAATGTCTACGACGTCGTCTGCGTCGATGGAACAGTCAAGCTGGCAATCAACGGCAAGTTCGTCAACTCCATCAGAAACTCATCGATGCGGAAGGGCTACCTCTGTCTTGAGTCAGAGGGAGCCGAGATTCACTTCCGTAACATCCGGCTGATGGAGCTACCGCCCGGCATCGCGTCAGCAGAACAGACGGCCAAGCTCCTCAATTAGACCGCCTGCCGGTCCGGTCGCTTCCGCCCCTGGCTTCCTGTCGATGCTTCAGGCTGGACGAGGCTCGGGGGCGGTGAATGCTCAAGGAGCGTTGGGCGTATCCTCGCCCGGCGACGAGACCTTCACCGCCCCCGAGGCGGCGTCTCGGAACTGGCAATCAGTAGGTGTCATCGGGAGACCCGCCGGCTGGTGCCGCATCCTTGCTGTCGAGAATCGCCGCGGCGTCACCAACGCCGATCCGGCGGCAGCCCATGTTCAGATAGTTCACGCAGGCCTGCCAGTCGCGGATACCTCCGGAGGCTTTGACGCCCAGACGATCGCCGACTGTCTTCAGCATCACCGCAACCGCCTCCGGCGTCGCCCCGGCCGACCCAAAGCCGGTCGAGGTCTTCACGAAGTCGGCCCCAGCTGCTTCGGCCAGCCGGCAGGCGGTGGCAGTCTGGTCCGCGGTCAAAAAGCAGGTCTCGAAAATCACCTTCACGATCACTCCGGCTGGCTTCGCTGCCGCTACCACCGCTGCAATATCAGACTGCACATCCGCATGGCGGCCTGAGAGAAAGGCCCCGATCTGCATCACCATGTCGAGTTCGGTCGCACCGTCGGCAATGGCCTGAGCCGCCTCGGCCGCCTTTACCGAAGGCAGGAAACCACCATGGGGAAACCCAATGACACTGGCGACAGCGACATCGCTGCCGGCCAACAGGCCCGCCGCCCTTTTGATATCGGATGACCGGACGCAGAGACAGCCAACACCCCGCTCGCGGCACATCGCTGCGGCGGCGGCGAGATCGTTGTCGGTCTGCTGCGGCTTCAGCACCGCATGGTCGAGGGTGCGGGCGACGTCGGCAACGGTCCATAAGCGTGGCATCAGGATTCTCCCTGCGGGGTAGAGCGGTTCAGCCGCTGACTCAGCAGCATGACCAGGCTGACGCCGAGGGCGACCCCCAGGCAGTCGGCCGCCCAGTCGGCCCATTCGGCGGACCGGGAAAACCATGGCTGCGTCAGTTCATCAAGGCCGCCAAAGGCGGCCAGCGCGGCGATCAAAATGACTGCGTTCCGGCGCCCAAGCCGGCCCGTCGCCGCCACTGCAGCAGCCGCTAGTGTCGCCTGGACAAAGTAGGCTCCGAAGTGCAGCAGCTTATCGACCCCGGCTGTCCGGACAATGCCGCCAATCTTCGGCAGGTGGGTGGCGACCACCAACGCGAAGGTGTAGAGCAAAAGCGATCCTATCAGCACGGCCGGCCAGTAGGGCCTGAGCAGTGCGAGCACTCCAGCTCGCTGAGTCTGCCCGCCGTTTCGTTTCTTCCGCAGGGTATTACTCACGCTGCTGATCAATCACCTTGAACCATGAAATTCGGCTTGAGCCGGTAGGTGCCTGCTGGCAGTCGCCGCAGGACGCCCGCCATCCTACCGTCGGCTCTGACGGCAACGAGGGTCTCGGCGGTCGCATCAAGCTGCAGCAGTCCACCCGCTGCGGCGGTTGTCAGAGCGACCTCATCAAGAAGGTGCGGCGGCAGTTGCGGCACTGCATGCTGTGGCGGGTGGAGGGCTGCCAACACTGCCTCCCAACCGGCTGCATCTGGCGTTACAGCAGCGAGCGGCAGGGCAGCATCAAGGGCGAACGGTCCGACCGCGGTCCGCACCAGGCTCTCCATCACTGCTGTTGTCCCGGCCGCCGCAGCCAGGTCGCGGCCAATCGCCCGAATGAAAGTACCGGTTGAGCAGTCAACAGCAAGCTCCAGCCGGGGCCAGTCAAGGGCGACAACTTCCAACCGGTCGATCCGCACCCGTTTGGGAGTGAGGCTGACCTGCTTGCCTTGCCGGGCCAGCCGATAGGCCCGCTGGCCACCGACCTGCTTGGCGGAATAGTCGCAGGGACGCTGGAGAATCTCACCCCGCTGGGTCGCTGCCGCCGCCTCGATTGCTGCCGCCGTTGGCCGAACCGGGGCAGGCTCAATCGTGACCTCGGTCTCGACGTCGTCAGACGGACTCGACCGGCCCAGCTGAAACACCCCGCGGTAGGACTTTGGCAGTTCATGGATGAAATCGACGAGCTTCGTCGCCTTGCCAACACAGATTACGACCACCCCTGTGGCCAGAGGATCGAGCGTGCCGGCATGGCCAACCGCCTTGGTGCCAAGTGCCCGGCCCACCCGGTTGACGACTTCCCGCGACGACACCCCGGTTGGCTTATTGATAGCGAGCACCGCCTCGCTGACCGCTCGGCCACGCATCGGCTATGCCTCCACGCCCGTGATGGGAAAGGCATAGAGTTCGGCCACCTCTGCAGCTGGGCGGCCGGCCAGTCGCACCCGCCCACGCAGGGCCTTCGGGTCGGCCACCGCGTCAGCCACCAGCCGGTCGAACTTGAGATCGACCATGGCCGCTGTGGCGGCGGAATCGGACCGGGCATGTCCGAGCGGAAACATGACCTGCTCGCCCCCCAGCCTGCCCTCAGTCGCATGGTCCACCTGCACACTGGTCGGAATGCCTTCGGGATAGGCCCGGTCGAAGGCCTCACCACCGTGCGCGATCGTCATCCGACTGATCAGGCTGGCCGCGGCCGGATCAGCGATCGCGGCGGGGGTGTAGTCCTTGGGCAGCAGCATCAGCTCGGCCCAGCCAGGTGAGGCACTGCCGGCGGCAGTGGCGGCCTGAGCCTTGAGCAGCGTGCGGGCCAAGATGTAGGGCAGGGAGTGATCGGCCGACTGCCGGGTGGTGGGGGTCCGCTTCGCCGGGTCTGCGATGATCGAATAGGCCGGCTCGTAGATCGCCACGCGGATTTCCCGCAAGGCGTCGAGGTTGACCCCCAGCCCGGGATGCCGAGCCAGCAGGTCGATCAGCGCCTGCAGGGCCCCCGCCGACTGATGCTCGTAGAGCCCGAGCTTGAAGTGCATGCCGTGCAGGGCAAAGGCATCGCCAGACAGACCCACCTCCAGATCGAATGGGCTGGTGTTGTCGGGGCAGGGGAGGTTGAGCCGATAGATGGCCAACGGGTTGCGGAAGACATCCCGTGGTCCCTGAAAACCGGCCAGGGCCCGGTGGGCAGCCAGCACCGCAGCCTCGGCCGCAATGGCCGCCGAGGCTCCCTTGCTGTCGGACAGCTGATGGCCGGCCCGAATCGCGCGGAAGGGCACACTGTGGGCCGCCACCAGCCCGATCGCAGACTCAATCTGCTCAGGCGTGCCGCCGAGGGCCGCCGCATAGGCAGCTGCAGAGGCCACCGCGCCATGGTGCACATGGTCGATCGCAAACTGCCGCAACGGAAAGACCTCGGCCAGCCGACCACGGATCTCGTCAATCAACAGCATCAGCCGCAACGTCGTGTCGCCGTCCAGGCCGGCCTCGCGGGCGGCGGCCAGGGCAACAGGGTAGTAGTCGTTGTGGCCGAACTCCCCGGCTGTCCGGCCCTTGGCGGCGTCATAGCCAAAGTTGGTGCCGTTGGAGTCCCATTCCCGCACGGCCGAGGTGTTGGCCAGCACCGCCTTCTCAACCGCGCAGACCCGGGGGGACCCAAAGCAAATGCCACCGCGGCTGCCAGCCGCCGGCTGGGTGCCGAGGGACTCAGCCCGCAACACGGACGGGGCATTGGCCCGGGCCTGCACCGCCGAGACGCCACAGCCAACGCTGTCGAGATGGAACCGCTCGAGCAGGGAGAGTGTTGCAGGCCCGATCTGCTGAGGCTGATCGAGAAAGTCGCGGCAGTACTGGGCCAGCCCGAGGGCCTGATTGGTATCGGCAGGCAGGAGTCGGGTGGTACCGGTCAGCGATGGCGTGGCGGACATACGGTGGAGCTCGACAGCGAGAGAAACGGGGATGGAGCGGTCCTCGGTTCTACCCGATTCGCCCCTAGGATAGACTCACGCCACCATGGAACCGCAGCAACTGGGGCCGTACCGCCTGACCAACCGCCTCGGCCGGGGTGGCATGGGGGCGGTCTATGAAGCGATCGACGAGCAGTCGGGCCAGCCGGTCGCCGTCAAGATTCTGGCCTCCCATCTGGCGGACGATGCCGGCCTGCGTCAGCGGTTTGAAGCCGAGATCGAGACCCTCAAGCCGCTGCGGGCGGCAGGCATCGTCAAACTACTGGCCTATGGCGAGGACGAAGGCCAGCCGTACTTTGCGATGGAGCTCGTCCGCGGCAAGAGCCTCGAACAGTTAGTCCGCGGCGGCCATCAGTTCAGTTGGCAGGAGACCGTGGCCCTGGCCAGTGACATCGTGCGATCGCTCAAGGTCGCCCACGACCATGGCATCATTCACCGCGATCTCAAGCCGGCCAATCTGCTGGTGGCCGACGATCCCATCGCGGCCGGGGTGGCAGTCAAGCTAGCCGACTTTGGCATCGCCAAGCTCTTTGGAGCCAGTCGCCACACCGCCCACGGCAGCATTGTCGGAACCGCCGAGTTCATGGCCCCGGAGCAGGCCGCCGGCAAACCTCTTGATGCCCGGGCCGACCTCTACGCCCTCGGCCTGGTGATGTTCACGATGCTCACCGGCAAACCGCCGTTTCGGGGCACGCAGCTGACCGAGATCATCAGCCGGCAGCTTCACGAAAAGCCGCCGCGGGTTGGCAGCGTGGTGCCAGGCCTGCCGGCCGAACTCGATCAGCTCATTTCGCAGTTGCTGGAAAAAAAACCTGCCAACCGGCCAGCAAGTGCGCTTGCCGTAGGCCGCCGGCTGACCGCGATTGCCGACGCCGGTGCCGCCGCGATTGAGCCCGCTGCTAAATCACACCAGGCTGCTGACCGCGCCCGAGGCGCGACCGATGTCTCAGTCGTGGTGCGGCCGCAGGCCGATCCTGCCGCCCCCACTCACCTGCAGCGGAGCTCGCAGCCGACTGACCAGGTGCCGCCGGCACCACCGCCGGTCGCCGACACCGGCTCAGTCGATCTACTGGCCGCCACCCGTGACGCCACGCGGGCAGCAGCGCAACCAGCAGCCACAGCTAGCCCTGCGGCAACAGACTCGCCGCTTGAGCAGACGCAAGAACTTCCAGCAGATGACACGGCGGCCACGACAGATTTACCCGCGGCAGACGCAGCCGATGACGAGGCCGCGACCAACGCCACTCAGGATTTCACGGATCCCAGTACTGAACGGTCAGGTTCGCTACCGCTCGACAAGCGGCCCACTCGACAGGCGACCGGCCGGAATGTGGCAGTTGCTTCGAACCACCGCGATTCGGCCGGTGATGCGGCCGACACGGTCATCGACCGCCGGCCGTCGACCCGATTCGTAACGGTGGCCGAAATCGACCGGGTGAGTGAAGAGCGGGTTGTCCGCAGCCGGGTGCGGCAGGCCCGGCTGCAACTCGCCGCCGTCCTGACGACGATCGGGCTGGCCGGCGTTGTCGCCTATCTGCTCTTGAAGCCGGCAACAGCCGATCAGCTCTACGCATCGATTGCAGTCATCGCCGAGGCCACCAATGGCGATCTCCGGGATGTCCGCTCGCAGATCGACCAGTTTCTCGAGCGGTTTCCCAGCGATCCCCGCCACAGCGAAGTGGCAGACCTCGCCCAGACGATCAAGCTCGATGCGCTTGAAAAGCGGACCCGCCGCCGCATTCTTGCGAACCGGGTGGTCCCAGCCATCGAACGTGACTACCGCTCGGCAATGGCTCGCGAATCAGAAAGCCCCTCGGCAGCAATGACGGCGCTCGAAGCCCTGATCACGCTGCATCAGCAGCCCGAAGGATTGAGCGAGGACGGACCGAGTGAGACTGAACCGAGTCTGTCCGTGGATGACCACGCCCTCTGGCTCGCCCTGGCCACGCGGCAGCTCAAGCGGCTGACGCCGCTGGCGGCGAATGAACAAGCCGAAGATCGCCGCCGGGCCGAACAAATTCTGGCTGAGGCCGACGCCCTCGCTGACAAGGCCGCCACCGATCCTGACGCCGCCGCCCGCC
>Ga0114919_10000659_pt1 | contig 27024 bp, 27 predicted proteins | sample BlataG_FD_88682 | JGI IMG/M metagenome (GOLD analysis project Ga0114919, IMG submission 88682) | Deep subsurface microbial communities from Black Sea to uncover new lineages of life (NeLLi) - Black_00105 metaG | ecosystem: Environmental > Aquatic > Marine > Oceanic > Sediment | place: Atlantic... | reverse complement strand
CCGCTGGTCATGCGTTCCAGGTGCACCCATTTCCCCTCTAACAGGGCTGGCAGCCAGAACCAAGCGCTCAGGGCCAAACCCAGGCCGATGCCCGCCAAACCAGCCAATAGGAAGCGAATAGCTGCCAGTACCTCATTCTTATTGATCTGTGACCGATCTGTCTTGCAACTTCCAACCCTTCGGCCAGGCTCAGGGCAAGCTTCCAACTTCCAACTTCCAATTTCCATTTTCGATGGTGCCGCTAGAAAGAGGGCATAGAGGGCGACGAAGGGGCTGAAGACCAGGGCGGAGATGTTGTGGCTCAAGATGAGACCCCCATAGGCCAGAGCTAAGAAAGCTGTATTGATGAAGGAAGGCTTTTGGCGTAGCCGCAAGAGTGCTAAGAGGATAAGGGGATAGAAGGCGAAGGCATAAAACTCTGATAGAGCATCGCCGCGCACGTATATTTGAATTAGATGGAAGGGGGCGTAGGTGTAGGCTAAGGCAGTCAAGAGAGCGGCTGCCTTTGAAGCCCAGACGTGCTTGGCCAATAGGTAAGCGAAGACCGTGGCTGCAGCAAAACCCAGGATCTGGGTCAGCTTGAGGGACCAGACGTAGCCGAAGCCCAGAAGGTTGAAAAGACCAGCGACATAGTAGGGCAAGGAGGCGTAGAAGTTAAAGAAAGGGTAACCTAGCCCATATGCGGCATCAGGCATCCAGCGAACGGGGAAAGTGCCATTCCGGAGGTTGAGAACCAACTGGTGCAGGCGCACCAGAAGGAAGGCGCTATCGCCGGTGTTAATGACCCCGGGCTCTGACAGGATAGGGAGGTAAGCAAAAAGGCCCAAGAAGATAGGGGCCAACCAAAAGGGCATGCGCTGAAAGATCGTCTTGGGCCAAGAGGTGATCTTCATCTCTGTTTCTAGGCTAATGGTCGCAAACAGCTACTTCTCCGATCATTCAAAACAAGGCATCCTTGTTGAGCCGTGGCGGACCGCTGGCCCGTGACCACCCCGCTACAACGAAGCGGTGGATTTGAGCGAGCGCACCGAGCCGCCAACGGCGTGTTAGGTGAAGTTGCCCCGAAGCCCGATAATCCTAGGGCCCTAGCAATCTACTCCAAACTAGACTCTACTTGCCCTTTGCCCTCTTTTGCCTGCCCCAATATGTGGCTCCAGCGATAGCCCAACAGACTATTGTGCTTATCGGCGTAAATGAACAGTGGGCATAATAGCCTAACAAACAAGGCTTGCTTGCTGCTGCAGCAGGGATCAATGTGGATACTCCTAGCAAAACGGCAATTGCAATTCCGACCCACCAATACCATTTCATTTCCCTTTTACTCCTTTCAGTCGAGCGAAGGGCAATTTCACCTGGCTGCTTCTTAGTCGCAGAGGCCGCCCGGCGACCAGTGTAAATGAAGTCGCTCTAGTCGGTGGTCTCCCTCTGGAGAGTTATGTTCCTCTTCACCCTCTCTTTCTCAAGATATTGAACACGATCGCTATCGCTGCTGCAAGGACGAGTACTATGACGCCGCTCGCCTTATACAGGTTCGCACTCAGCGTGGAGAGTAAAGCCGCTGGGGTGGGAGTTGGAACGGGAATGAGCGTGGGCGTGGGCAACGGTGTAGACGTCGGTACGGGGGTAGGTTGCAGGCTGTCGCCGAATTCGATCTGGATGATAGAGCCTCCGGAGATGACCACCCCCCAATCGTCGCGCGTGGTGGAGTCGTAGCCGGGTGGGTTTTCCTCTGAGAGGAAGTAGTTGCCTGGCGTCAAATCCGTGAAACAGTAAGGTTCATTGATACCGTCGGTGATGTAGCTAGCGACCGTCTGCCGGGCGTCGGAGACAGTGAACATTGCCCCAGGCAGGAACTCCTCGTCCGGGTCGCGCAGCTTGTTGCCGTTGCGGTCATGATAAGCCAGTACGCAGATGGCCCCGCTGGGGGGCGTTGGGGTTGGTGTGGGAATAGGAGTCTCAGTTGGTGTGGGGGTGTACATTGGCGTGGGGGTGTACATTGGTGTTGGGGTCATGGTCGGCGTCGGGATAGGGGTATCGGTCGGCGTCGGGAGGGGAGTGTCGGTCGGCCTTGGTGTGTTCGTTGGCCGCGGTGTGGGAGCGACTGCGATCAAGCTAGCATCATCCCAGTAGGAATCGTTGAACTTCACGCGGTATTCTGGCGCGCCCCTGGTGAAGACGGTGACGCTATCGGCCTGGGCCACGGTGGAAACACTGAGGTGAACCCACTGATTGCACGACATTACCAGCCCTGACCAGACGATGTTGCCGGAATTCCCGTCGGTGCCGCCGTAGGGGTCAATGCCTGCCGAAACCGCGTAGTTGCCAAAACCCTCGCATTGCTTTGGGTCCGTTTCTGTGCTGCTCCAGGCCTGGGCCCAAATGGAGAAGGTGGCCAGGCTGCCCTTGGCAACTGCTACCTGTTGATAGATGCCACCGATGTGGGTGGCATAGCTATTGAAGTACTTCTGAGCGTAGCGCCCGGAGTGGACACGCAGAGGATCTGTGTATACCCAGCCGTCCTCGGGCTTGAATTCGGGTCGCCTGAGGTATCCCTCCTTCGTCTGGTCTTCGGAGCCCTGGACCCACCATGCTTCCCACCAGTTCCCCACGGTTACCTCACCAGCGCCTCGCTCCCAGAAGCCTTCCTCGAAGTCAGGGTTCCTCAACAGGTTGGGCTGTTGAGCGGGCGGGGCAGCCAAGACCTCCAGGGGCACAAGGGTCAATAGCGTTACTATCAGGGTTGTTACAAGGCGACGGAATCGCATTAGCTTTCCTCCTGTGGATTTTTAGCCTCTGAGGCAGGTTTTACGACCAATATCGTTCGGATAAGAAAGCGAGCGCTGGTCGAGCGTCGCCCTGAGTAGCAAAGCGTATCGAAGGGTAGGCCCAACTTGTGTTGAGCCTGTCGAAACAAGGGCCATATCGAGGCCAAGCGAGCGGCTTTTCAGAGGCTCCGATCGCATTCGAGCCAGCGCCTTGGTCTCGATACGCTGGTTTCGATACACCTTCGGCTACTCAACCCAAGGCGCTACCCTACCGGCGGCGATTAACCGAACAGTATTGGGTTTATGGCGGCAGAGGCGGGATCATTCAAGGACCAGGTGGTCGCTTACTGGTTTACCGGCTTCATCAAGGATTTGTAGTCGGCGCAGGGGCTCCAATTGATAGAGGCCAACTACTAGCTTATGTTCGACTGGATCGTACGGCTCAGGCAAGGCCAACGTGTGCTCGCCTATGACGATGTCTCCCAAGCGCCACAAGCTGGTGGGATAATAGCCTCCAGCAGGAAACGAATCGTCCTGGGCGATCAAGGCATCATCTCGCGTGAGGTGGACGAAGACGGTATAATCTGCCTCGATCTCTGCCTCGGCTCGCCAGAGGAGGCATAACCGCAGTTCTTGTGGCGAGACAGCCGCGAGCCGATGGCCAACCAAAGTCAAACCCTTCTCGAAGCGGGCCTCTTGCTCTCCGGAGGGGATGGTCGTGGGAGTGGCCGTGTAGGTAACGTACAGTAAGTGGGCCTCTTTTTCAAGGTCCCCGCGCTCCAGGGCCCCCTCTTGGGCGGCGATGGTCGAGCCTACGGGCAGAAGGGACAGGTACTGGTTATAATCCTCGTAGGGCCAGAGAACGAGCATGACCTCGGCCGAGGAAATCTGGGGAAGTTTACCACCTTCTCCCAGGATAGTCAAGTTCGGCGAAGAGGGCACCAGAAAGCGCACCGACGCCCGATCTCGCCAGAGGCGTTCGGTAATGCAAAGGTGACGACCAGGCGACGGGGGGTTCTGTCTGGCCCAAAGCTCGGTGCCATCCCACCCGGTGCCCAGGAAGCGATTGGCCTGGGTTGCCAGGTCCACCGCTGCCGTTTCAAAACTATAGCTCAAATCCTGGCTGGCTGCATGATGTCCAAAGTAGCCAACAGTCGTGTCGCCCAGGCCAAAGACCAGAGCCAGGGTCACCGCACCAACGGCAACCGGGGCGGTGGTCCTCTTTTCCAAGAAGTGCCATAGGGAACCCAGCCCTATGGCCGGCACGACAAAGGCTACGGGCAGAATGCCGACACTTCGCAGGAAATGCGGCGCATCCTCAGCCAGCATGGTGGGTAAAATCATCACCGCCAGCCAGATGAGGACAAAGGCGTGCTCAACTCTCTGGCGAAATCTAATGAAGCAAAGGATCAATCCCAGCAGGAAGAACGCGCTCAGAACTGGATCGAAGACAGGGCGAAAGGGCACGTTGTGGCGAGGGATGAAATCGCCACGATTGGTGAACATCAGTAGTGTCTTGCCCGCATGCCGCAGGAGTGTCCCCCAGAAGTCGCCTTCGTTAATCGCGGGATTGAATATCGTCACCTGCCCGACACGGCCAAGGAAGGCATCCCCGTGCGTGGCCACATAGACCATCAGCGGGGCCAAAACCACCAGGGCGGCCAGCACAAAGGTCAAAGCACCATGCCTCCAACCTCCAACCTCCAACCTCCAACTTCCAACCTCCAACTTCCAACTTCCAACCAGGATTAGATACAGGGCGAAGACGGCCAGGGCTACGATGGTGAATCGTGCCGCTAGGTACGCATAGAAAGTTAGCCCGTAGAGCAAGCCCCCCGCCAGGAAATGGCGTCTGTTACCATCCTTTAGACCGAGCCACAGTTGCCAGAGGGCCAGGGCCACCAAGAGGGGCATGGCCACGGCGCGGAAGCCAATGCGGCTTAAGTTGACGTGCCACAGGGTCAGGCCCGTGATGGCGGCGGCCAACAGCCCGATGCGCCGATTGAACATGGCTTTAGCCATGAGATAGGTGGCGGGAATTGTCAAAGTGCCCAGCAAGGCAGCCACGATCCGTATCGCCCCTGGGCTTCGGCCCAGGACGGTCACGGATAGAGCTACCAGATAGATAAAAAATGGCTCGCGGCCGTTGTTGGCCTCAAAGAAAACCGGCCTTTCGCCTTCTAAAACGCCAAGGGCATCCAGGCCGTTGAAAGCTTCATCGTGGTAAAGGCCGGGCGGTATGCATCCCAGAGCCCAGAAGCGCAGGGCCGTTGCCATAGCTATCACCAATAGCAAAGGCACCCATTCAACCAAAAACCGACGTGTTGGTCTCTCCAACCTCTGCCAACCCTTCCCCCGATTCCCCCACAGGCGTAAATTATAGCACAAGACATGAAAATGTCAACCAGTGCAATTGCGTCGCAGACATTTTGCAGACCCCTCGTCTGTGGCCTGATTTGGCCTGATTCTCGCGCCACGGCACACAGATTTGAGGGAGTAAGTTGACAATAAGATGGGTGAGGAGCTTGAGAATATCCCCCTTTCAAAATGTCTGATTTCGTCGGGGACAGGTTGTCCTTAACTCGAAAGGTTCTCGAAAAAGCCAAAGAGGGACCGGCCATCGTTGACCGACCCCTCTTTCTATTCTTTTTGCTAGCAGCAATTCAGCACCAAAGTGCTACACTTGAGATGGGCAAATTCATTGTGCCGCCGCTTGAATCTGCACATCATCCACATATGTCCAAGTGTTATACCACCCATCAACTCTGGTCGCGTTCTCGAAACGCAACGTGATCTTCTGACCCCTAAGAGGTGTAAGGTCATGCATGAATTGCTTCCAACCCAAGTCCTGTAGAGAGTCGCAACCAAGAGCAGGGTCTGGATAGTTGTCGTAGTTATCTTGTAGGACAAGATTGTCGTTGATGTAGACATCAAAGGAGTCCCCCAAGCGGCCATCAGTCCACTTGATATGGTCATAGGTTTGGACGCGGTACCAGAATGTCAGATTAGGCATATCCATAAATGGAACAAAGAAAGTTTGATACATCCAAGCCTTGTGATCTCCTAGCTCATCGGGATCCGAGGTGTTACAATAGCTAGAATCCCCAAGTAATGCCGCATACTTGTCTGAGTGCGCGTAAGGAGAGCTTACAATGGGTTGCGGGAGATCCCCGCCGTGCTCCCAACAGTCAAAATTGCCGGTCTCAAAGCCCCCATTGCAAAGAACAGAGTAGTCTCTGAGAACAATTGGAAGATAGATCTTTTTAACAACAGCAGTTGGGATAACACGAGTTTCGCATGAGCCAAAGTTGTTGCCTGTAAAGACCTCCGATACACTTGTACTTACTGTTACCCGATTAGTGAGGGTAATGGGCCTTAATATGTTACTGTTCACTACACCTGTGAGGACTAGTGTGTGCGGACCACCCACCACCGTCCTCACATCCCATATTACTCTCTGACCTTGTTGCACGACGGGTTCTCGGTTGCTACTCAAGTACTCCAGAAGTACTGGAAGTGTCTCAGTAATGATGACATTCTCAGCAGTTCCGCCCGTGTTGGTATAGGTGATTTGATAGGATATTCTCTCTCCAGGAGCAATCGAAGGAGGTCCTGTCTTGGAGATAGCCAAGTCTGCAAGTTTGACGGTAGTTATTATCGGCGTGCCCGTAGTTGGGGCCACTCTCTCCGCACATTTGACGCCATACATATCATTTTTGATAAAACCAGCATTTGTGACACTGTCCGCATCGACTCCAACAGTGAATGTCTTCGTAATGCACTCATTAATTTCCAAAGCAGGCTCAACCCATAATACTTCATGACTATCAGCAAAGTAGGAACCACCGCTGTGCCAAGTTGTGCTCAGGGGGATCGTATCTGTGATGACCAACACCGTCGCGCGAGCATCGCCTGTATTCGTCACCGCCAGTGTATACGTGAGCAGCCCCCCAGGAGCCACTGGCTCCGGCTTGGCTGTCTTGCTTATCTGCAAGATGGGGCTTGGCTGGTCAGCTAGACTCACCTTTGTTGCGATAGGGCTTATTCCGGCAAGGAACGCAATGATCAAGGCAAATAAGCCTAGAGTAAGCAAGTGGAAATAGATGGTGTACTCAGACCTTCTATGACTTTGTATCACCTTTGCTTACCTCCCAAACGCAATACCGAAATGCGTGCGAGCTATTAATCGGCTTAGAACTTAGTGTGGTGGACCTGTTGTTCGCGTTGGTCTCGGCACCTCTTTGGGCCAAAGCCACCAGAAGCGCTGTTCTTCGCTGAGTTCGCTCACTTCTTGAACTGTCGCATCTTCCACCTCTCGTACTACCACTACCTTCCAAAAATAGTGGCCATACTTGGACGACGGTGGCTCATGCCCCAAGCTGTATTCCTTACTTGTCACACAGCCAATCTCTATGTGCGACTCCTGTTCTTCATGTCGCATCAGCACACTGAACCGCATATCAGGGCCTAGGGTCTCCGTCCATTCCCATCGCAGGACAACCTCTTGACCGCGTACGAATTCAACCTCGTCCACCGGCTCGCTCAGTGTCGGTGCTGGAAGGAAGGTTGGTGTTGGCGATGGGGCCAGTGTTGTTGGCGATGGGGTGGGCAATGTCGTCACGACGGCCGGTGGCCCAGGAGTCAGAGCTATGGTTGATGTTGGTGCAACCTGAGGTCTTGCTGATGTAGGTGTTGGAAGCGTTGGCGTAGGTGTTGGAGGCACTGGTGTAGGTGTTGGAGACATTGGTCTAGGTGTCGGAGACACTGGTGTAAATGTTGGAGGCACTGCTGCCGTCGCAGGCGGAGTGGTTGGAGTTATGATGGGAGTAGGGCCAGGAGTGGGAGTGAGCTGCTTAGGCGCAATAATATACTCAAGTCCAACAATGACTGCCATCGCAACAACAGCTAATATGCCCAAACCAACGATCCACTTCAAGACCCCAGTCGGCGCTGCAATGCCTGTAGGGTAGCTGAGGGCAATAGCGGTGATGTTGTCGGGTCCCCCTCGATGGTTGGCTAGATCAACCATCTTCTGAACAGCTTCTTGTGCCTTGTAGCTGGAGGCGATCTTTGCAATCTCTTCATCTCTCACGACATCAGATAATCCATCAGAGCAAAGAATCAGTTTATCGTCCGGCTGCAATTCTTCCTCAAAGACATCCACTTGAACATCAGGCCGCCTGCCCAAAGAACGAGTAATGGCGCTGCGACGAGGGTGCCTCTTGGCTTCCTCTGGGGTAAGATTGGCAGCATCTATCTGCTGCCGGACCCAAGAGTGATCCTTTGTGATTTGCCTTATTTCATCAGCGCGCAGCAGGTAAGCTCTACTATCGCCTACATTGGCGACGTACAGCTCATTCTCACCATGCAAGACGGCTGCGACGATGGTAGATCCCATCCCGGCCCAGGTCGGGTTACGGGAAGCTAACCCATATATCTCCTCATTAGCGATCTTAATGGCCCTCTCCAAACTTTCCTTTATGCCAAGAGCAGGATCACCGTAGTAGTATTCATCTATCACTTTTCGCCAAGCGCGGTCGCTGGCAACTGCACCCGCCTCGTGGCCGCCCATCCCATCAGCAACAATATAAATAGCTCCTCTTTCAGCAAGCTGGTCGGGATCCTCTGGCTCAAAGAAGCCGAGGCTGTCCTCATTATGATCCCGTTTACGGCCAGGATGACTGGCTTTTCCCACCTCGAACTTGATCTTCTCTGCCATTTGGGCCGTCGCCTCCTCAAACCAGAATGTATGACAGTTCGTCGGCTATGCTCTATTCTTCCCCTACCTGGGCCTAATTACAAAAGTCGATCTCATCTGATGCCATAGTGGTCGCGGGGGTGCGTGGAACTTCATCTGCGATGGCCAAGCGCTTCCCCATCAGCCTGTTGAAGAGTGTTGACTTACCAATGTTGGGCGGACCAACGATGGCCACGATAGGCCTACCCATACCAGATTCTCACCTCAGCGTGCAACGGTAACCGGCACCTCGCAAAGCTCGTAGTTCGCGTCTTTCTTGACTACCACCAAACGGAACCAGTACTTGCCAGCAGGTAGGTTGGTGGTGTCCCAAACGCCGAGTAGGCCATCAGCCACAGGTTCCTCAAAGCGCCGCAGGAACGACCACTCGAATGCACCCTCGTGGCGAAACTCGAACTTGTAGTAGTCAAAGCTTTCAATCTTTGCCGAACCAAGGATCTCGGCCGGTCCCTTGAGCACGGCGTTCACTGTTGGATAACAAAGCCGGGCCTCGGGTTTGGGACACTCGGGCGTAGCCCCAGTGACAGGCGCTGGCGTGTACAAGGGGCGGGTTGGTGTTGCAGGGGTTGGTGTAGTAGGCGTTGTTGTAAGGGTAGCGGTCGGTTCCAACGTAGAGGTTGGCTCTGGCGTGGCCGACGGTGTCGGCGATGTTGGAGATACTTCGGGCGTTGGCGTGTCCGTCGGCGTGGTCACCCTAGGCGATGGTGTCAGCGACATTGGTGCTGCTTCAGGCGTTGGCGTGGCCGACGGTATGATCACTGCGGGCGACGGCGTTAACGTTGGCAGAGGTGTTATCGTGACCGGGGGTGGTGGCCATCCTCGGAACCAAGTCCATACCAAACCAATAAGCACTGCCACAGCGGCCAACGCGGTGGCCGGTTTCTTCCAGACAGGCCTCGGTTGAGGGATCGCATCCTGTAAAGCGGTGATAAACTCCTTGGTAGTCTGGAATCTCTCCCGCTTATCCTTTTTTAGAGCCTTCAGAACGACCTGTTCCAAATCTGGGGAAATATCCGGGTTAATTTCGGAAGGTGGGGCTGGGTCCTTGTGGATCACGGCGGCCAGGGTTTGGCTCGTAGTCTTTTCCTTGAAAGCACCCTTTCCTGTCAGCATCTCGTATAGGACTACACCCAGGGAGAAGATGTCGGAACGATGGTCCACACCGGCGCGGGTTATGTGTTCGGGCGACATATAACCGGCTGTGCCAATAATTCTGCCTGTCTTATCACGGCGGCCAGTATGATAAGGCCTCATGATACCAAAGTCGGATAGCACTGTTCGACGCCCATCCTTTGAAAGGAGAATATTGGACGGTTTGATGTCTAAATGCACGATTCCCTTCGAATGGGCGTAGCTCAAAGCCGGACCGATCTGGCGCACGATGTTCAGGACCTCGGGCGGTTCAAGTTTCCCCTTGTGCTTCAGGAGCCTCCTCAAGGAGTAGCCCTCAATGTATTCTAAGGCGATATAGCACTTGGGTTCACCACCAATGTATTTCTTTTCGACATAGCCGTCTTGCTTATCTTCCGTTAAAGAGAGGGGGATGATCCTCACGATGTTAGGGTGGTCGAGCTCACTTAACACATTGGCTTCCGTTTGCAAGGCACTGTATTCGTACGGCCTATCGTGGGCTATTTTCAGCGCCACATAGCCCTTTCTCCCCGGCAGCTTAGCCTTATAGACCGTGGCCATGCCGCCGTCGCCTTCGGGTAGCTTGGCAATGATCTCGAAGCTGCCGATCTTGTCACCCTCTTCAAGCTCCACTGTCAGCCTGGCCCCACACTGAGCACAGAAGGTCTGCTGCATGTCCTCAGCTTCAGTTTTGCACCTTGAACATAGTTTGCGCATGTCGTTCCCCTGACGGACTACACTTCAGTCAACCGTGGGGTAAGCTAGACACAACCGTTGAAAAGATTGGCTTTTAGACCACGTCGAGTCCTCAATCCGGCTGGAAGCTGGAACAACGGCCACGGGGCTGAACCCCCGTCCTGAAAGGGCAAAGCTCTTTCAGCCCTGACGTTTACGTCGGGGGCCATCTATTCCTATTCCAGCTCCTCCACCTGCCGAGTCTCCTCGCCCGTTGGGCATCTCTCCACTTCCAGTTGGGTGAACTCCAGCACCGTGCGTGTTCCTAGTTGTATCCTATCCTTGTCTCTCAACCGGACTCCTTCAGCTGGGACTGGAGCCCCATTTACCTTAGTGCCGAAAGTGCTGCCTGCGTCGAAAATCCGGAAGCGGCCCTCTTCAAATATGAGACTGGCATGCTCCCTGGAGACAGGCCGGTCTGGGATGAGAATATCGTTGTCCGCACCACGACCAATACTGGTACTGCGGGCGAACAACTCAAACGTCTCACCTGGGCTGAGCTCGACGCTCTGGATGACTCCCAGAGTCGCTATTGGCTCCATAGATACGTCTCTCGTCTCCTCATCCATTTCACGCGTCACCTGATCTGAGATCTCATCTGGAGGTATATACTCCTCCTCAAAGAACTCAAGTTCCCGCCGACGTCTTCGCAAGACTACAATTCCTGCCATAAGCCCCACAGCCAAAACCAGGAGAGCAACTGTGTACCAGTTAATTCCCTCTCGAACACGTACACTTCTCTTCGCAGTGTCAGCCACGCCCTCGTTGTCGTAAACCTCACAACTGAGCGTATGATGGCCTGCACCAGCTTGAGCACTGTCCCACACAAAGCGATAGGGAGGCGAGGTCATGGGAGGTTCTGGTTTGTCATTTATATAACATTGAACTTTCTTCACCCTACTTTGGCAGGTGGCAACTTCTGCTTCAATTGTCACTTCATCTTGAACTAACCCCTCGGGTGGGCTCACAAAAAGAATCTCTGGTCTGCAAGGTATGGGTGTGGGTGCGAGTGTGGGCGTGGGCCTAGGTGCAGGTGTCGGCGTCAACGTCGGCAGCGCCTTGATCTCAATGCTCAGCTCTCTAGCATCCGTTGGACCCTTGTCGTCGTGAACCTGGACTCTTATAGTATGGGGCCCTGCCAAGACTTCAGCAGTATCCCATTGCCAGACATAGGGTGGCAAGGTTACCGGAGGCTGCGCTTCGCCATCAACATAGAACTGGACCTTCTTTACCATACTCTGGTAGGTAACCGTCACTTCAATGGACACCATTTCACCTTGGGTTACCGGGCCAGGCGCGCTAACAGTAACAGATTCAATTGTCGGTATAGGTGGCGTATAGAATCCCTTTTGGTCATCGTCTTGCCAGGCTTTATGCTGCACTTTTACTTTGAGGCTATGGTGCCCCGCACTGGCGGCCCCAGATCTATACTTGATCACGTATTGATTCTTCAGTTGATTAGCGATGACCCCGAAGAGCCCCCCTAACTCGGCTGAGGTAGGCGCAAAAAGGCTTCGCCCACCAGTGCGCTTGGCCAAGCTCCCCAAATCCTGCTTAGCCCGCGCATTGAGGTATACCTCGGATCCTAACCCTATCGTGTAGAGGGGGACATTGATCTCCGCGGCCTTAGCTTTAACATCTTCAAGCCTCACTTGGCTACATGGCCTGCGTTCTGAGTCGCTTTGATCCACGCCATCAGTGAGAAGAACGATAGCCCTCCTCCCTTCTGGGATCTCTGCAGTCTTGTTCACCCCCTCAAAAGCCGCATCGTAGAGACAAGTCCATTTTGGCTCTGTGGTCAGGTGATTCACCGCATTGATCGCCGCACCGTGGTCTATGGTGAAGTCTATCTCAAGGGTCGCCTCCTCGTTGAAGCTATATACGGCAACTTTGTCCTGGTCGGCCAGGCTCCAGATGAAATCCGTTGCTGCCTTCTTGGCTTCGTCTATCGGCACCCTTCCCGATTGATCTGGCACCCGCATGCTGTCGCTGGTATCGAGCACAAGGACCACGGCTATGCTATCCACTGCCGTTGCTACCTCAGTGATGGTCATCTTCTTAGCGTCTTCGAGTACTGTGAAGTTGGCTGCGTCTATTCCAGGGATCGGGGCCCCATCGGCGTCGGATACCGTTACGTAGGCGTGTACCTCATACGGCGGGATTTCAGCAACGCGGACCGCTTCGATGTAGTTGATGGTCACGTCCTTGGGCTCTTGCGCCGAGCTAATCAGTGGCGTAACAACCACGGTTAGTAAGCCAATGCAAAGCACCAAGCCATAGATTGCCCTCAAGCCCTTCTTGCTCATAATGCTCCGCCTCTCTCAGAATTCAATTCATTGAGCTACCGAAAGATAGCTCGCACTGAATGCGATGGCTAACATGATTGAGATTAGTGTTAGGCGGAATCTAACTGCAATTGCTTCTTGACCGGAAGGTCAGCCTGGTCCTTGCTAAGCGGATAGAATCACCGCTTCTCACCGGGGTTTCAACCCCAGGGCCCAGCCTGCGCCCATTGAGATAGGTGCCGTGCTTCGCCCCAGGCTGCTCAACAAGTACCCACTGCTGGCCTTTGCGGAGCAATTTGGCATGTCGCCGCGAAATGTATCTCATGGGATCTTCAGTAAATAGATCAACTTCCGGAAAGATCTCGTTGAAGCGGTCAGTTCGACCTATCCTCACTATCGGTTTCGTCAGCGGAAAGGCACGTCCACTGCCTGTAACCAGCGCAGCCGAAGGTGTGCTTGGACGGCGCATCTCCTTGATTCGTTCTCCACTAATTGTCAATAGACCGATGCAGATAATCCGCCCATTGACCAATTCTAACCCACTTAGACGCATTGTGCCGCCTCCTTTTGTATGTGATAAACTTTGGCGAATTGCTACCCCCGGCTTCCATCCCATCGGCTAGCGAGCCTTTGCTCACTTAGCCGCGGTCAGCCGAATGCTATCGTTCCTCGAAGGTCAAACGGACCCTAGCCAGACGCAGGCTGTCACCACGTTTGATAGGCACCTCTACCCCGGCCCGTATTCTACGGTTGTTCACCCAGGTCCCATTCGGCACACCGTTTTCCTCAACGATGACCCAGCGCTCTCCTTTGCGGCGAATCTGCGCGTGCAGCCGGGAGACTTGGCGACGCGAATCCAGCGGACGCAGATCAATATCAGGATAGATACCCCTGTGCCTGTCCTTGCGACCTATCCTGACCACGGCACCTCTGATGGGAAACCGCTGCCCACTGCTCGTGACCAAAGCGGCCCCCTCAGAGGGAGCAGTTGCTGGGAGAAGTGTGGGTTCTCTACAAGCCATTGAATCAGCCATTTGGGCAACTGCTTTCGCAATGGTAGTTTCCTCCGCCGTAGTAATACCCGGAATCTTATCTATGGCCTCTATGAATTCCTGTGGGGTCTGGAATCTATCCTGAGGTTGTTTGGCCAAGCAACTATGCACCAATGCCTCAAGTTCGGAAGAGATGTCATTTCTCTGTTTGCTCAGTGAAGGTGGAGGGACCTTTTCGATCTTCAAAGCAACTTCAACCGCATTCTCTCCTATGAAGGGGAGTTGGCCGATCAACATCTCATATAGAGTCACCCCTAGAGAGTAGATGTCAGAGCGGATATCTACGTCGCCCTTCAACTGTTCCGGTGAAATGTAGAACGGGGTGCCTCCGGGAAGAAAGCCGGGTTCGGTGATACGGGGAAGTCCTAGACTCTTCGCGATCCCGAAATCAGCGATCTTAACGACACCGTCACGGGTGATCATCAAGTTCCCCGGCCGGATGTCCCGGTGTACAATACTGTGGTCGGAAGTCACTCGTAGTCCCTCGGCCACCTGCCGGGCAATACCAAGCGCCAAATCAACATTCAAGGGACCAAGCCCTTCGAGGCTTGCATCTAGCGTGAATCCAGTGACGTACTCGGTGACTATAAAGTGCAGGTTATCATCTACGCCATAGTCACAGACGCGTATGATGTGCCGGTCGAGCAGGCCTGACAGGATCTTGCCCTCCCGCTTGAAGCGTTTGACAAACTTCGTCTGCTCGACAATATGGCTGTGCAGGATCTTGACGGCGACGATCTCGTTAGTCAGCAAGCTGCGGGCGACGTACACCGTCGCCATACCGCCGCTGCCGATCTCATCCAGCAGTTTGTAGATGCCTTTGATGACACGGCCGGTTAGTTCCATTGGACTCCTAATGCTCTCCTGTTCGTTGAGCAATTCATCTTCACGGATATAGCCCCAAACTCTGCCATGGGTACCGTATGAGGACCGATTCCACCTGCTTCACCGGCGTCGGTTTCTGCCTACAGATTGGAACAAACGGCCATGTGCCCTCATGAACTGTACAGACCGGCGGCAAGGTCGGCGTACAAACTATAACAACCCAATCGATTTTCCATATCGTCAGCGCCGAGACCTCAAAGGCCGGATCGCCCCAGTCAGTCCGCTCACTTTGGTCATAGCTGCTATACTCATACCAATGAGGTGGGATAGTAGGCAAGTAACCAATACTGATACCCACGTTATCATCACCGAAGCACCAGGCGCAGGCATGAACTAGCGGTCTCCACCAGACAAACCACGTCACGAGCACTAAAGTCCTCGGAACAAACTTGTCGTCTAAGCTGCCCGAGGTAAGCCAGAACCAGGTAGGCACATTGACGGCTGAAATAACGGTATCATCTGCATTGAACTTGAGGGGAGGGGGCGCCACCGGATTCCACTGGAAGTTGGGCTTGGGGGGATCGGCCAAGAGCCAAAGGAGCCAGTCGGGAAGGTAGTCTCCGAGGTCACAATATGCATCCATTCCGGTACATGCAGCCTGCTCGAGCCATTCCGGCCATGATTCAGCCAGCACTGGTGACGTCGATCTGGGAGACAAAAGCAACGCAGTCATGACCAGACAAACCAACGCTCGCCTGAGAAACCGAGAAAGAGACAAGGTCTTCATTAGGTTCTAGTACCCCGCAACTAGAAGGCCCTGAGCTTCGGTCGACACGAGCACCTTACGCTTAGACGTCAGAATATGGATGAAAAACGTGTCAATCTCCCGTGATACCTTGACGGTGAGTACCTCACCTAGTGCCTCGAACGGCATTGTGATTTCTGGATCGTCGATGTCATACAGCGCGCAATACTCTCTGGCAGCATCCTTGGCCTTCTTTAACGGGGGGAACCATTCAAGCTTAAAGCTATTCGTCGGACCACCCAACATGCCATAATTCAACTGCATGGCACCTGCCAGCGCGGCACCATCGGCAATTGCTTGCAGCTCCTGCCGCTGTTTGAAATAGTATGTCCCATCAATGACCAGGCCTGCGAATCCCACCAGCACAACGAGCATGAGAGCGAACCAAACAATGATTTGGCCGCGTTCTTCCCTGGCTAAGCGTTCGAACCTTTTCATGCTGATCTCCTGACGACAGCCATCGTCGGTATCCAGAAGCTGAATGGCCTGCTCATGGCCAACGCGATTTGTGCTCTTGGACATAGTTGCATCCTTTGGCCTGCAACGTGAAGAAACCACCCGTGCCAAGATCAAGAGGTATGGGCAACGACGAGAAGTCAATTAGTGGCAGTGGGTAATCGTACGTCAGTTCAACGCAGAATACGCCATTGCGTGGATAGCTGCCGGGGGGAATCGAGGAGCCATCGGAAGCGACCACGCTGAAGTTGGGGGGCGACAGATGCGCTGGGTCAAGACCGCGATCCTCCAGCACAGCCTTGGCCTTAGCCTCAGCCCACTGTGTAGCTTTGCTGTAAGGCGAACGCTGTGTCCCGACCTCGGCCCCGACTCGCGCCGCTTCGCGGGCCGCACTGCGCAAGTTGAAATCTGCCATAATGACCAATCCTATGGTCAGACTGGCGAAAATCAAGAGCGCCAGGGCAGGAAGGATGAGAGCAAACTCGGCCAGGGCTTGGCCACGCTCCTCCTGGCAGAATCGGATGTACCTCTTAGTAATCAATAACTGTAGAATCTTTCCAGTCGCATGCGACACTTACGGTGAATGATAAAAATGTCTCCCGGAAACCATCCCGGAATCCAGTCGGCAGCAAAGGGTACTACGACTGGCAAGCGGCCCCAGGCCTCAACAGTCATCTCGCGTGTGCCTTCCTCACCTTTCGCACAACCTTCTTCCGTAATCCCTGGGAGGACAACGATGGGACCTTGTATGATGGCTGTGTTCAAAATATCAGAAGTACGCTTGTACGCGATCGCTATTGCCGCTGCTTTCATCGTTGCATCACCCTCGCATGGATCTCTGCGCCCCGATTCGCTATCTCCTTCCCATCGAGCTGGTTTTGGGTGGTACCAAGCCACACCCTCACGGCACCCCTCGCGTACGGCAATCTCGGTCAGAGCTGTCCCAAAGAGCCAGATGGCGACCTGCATGAAGCCCAGGATGAGAACAATGAAGACAGGAACAACTAGCGCGAACTCGACGATTGACTGTCCGCGCTGATCTCCAAATAGAAACCGCCAATGCATTATCCTCTTCATGGTTGCCCAGGGGGTTGGAACAGTGGATAGTCTGGACTGGCTTTCTCAGAGTCCACAAACATGATGTGGATGATGGTTGGATTACTCGTCGTCCCCGGAGGCAAATCGCTGCGAGGTGTCAGTGCCATAATGGAAACGCCGAGTTTACCGTCTGGCGATCCATAGGTGCTCCACAGCCCCTGGCCGTTGGCCACCACCTGCGAGTCCGCAAACTGGTTCCAGTCCGAGAATTGGGAGTCATAGAATCGCTGTACCTGTTGTGGGACAGTCAGCGCTACATACACATTATTGAAGAACCCGCTGTCCTCGGCCTGCTGACTTTCTACTAAACGCGAATTGGGAAAGCGTTGGATACCTGGGATATCCTGGGTGTTCGGTGCATCCGACTCGGGCATAGCAAACTGAGATTGACTTGGTGGTGGCGTGAATGCCACGGCCCGTGTCCAATCCAGCCCACTTTCAACGCCGGATGATGGAATCACAGGCTGCGGGATGATCGCACCACGCCCGTCAGCTTCCTGAGTTACCGTCTCGGCCGTGGTCGGGCTGCGGAGAACCCGTGCCCAGCCTAACGTCAGCACGACGGCTGCAAAGACAATGATTATCACGGTGACCAATCTGTTATCTTCCACCTAGAACAATCCACCCCTCATAATCGTCAACGCGATCGGCCCCAACAGCACGCAGAACAGTGCAGGCATGATCAGTAACACCATCGGCAGCAGCATCTTGACCGGCGCCTTCATAGACTGCTCGCGGATGTACTGCTCACGACGGATCTTGAGCTCCTGTGATTGGTTGCGCAGCACTTCAGCCATAGGTACACCGAAACGTTCAGCCTGCAGGATCGAGTTAACGAGCAGCCTCAAGTCTTCGACATCAACTCGGTTGACCATTGCCGTCAATGCATCGCGGCGGCGGCGCCCGACCTTCACCTCCTCACGCGCCTGCTCAAACTCGTCGGCCAGCGGCCCCTGGAAGCGCTCGCAGTAGAGATCAATGGCCCTGTCGAAGGTCAGGCCAGCTTCGACGGCTATCACCAGAATGTCGGCCGCTCTGGATAGCGAGCGACGGATGGCGTCCTGGCGAGCTTCTATCATGTTGGTTACAAAGATGTCCGACAGCCGGTACCCGATCAGTGCCAGGATGATCGCCAGAACCAAGCCGAGCGTATCGCCTCCGAGGAACTGGAGCAGGCCTGCGCTACTAACCACCAGTGCAGCTAGCACCTTGGCTGCCAGATACTCCCGAGCGGTGAATGTACCCGTCGCCCCGGCTTTGACGATCCGCCTCTCGAGATGCGCCAGCCGGTCAGATGTGGCCAGCCAATCAACCAAGCGGGCGAAATAGCGGTTGCCTAGCAGACGCCGCGCGTAGCGCAGCAGCCTGCCAAACAGGCCCGACACGGGGATATCTTTGACAGTTCGGTCAGCGGACAGCCCGGCGCGCGTGATCGAGTCCGTCAGACGGCGCTCAATGCGCCGGTCTGCACCGGCCAGTATCGCGCTGGCAGCGAAATAGACTGCCAGCCCACCCGCCAGACTGGTCAAGAGCATCACTATCAGTCCAAATATGTTCGACATCATAATCCACTCACTGTTGGATCGTGGCAATCCGCTGGGTCGCAACAAAGCCCACCACTTCGAGAATCAAGGCGATAGTCAGCAGTCCCATCCCCAGCTTTGTAGACAGGAGTGGCTGCAGGTAGCTGCGGTTGAAGAAATACAAGAAAGCAAACAGGGCTAGCGGCATAAGGCCCACCAGGCGCGCCGACATTTGTCCTTGGGCCGTCAGCACACGCATCTCGTTCTCCAGCCGGATGTCCTCCTGAAGCAACAGCGCTGTCTCCGACAGCAGCTCGGCCAGGTTGCCGCCAGAGCGCCGCTGTATCAGAACCGAGGCGATGATGGAGTCTAGGGCCGGCACCGGCACACGAGCACGCAGGTCTGTCAGGGCCTCTTCTAGATCCTTGCCCAGCTTCACTTCTTCCACCACCGTGCGTAACTCATCCTGAATAGGTGGTGTGAGTTCCTGCACAGCTTGTTCCCAAGCCTGAATGATCGAGGCGCCGGCTGATAGAGCGTTGGAGATGGTGATCAGTGCTTCGGGCAGTTGATCCAAGAAACGCTTCCACTTCTGAGCTGCCCGTCGCTGCAACCAGAAGTAGGGAATCGCCACCGCACCTGCCGCTAGAACCACCGCCGTCAAGAGATTCCCTAGAAAGAGTGAACCGACAAGAAATAGCGTTAGCGCCAGAACGCCAGTGTACAGCACCAGCTTCCCGGGATCGCTACCGACCTCTGCCTCTTTGATTAGTTCCAGAAGCGTCTGCCCCTGCGGCCGCTCGGCCAGCCAGGCGTGGACGCGGTCGCTGAGGGTGGGCTCCGCCAGTTCGCTGGTATAGGGTGCAATGTAGCGTTCGACGCGCCGCTCTAGCACGCGGCACTGCCGCCAACTGTGGTAGCCCATCAGCCCCGCGAAGACGATCACCCACACGGCTAAAGTGAAAGTTAGCGCTATCAAGAGGATCCATGCATTCATGGCCGTCTTCCTAGCTTCTATACATCCTCAACCGCTTCGGTCCGCTCGTGCCTATCCAAGCTGCGCTCGAAGATGGGTAGCGATGGCAAATCTCCCCCCACAGTGAAGCTGAGTTTGTCAATAGAGTGCAACACCTTGCCGGTATCCTGCAACTGGCCGTCCTCAAGCCGGAATAGCTCCTGGATATCTACCTGATCCCCTTCCATGCCCAGGATCTCCGTCACACTGGTGATCTTGCGACTGCCGTCCCGCAGCCGCCGCTGCTGAACGATAATCTGGATAGCCATCGAAATCTGCTGGCGGATGGCCGGAATCGGCACTTCCAGCCCCGACATCAGAAACATGTTCTCCAGGCGGAAAACAGCCTCTTTAGGTGAGTTGGCATGGACTGTGGTCAGCGAGCCGTCGTGGCCGGTATTCATGGCCTGCAACATGTCCACCGTCTCACCAGCGCGGCACTCGCCCACCACAATGCGGTCGGGGCGCATGCGCAAAGCATTGACCACCAAGTCGCGTATGGTGACGGCACCCTTGCCTTCGATGTTAGGCGGGCGCGATTCCAGGCGCACTACGTGCGGCTTGTATTTGTGCAATTGCAGCTCGGCCGTGTCCTCAATGGTGACAATGCGCTCGCCGTCCGGGATATAGCTGGACAAGGCATTCAGAAGCGTGGTCTTGCCGCTGGCGGTGCCCCCGGATATAATCATGTTCAACCGGCCCTTGACGCACGTTTCCAGGAATTTGGCGACTTCTTCAGTGAGGCTGTTGAAGCGATGGATCAGATCGTCCATCGTGAAGAAGACTTCCGGGAACTTGCGGATGGTGATAGTCGGGCCATCCAGGGCTAGGGGGGGGATGATGACGTTGACGCGCGAGCCGTCGGGTAGGCGGGCGTCTACGCGTGGTGTACTCTCGTCCACTCGCCGGCCAATGGGACCGATGATACGTTCGATGACATGCATCACGTGCTCATGGTCGTCAAAGCGCTTGGAGGTCAGCTCGAGTTGAACGCTGTCGCCCTTACGCCGGGCGACCCATACTTCAGTGAATTTGTTGACCATCACCTCTTCAACGGACGGATCACGCAGCAGCGGTTCGATGGGGCCGTAGCCGAGAATCTCGTCCAGGATATAGGTTTGCATGTCCTGTCGCATCTCGTCGGTCAGCAGATAACCTTCCTCGGCGACGATGCGGTCCACTAGCTCGACCAGTTCGCGCCGCACGGCTTCAGAGTCGCTACGTAGCTTTTCCAGCAGCTCAGTGGGATTGATCTCAGCGTAGACGCGCTCACGCAGCAACTGCTTCAGCTTGGCGGTCGAGATAAACCCTCGTTCGGAACGGACGGCACCGCCTTTTTCCAGCCAATCAACCAGGGGCATAGCTCTACTCCTTCTTACCCTGGGGGATGCGCAGCATCGCGACGGCAATCGCTGTCAGAAGTTGTCATACTCTGTAGACTAATCTATCGCCGAAATCGGGGGCGCTTCAGCGGACGGCGAGCGCCTTTCTTGGGCTGGGCGGGCGCAGCCCGTCGTGGTTGACCCAGAGCATCCGTCACGATTAATGGCACCACCTGCCGGGCCAGCGATCGGATGGCCTGAGTAATGGAAGCCCGGCTGTCCCGGATGATCAGATTTCCCTGGTTCACCATGTTCTGTACCACTTCAGTAGATGCTGGGACTGTGGCAAGCACTGGTTGGCCCAGAGTGCGGCGGATGCGCTCAACATCGATTGCGCCATCGCCCATCTGGTTAACGATGACCTTGACCTTATCTGGCTCGTAGCGCAGTTGATTCAGCACGCGCAGCAATTTGCCAGTCTCCCGCAGCGCCGGCAGTTCTGGCAGCGTAACGGCCAGAATAAGATCTGCCTCCTGAAGCGCCACCAGCAACACATCATTGACATATGACGCCGTATCTACGATGGTCAGTGGGTAGGTTCGCTTGAAGAACACCAATAGCGAGGCAATGTCGTTTCCGTCGAAGTTGTCAGCATCCTCGGGAGAGGTTGGAGCCAGCAGCACCTTCAAGCCATAGGGTGTTGAGTGCAGCACTGACTCCACCGACTGTTTTTGCAGTTCCTGCATCACAGCACCCAGGCTCTTGATGGTACGGTCGTTAGGTAGATTCAGGAACAGATCGACGTTGCCGAATTGCAGGTTCAAGTCGATGAGGGCGATCTTACCCGGATACAGACTTCCCAACAACGCGGCGAGGTTGGTACTGAGCAAAGTCTTACCTACCCCGCCCTTAGCGCCGCAGACAACCACCAGTTTGCCGTCAATCGTGACTTCCGGCTCGCGAACCCTGGTCGCCATTTGGAGGGCCCGCTCTTGCTGAACTTCGTAGACCTGCCTGATACTCTTCCATAGCTCATCGCCTGTGATGGGCCGTACCAGGAAATCGCTGGCGCCGACACGCATGGCTTCCTTGAAGAAGCCCAGCCCGGCCTGATTGGCCACGATAATGGTGGCGACCGTCGGGAAGTCAATACTGATGCGCTTGGTGAGCTTGATGCCGGGCAGGGGGGACGTGTTGAGTTCGGCCAGGACGATGTCGGGCTCACGCCGCCGGATCTCGGCCAAGGCTGTATCCGTATCGATCGTCGATCCGACAATGGCAATCTGTGGGAAAGGGGTAAGCAGGTTGAGCAAGCCGCTCAGCGCGTTGCGGTCGGCAGCGACAATCACGACTCGAATCTGATCATTTCGGTCTCTCAATTCTCCACCTTGTCAGTCTTGGCCCTGTCAATCGGTCTGGCTAGCGAATTATTCATTCGCACATGCAATAGTCACCAGTGCCCATTGGGAAGCAAGGGATCGGAGCCACTACACCATGTGAGGTTGTGGCTACTGGCTCGAACGTAGGGCAACATAAAGTGTGGTGCGTTGCAGGGCGTCGGCCAGCGCGACAGCCTGATCCAGAGTTAGCTCCAGGATAAGTATTTTTGGCCCCTCAACGCCGGCCGACGGGGCGCCGAATAGCCCACCGCCCTCTTGTTCCGTACCGGGAGGCCGACCGCCAAAGGGAAACTCACCAGCTACACCGAGAACCTTGACATTCTCAAACAGCACTTCGCTGACTGCTTCCTCCTCGACTCCAATCCGGCCGATGATGTCAATACGGTCACCGGTGGCAATCACCCCACCCACGGCCGTCTGGGGATCGATGGGTAGGGCGAAGGCTACCTGGCCCCGGGGCACATAGCCCGACGGATTGGTTCGCAAGGCAGTGCCGACCTTGTCTGCGATCAGTGGTTCGCCAGCGTAGAGCGGCACCAATGCGCGCTGGTTGACTGCATCCTCGCGATCTGTAACGACACTCTCGGGCAGGTTCGTCTTCAGATATGAGCGCATCTGGAGCATATCGCTGGACAGCACGGTGCCAGCTGGCACGGTCCGGTTGATGACCACGACCTCCGCCTGCTCGCCGACGCGCTCTATAGCGCCGGCAATCTCTCTGTCTCGTTCGATATTCCCCCGGATCAGGTAGATCAGGAATAGCGCCCCAGCTATGACCGCGGCGGCCATGGCAAGCAGGACATAGCGGCGTGTTCTGGACATCGTGACTTACTCCCTTTTAGGGTGGATCAATACACGGTCGTATCAAGCTCTCCCTCAGCGCCACCCGGTCGAAGCCCATGCTACCGACACATATGCAGGGCAGAGCGACGGCCAGCGAGATCGCCTTACGATGACCGTTACCCAATCTGTTGTGAACTTATCCCGTGATTGACAATAGTGCGCAGAGTCGCTCAACTAGCCGCGTCGCACCCAGATTGAAGGATATGCCCCACAAGAAATGTGGGCTATTGCGTCTGGACGGCATGGGTCCGCAGCCAAACGCGGAGAAAGGAGAAGCTAGCCGCCCAACGCGCCGACAATCTCCTCGAAGATGGCCACGATCCGCTCACCGAGGGTTGTGAGGACGAAGATTGCCACCACGACCACAAGCGCCAAGATCAGCGCGTACTCGACCAGATCCGCGCCAGTCTCGCCGTAAACCAGTTCGACGAACTTCCTTTCGAACTTCCCCTGGAGATGCTTCAACACCATTTCCTTTCAACCTCCTTTTGTATAATATATTTGATGTGGGGAGGCCAGCAGCCCACAGCCCAATTGACAAACTAGGTCACTTAGCTCACATCTTGTTCGTAACCTGCCCTGTCCTGTTTGCACAAAAGGCAACAGCCGACGCAACTACGCTCTCAGGGAGCGCGGCAAATCGGCTGTCACAATCAGTGGCGTTATTTGGTTCAGACACAGGTCCGGGGTAGGCATAGAGAACATTGTGGCATATCCCCCTGGTAAGTCTCCGCTTCTCACCCCGGCGCTGCCTGCAACTAACTTGCTGGCAGACATGAATATTGTCAATAAAGAGTGCCCCTGTTTTGATCTACCTAAACTAAATCATAGGGCTCATCATTGCGAATTCTTGTGAGCCTCTTCCACTCCAACTCTTCTGTTTCTAAGATACTCTTGGATGTCATCTTTCAGGAAGATGTATCTACCTCCTGGCCCCTTAATGTAAGGAATCTTGTCCAGCCTGGCCCATAGTCTAACAGTAGCCGGAGTGGTGTCAAAAATCTCTGCAACCTCATCGGTGGCAAGTCTCTCGTTTTGTTTAGTAACTATTTCTGTAACCATGGTCTGTTTCTCTCAGGCCTCCTCTCACGCACGATTGGATACATGATGTACGAGATGACCTTTCTAAAAAATTATAACATATTTTATCAAAAAAGGCAACGGTTCGGTAGCCCCTTCGGCTGGGAGGCTCTTTGCTTTTTGTCTGTCGGTGCGATATAATGTACTCGGCTGGGCTGTTACGCTTATCTTTACTAAGGGGGCAGCGATTTGCGGGTGCTGATGGTTTCCAAGGCCTGTATCGTCGGGGTCTATCAGAGGAAGCTCGAAGAGTTGGCTAAGTTCGAAGATGTTGAGCTCACCGTCGTCGTGCCGCCCTACTGGCGCGACGAGCGAGGGGTGATGCGCCTGGAACGGGAGCACACTCAGGGCTATGAGCTGGTTGTAGAGAGGATGGCTCTCAATGGCCACTTCCACCTGCACTTCTACCCGGACCTGGCCAAACATTTTAGGAGGATAAAGCCCCACATTATCCATATTGACGAGGAGCCCTACAACGTGGCTACCTGGCAAGCTATGCGCCGGGCCAAAATCAATGGAGCCAAGGCTGTTTTCTTCACCTGGCAAAGCATCCATCGCCGCTATCCGCCTCCCTTCAGCCTCATCGAAAGCTATAACTTGCGAAACGCCGATTATGCTATCGCTGGGAACTCCGAGGCAGTGGGGGTGCTGAGAGCGAAGGGGTATCGAGGACCTATTAAGGTGATTCCTCAGTTTGGTGTGGATCCTGAGATTTATGGGTTCCGAGTTCCAAGTTCCAAGTTCAAAGAGTCCAACTTGCAACTTTTTACCATCGGTTACGTAGGTAGACTGGTCGAGGAGAAGGGGGTCCATGTCCTACTGCGGGCGGTGGCTGGTTTGAGCGGCGCCTGTACTGGGGTCAGCCGAAGTAAGTGGCGGCTGCGCGTCCTGGGGAGTGGGCCGCAGAGGGCCCGCCTGGAAAGCCTGGCAGCGAAGCTGGGCATCGCCGAGCAGGTGAAGTTTGAGGGCCCCATCCCCTCCACTCAGATGCCTGGCTATTACAACCAACTGAACGCCTTGGTCTTGCCCTCCCTTACAAGTTCCAACTGGAAGGAGCAGTTCGGGCGGGTGTTGATTGAGGCCATGGCTTGTGGGGTGCCTATAGTGGGTTCGGACTCAGGGGAGATCCCAAACGTCATCGGCGAAGCGGGCCTGGTCTTCGCCGAGGGCGATGTCCAGGCTTTGCGGGCCAAGCTGTCCCAACTGATGGCTGACCCAGCTTTGCGAGATGAACTAGCTCAAAGAGGCCGAGAACGGGTGCTGGCCCACTACACCCAGGCCCAGGTTGCAGCAAAGACGTACCAGGTGTACCGTGAGTTATTGGGCGAAGCATAGATGATCCATAGCGCGGCCTAGCCGCAACAAACTGCCACGAATGTCATTGCGAGGAACACTTCGCCTGCACTCAGTGTAAACTCCGCGACGAAGCAATCCCCACCGTGGCAGGAGATTGCTTCGTTCCCCTCGGTCGCTCGCCATGACGTGATCGTCGCAACATTCTCGCGAACATTGTTTGTGAGTGCATACGATGATTTGCCCCTGATGATTAATGATGCTACAATATGACTGAAATACTGAATTCTGCAACTTCATTTCTTCCGAGGAGACACCTTGTGGAAGTTAACACCATCCAAATCCGGCAGCGGGGGGTGATCACCCTGCCCGCCAGACTACGCCAGCGGCACAACCTGGAGCCTGGAGATACCCTGACCCTCATAGATCTAGACGGCACCTTTCTCGTGACCCCTAAGGTGTCCCTGGTGCCCAAGTTGGCGGCGGAGATCGAGTGTCTGCGCCAGGAGGCCGGGCTGAGCATGGAAGATCTTTCGTCAGCAACTGATGGGGCTGATCCCCTAGCCTGTGGCTGACGGCGTATGGCTGATAGCTGATGGCCATAAGTTTGCGGTCATGCTTTTCCAATCCGAGCCGCGTCGGCCAAGCGCAGGATTGACACAGTATGCGACTTACACCAACACAACAACATGGTACACTGATGATTGAGCCAGAATTGCACCAAGATTCAAGCAGGACAATTCGAGTTCTCAAGGCACGCGGTTGACCAAAGCATCCTTCGTGAAATCGGCGTACAAGAATTGCGAGAAGCAATCACCAATGGTGAGATTATCGAACACTATCCACACGATAAGCATGGTCCGAGTTGCCTGGTGCTTGGTTTTACGGCAGCGGGCAGACCGCTGCACATTCAATGCAGTTATCCTTCGCGCCCGTTGGTCAAAATCATTACCCTGTACGAACCAGACCCAGCCGAACGGATTGATTTTCGAGTAAGGAGAAACGCGAGATTAACAGTAGTCAGTGCAACGAAAGATTGGTAGAGCGCAAAGTCACCTACACACTTGAGGTGAACGGTCAACTCATTGTCATTGAGAATGTTCCCGCACGGGTGAACGTAGAAACAGGTGAGCAGCTATTCTCACCTGACACAGTAGAGTGTCTGCAAAAAATGATTCGGGAACAACAGAAACCCAAGCGTGTGATTCAAGTCCCTGTATACGAATTCGCCTAGACCGACAGGCACGAACCGCAAACACACGCCCGCTGACCACCCTTCGACCCCTCGACAAGCTCGGGACGACGCAGGCTCAGGGCGGGCTGCCGCGTGCGTGTCTTCAAGGGATTGGCGCGTGACAAAGAATAGCGTGTGTTCACGGCGGAGCGCGGCATGGCGGCAGGCTTCAGCGCCATAGGCCATCGGCCATCTGCTATCTGCTTGTGAACTGTGACCATTATTCTGTGTTACAATAGTGGTGTGGAAAACAAAGGCTATCGGTCCATGCACATCGGCCTAAATGCCCACCTCCTGTCCCTGGCAGAGACCTATCGGGGCGCCGGCATCAACTGGTACATCCGCAGCTTGCTCACCCATCTACCTCGCGTTGACTACGATAACCGCTATACAGCTTTCCTCGG
>Ga0114919_10000658_pt1 | contig 27047 bp, 20 predicted proteins | sample BlataG_FD_88682 | JGI IMG/M metagenome (GOLD analysis project Ga0114919, IMG submission 88682) | Deep subsurface microbial communities from Black Sea to uncover new lineages of life (NeLLi) - Black_00105 metaG | ecosystem: Environmental > Aquatic > Marine > Oceanic > Sediment | place: Atlantic... | reverse complement strand
GTCCATTCGCCCAGTGCTTCAAGCACCGCCAGTCGCACTAGTGGTGCCGGGTCGGCGGCAACGTTTAACTCCACCAGCTTGGTCAGCACATCTGCATCCCGAGGCAATGCTCTGACCGCATTCATTCGAACACCTGCGGAGGGGTGCATCAACGCCGCCTGAACGCAGGCTACGGCACGCGGGTCGGCGGTCGGGCCATCAAGTGCGGCCAGGAGTTTGAGCGTCCAGATCGCATGCATTGGCCCAGGGGCAATGCCGATAGCATCGACAAGCGGATCCGTAACACGTGCGATCAGAGCTGGGACCACGTCACGGCCGCCGTCTGGCCGCTTGGCCCCACGGTCGACAAGCTTTCTTTGGGCCCGCTCTCGCCAAAACAGGTTGTCATCACAAAGCGCCGCCACAAGTTCCGACGCGGTGGCGTCGGTGAGTGATTTCCTCGCTGTCGTAGACACCGGCTCATACACAACCCGCCAGATGCGGCCGTGCGTCTTGTCGCGGAGCGGCGTGACGTAGGCGCCTCGCCTGCCCGTTTCAAAACCTGCCGGCGTGGGATTGTGCTGAACGATGAAGTTGTACCAATCGATCACCCACACCTGACCGTCCGGACCGACGTCGGCCTGGATGGGTGCCGTCCATTCGTCATCACTGGCGACGAGATTCCAGGCCATGCGACTGGCAAACCCCGCCCCCTGCTGTGAAAGCCCGAACGTGGCGACGATGTGCCCAGTCGGCTCGCAGACGAAGGCCGCGCGGTTCCAATATTCCTGTGGGTAGGCACGAGCCGTGTAGAGGCGATGGCCTGCAGCGGCCGTGAACCGACCGTGATGATCGACCTGCCGAATCGCGACGGAGTCACCCGTCGGCGTCGGCGCCAGTTCCATCTGCGGACTTCCGGCGATGCCCCCGAGCCGCCCTGCACTCCAGCCACGTACCCGTTCATAGACGCGATTGGGCAGCGGCATGTGTTCGCTTGGGTTGCCGTTGGCCGTGGAGCCAAATACGAGCCCCTCTTCACTAAAGCCGAAGCCCCACGAATTATTGTTGGTGCTCCGCAGGTATTCGAGCTTCAAGCCATCTGGTTGAAATCGAAAAAAGCCCATTGGGAAGCTTAGTGACTCTCCGCCAACCGTGCCGCGGAAGCCTGAATAGCCAACGATACCGTAGACCCAACCGTCGAGCCCCCAGGTGAGATTGCTCGGGCCGGCATGCGTGTCGCCGGTGCCCCAACCCGTGAAGAGCACCTTCCGCAGGTCCGCGGTGCCATCGCCGTCGGTGTCCTTGAGAAAGAGCGTGTTCGGGGCCATCGTGACGATCAGGCCGCCGTCGTGGGCGAGCATGCTCGTGGGAATGGAAAGATTTTCAGCGAACACAGCTCTCGTGTCGGCCTTCCCGTCGCCATCCGCATCGGTGAGCCGCACGATCCTGTCATGACCGTCTACCAACGCGGTAGGATCGTCCGTCGAGGGCTCGACGAGATCATTCGGGTAGTCAACGCTTTCAGCGACGTAAACGGCACCGTCGCCGTCAAAACACATCGCGAGTGGCTTGCCCCTGAGCAACGGCTCACTGGCAAACAGTTCCACGCGAAACCCCTGCGGCGTGATCGCATGTTTCCGTGACTCCTCGGGGGACAGCGGCTTTTGCATCGTCGCGATCTGATCGTCGCCCTTGCGGGTGCCGCCGGGCGCGTAAAAGGGCACCTTCGCCGGCTGATACTCAAGAGGCGGGAGACCCGCCGGCGGCCGGGTCATCGTGGGCCGATCGACATACGGTCCGGCGGCGGCCGGATCACGGCCGGCTGCGAACCGCAGGCCCCGCTCGACGAGATTCTGGAAGCCGGGATGGCCCCACGTGCGCTGGTCGTGCCCCCAGGCGGTGTAGAAGACCCGGCCCTTCCCCTCCTGTCGCACCCAGGTCCACGGCTCGCGATGTTCACCCTCGATTCGCTCTTCCAGCACGGTGCGGCCGCGATCGTTGTGCTTCGTGTGCACGTAGGTTTCGTCCCAGCTCTGGAAGCCACCGAAGCCCTGCATCACCGGATGGTCAGGGGCCACGTTGGCGGTGCGAAATTCACCGGTGCCGTGCTTCTGAAACTGTGCCCCCACGAGGTCGATCCACGCGGGAGAGTTACGAAAGCAGAAACTCGCGCAGTGCAGTGGCACGAGCCCCTTGCCATTGCGAACAAAGTCGAGGATTGCAGCCTCACCGGCGGGCGGCAGCGTGTCGATGTTGGCATACACCGCCAACACGTCGTATGCGGCGAGGACAGCCGGCTTGAGGTCGGCGACATTCTCGGTATAGACCATCTCGATCCCACGCGGCGCGAGCACCGGTTGCAGTTGAGCAAACCGGTCGGCGGGACGATGGTGGCCCTGATCTCCGAGGAAGAGCACCTTGAGCGGAGCTTCAGCGACCGCCGATGGCACCATGACGAGCATCAGGAACAGGGCTGAAACCGTACGAATCATGATGAGAAACTCCACTCCGGCAGTTTCATGATCGCGCCTCCGTTCATCGCCGACTCATGAGCCAAAATTCCGGTGCAGGTCCAATTCGCACTCTGCCGGGCATTGGGGTAGGGGTCGCGGCCCTCTACGATCGCCGTCACAAACTCGTGTACGAGATGTGGATGGCTGCCGCCATGGCCGCCTCCCTGCGTAAATGACAGATGCTGGTGATCGTCAGCATCGTAAACGCCGCCAGTTGTAAATCGCTGGATCGATTCAGGGAGGAGGCGAGCGAAATCGGGCACCGGCACCCGCTGTGGAATTTCTGGCTCAGGCAGTTTGGCCGTATGCACCACCGGCTCCTCCCCCTCGACAAGCTGCCACTCGAAACTCTTCTTTGAGCCGTAGACGTCGAAGCTCTCGCGATACTGCCGGGCTGTATCGAACAACGAACGAATCACCCTGGCCACGACGTCGCTGTCACGGAGTTTCACATGAGCACTTTCGATCGCAAACGGTGAGCCGTAGTGTTCGATCAGTTCCTCCCGAATGCGGCCTGAGCCGAAGCAACTCACTTCTTCGGCATCTTTCCGTTCGAGGGCTAGGCAGGGACCGACGCAGTGCGTGGCATAGTGCATCGGTGGCAGCCCAGGCCAGTAATTTGGCCAGCCGTCCATATCCTGCTGGTGGCTGGCCTGCACGAACTGAATTTTGCCCAACTCTCCCGCCTCGGCCATCTGTTTGATGTAGAGAAATTCGCGGGCGTAGACGACCGTCTCCGCCATCATGTATCTGAGGCCGTTCGCGGCCGTGAGATCGACGATGCGTTTGCAATCGTCCACAGTTGTAGCCATCGGCACGGTGCACATCACATGCTTGCCAGCTTCGAGCGCAGCGATTGCCATCGCTGCATGGTCGGGAATTGGCGAATTGATGTGGACAGCATCAATTTCTTTATCTTTCAGCAGGTCGGCGTAGCTGTCGTAACGCCGCTCAACACCGTAGGCGGCACCGATTTCATTGAGTTTCTCCTGCGATCGCTGACAGATGGCGACCAGTTCGGCCTGAGGATGCCGTTGGTGGATTGGGATGAATTCAGCACCGAAGCCAAGGCCAACGATTGCAGTGCGGACGGTGCGATCTGATTGCGAAGTCATTTGAAGTGGCTTTCGTGACATGGGTCTCGGACATCAGCTTGATATTTTCACCCTGTCGCGTTCTGCGTCCATGAGCCCCGGCACGCCAAGCTTGAGATTTTTCACAGCCGTCTGTGAATCACGATCGAGCAACCATTTTTCTGTAAAAGCGTTTTTGACGGGCGGTTCATCTGGTTTCCATGGTCAGGTAGGTCCGCTGGGCTTCCCATTCATCACTGATCTCGCCGAGGACGGCTGAGACGAGTCTCAGCAGGGAAGCTTCGTTAGGGAACAGAGTGGCAACCCGGGTGCGGCGTTTGATTTCTTTGTTGAGCCGTTCGAGGCCATTCGTTGTCCTGAGCCGGCGGCGGTGCGGCGGCGGACAGCTGAGGACTGTGAGTGCCTCCGGTACATTTTCCTCGAGCCAGTTGGCCAGGGCCGGAGCGGACTTCTGATACCGAGCGGTCATCTGCTTGAGGCGGCGTGTGGCCTCTTGGTCGTCATCAGCATCGAAGACGCGTTTGAGGCCTTGAGAGACATCGGCTCGCTTCGATCAGGCCCACAACGGATTTACAGAAAGAATGTTGCACTAACGGTCAATAGACCTTCATGTGGTTGAGATCAAATTTCAAAAGCAGCCCCTAGTCGAGTAGTTCTACCCTTTTTAACTCGGTTGAACGAGGGCGGCGGGATGCTTTAGACGTCATCCCCATCTACCACATTGGCTACCACATTGTCGCTCTCCAGTGGCACGGTCTGGTCACCGAAAGACCTCGACGCCGTGGTTCCATCCTGGCTTGCGAGAGCCTCCCGCTCGGGACGCGTTCTCTGCCGCTGCCGCCGCCGGTCGAGGCTACCCGGCCCCGCCCCGTTGGCAATGATGAACACCATCGTGCCGGCGAGCGACAGATTCTTGAGAAACTGAATGAGTTCCAGCGGCTGCTTTTCTGGTTCAACATTCCAAAAATCATGGAAGTAGTAGGTAGCCGCTCCCAGGAAGACCAGCAGCATGAAGCCGCCAATACGAGCCCTGTAACCTGCCGCCACCGACAGGCCGCCGAGCAGGAGAAAGGCAATCGCCCCGGTCAATAGAAGCTTGTGCAACGGAATTCCCAGCACCGGCATCTGCGGCACGCCTTCGGCCGCCATGTATCCAGCAACTTCGTTGAACTTCCAAATCTTGTTTCCGGCAGCGCTGACGAGAAAGATGGTCGCGATCATCACCCGGCCCAGGCAGGCAAGTATCCCCTGTAACAATCCCATTACGGAACCTCCGGTGAGTAAGGCTGAAGTCGGTCGGACCACCCGGCACGGACAGTGGCACGAACGACTGGGTGATCGTATCAGAATCAGGATACCGACCGGCCGGCGGATGGAGCCGAGCGGCCGTGGTCAGTCGCCAGTCGATCGATGAACTGCTGCAAGTCGGCAGGCAAAGGGGCCGCATAGTGCAGTTGTTTTCCCGACACCGGATGGATGAAACCCAGCTCAGCGGCATGTAGGGCAACCCTGGGTGCGCGGGAGCGATCTATGACATCGCTGCTCGGCGGCGGAGAGTAGACCCGCTCACCACAGATCGGGTGGCCACTTTCCGCCAGATGGATGCGGATCTGATGGGTCCGCCCCGTCTCCAGCCGACACTCGACTAGCGTGTAGGCATCGCCGAAATGCTCAACAGGCCGCACGTGGGTCACTGCACGCTTTCCCTCGCCGCCGTCACTAGACCCACGCCGGCCATCGCCCCGATCCCGAACCAGGTGGGTGATGATGGTGCCTGTGCCGACCCGGCCAACAGCGACAGCGAGATAACGCCGCTGGGTTGCGTGCTGCCGGAACTGCTCGGCCAGAATTCGGCTGGCCGGCACGGTGCGAGCAAAGACAAGCAATCCGCTGGTCTCGCGGTCGATACGATGCACGGCACGGACAGGAGTCCGTCTGACTTTGGGCGGGGGACCGGCCGGCCGCTTTGCTCGGCGGCGGCTGGCCTGGCCCAGTTGAAACCGGCTGATTACCGCAGGCAGCAACTCATCGAGGGTCGGCTGGACCTGACGCCGACGTGCCGGCCAGCCTGCCTCCTCATGGTGGCGGGTGGTAGTGATCCCCGGGGGCTTGTCGACCACCACGACAGCATCATCAAGGTGCACGATTCGGACATCCTGCGGACCGGGCGGAGAGGCCGCCGCCACGTTGAGCAGTTTGACAACATCACCCGTTCGAAGGCGGCGGGCAGCATCGGTACAGAGATTGCCGTGGATGGTCACCCGCCGCCCGCGGACCAGTTTCTCGGATGCCGCCCAGCTCTCACCCGACTGCTCGCGAAGAAAAGCTGCCAGGGTGCAGCCCGACGCCGATTCCGACACGTGAAAAAGCTGTCCGTCACTGCGGCGTGCCATCGGTAGATACCCTTTAAATTTAGGCCGCTCGGCGACAGCCGAACCGAACGGCCCGCCAATGAGGATGGTAGCGAAACAACCGGATGGCTCCAGCACGGTGGTCAGACAGCACGCTTGACCCCCTCACTCCCGGTTTTAGACTCAATTGTGGTCTGCGGACCGGTAACCGCAGTTTTCGAGTGTTTCCCGAGCCGAGAGGGGCAAGCGTGCCCGGAACCTGCGTCATCGGTTTGCAGTGGGGTGACGAAGCCAAAGGCAAGCTCGTCGACATCCTGACCGAGCACCACGAGATAGTGGTGCGGTATCAAGGGGGCGCGAACGCGGGGCACACCGTTGTCTCGGGCGGTGAAACCTGGAAACTCTCATTGATTCCCAGCGGTATTCTTCGCGATGACGTCAGCTGCGTCGTCACCGGCGGCGTCGTGCTTGACCCCGCCAGCATCATCGGCGAGATCGACATGCTCGAGGGCCGCGGAGTGACGGTCGCCGGCAAGCTCCGGCTGAGCGATCGTGCCCATGTGGTCTTTCCCTGGCATGTGGCTGAGGATGCCATCTTGAACGGCAGCGTGACCGGCGGCGAAGCAATCGGGACCACCGGCCGTGGCATTGGTCCCTGCTACCGCGACAAGGTTGGGCGTTCGCTCGCCCTCCGGCTTGGCGACCTCTATCGTCCCGAGTTTCGCCAACAGTTCGACCATGTGCTGGCGGCCAAACGACAATTGCTCGAAGCGGCCCGGCCTGCCGGTGCCCCGCCGATCGAACTCGACGGCGACGCCATCTTCAGACAATACAGCAGCTATGCCGACCGGCTCCGTGACTGTGTGGGTGACACCACGCACCTGCTGCTCGATGCGGTCGAGGCTGGCAGGCCAGTGCTCTTCGAAGGTGCACAAGGCGCACTGCTCGACATCGACCACGGCACCTTTCCTTATGTCACCAGCAGCAATTCTTCCGGGGTGGGCGTCGCCAGTGGCTCAGGCGTACCGGGGCGGTGGATCAACCGGGTGATTGGTGTGGTGAAGGCCTACTCAACCCGCGTTGGTGGCGGACCTTTGCCGACTGAGCAGGACAACCCTACCGGAGAACACCTGCGCCAGCGGGGCCGGGAATATGGCACCGTCACCCAGCGGCCGCGTCGGTGTGGCTGGTTCGACGCGGTTGCTGCTCGCTACACCGCCCGCTTGTCGGGCGTCGATGAGTTGGCCGTCATGCTGCTCGACGTACTCGGCGGGCTCGATGAACTTCGGATCTGCACGGCGTATGAAATCGCCGGTCGACGGGTTGAGCAGTTTCCGAGCCACATTGATGACCTGCGACAAGCGGTTCCAATTTACGAGACACTTCCCGGCTGGCCTGAGGAACTGACCGAAGTTCGCCGCGAAGCCGATCTGCCAGTCGCCGCTCGCTGTTACGTTGACCGCATCGGCGAACTGCTTGGTCGTCCGGTCACTATTATCTCAGTCGGCCCCGACCGCGATCAGACGATTTTCAGGAACACGACACCAGCGACGGCAGCATGTCCCCCAACCAATCAGCAGGAACAGGCGACGGTGTGATTGACGCCGCCATCGCCACCACGGCTGAGCGGCCCGGCCGTGCCCCGGCTGAATCACAAGCCGGGTTTCCACGGCACGTCGCCATCATCATGGATGGCAACGGCCGCTGGGCGCAGCGACGAAATCTGCCACGAATTGAGGGGCATCGCCAGGGTGTGGCCAGCGTCCGCCGGGTTACCGAACACGCTGCCCGATTGGGTGTCGAACAGCTCACGCTCTACTGCCTGTCGAGTGAAAACTGGCGACGCCCCCAGGCGGAACTGCAGTTTCTGATGCTTCTGCTTGAGCAGTACATGATTGAGGAACGGACGCTCCTGCTGCGGGAGGGGATTCGGCCGGTGATGATCGGGAGCCGGGAAGGCCTGCCGCCAGCCACACTGACTGCGATCGACGAGACCATTTCGCTCTGCGCCCAGAACACCGGCATGCGGCTTTGTCTCGCAGTGAACTACGGTGGCCGCAGTGAAATCGTTGCCGCCGCCCAGGCTCTTGCCCGACAGGTGGCGGCCGGACAACTAAGCCCTGAAGCGATCGATGAAACGTCGTTCGCCGCACAACTTGAGACTGCCGGGATGCCCGACCCCGACCTGCTGATCCGGACTGCCGGAGAGATGAGAATCAGTAATTTTCTGCTTTGGCAGGTTAGCTACGCTGAACTCTGGGTGACCAGTCAAACTTGGCCGGAGTTCGGCGCGGCTGAACTTGACCAGGCAATCAATGCTTTCTGCACAAGGGAACGCCGCTTTGGAGGGCTGACACAACCATGAGCAGCAGCCAGCCCAAGCCTTTCGCAAAACTTGCTTCGCGGGCGTTCGTATCGGTCTGTTTAATAACCGCTTTTACCGGGCTGGCCTGGGCGGATGCGACCGGGTTTCTCGGTGGGCTGCCAGCCTGGTGGCTCCTGCCCATTCTCATCATCCTGGCCATTGGTGGAGTGGATGAACTGGTGGCTCTCTTTGCCGGCCGTGGACTCAAGCTGCCGGGTGGCCTGTTGCGGGCCGGGGTGGTCGCAACGTTTGTGGCGGTTGCCCTTGGGACTCAGGCCTTTGTGGCCGCCTCTGATCAGACTGCGCCTGTGGCAGCTCTGAGTTGGGCGGCCCTTGCGGCCACCGGCGCAGTTGGCCTGTTGTTCGCCAGAGAAATTGTGGCGGCCCGCTCCACTGGCCGTTCACTTGACCGCCTCGCCGCCGGAGTGCTGGTGCTTACTTATTTGGGTCTGCCGATGGCATTCATGGTGGGCCTCCGGCTGGTCTGCGTCGAGAACCTGGGCCCTGAGCAAACGGGGCCTGGCCATCTCGGCATCCTGCCGCTCCTAAGCTTGATTGCTGTCGTTAAGCTCGGAGACGTCTTCGCCTATCTGGTTGGCGCGTCGGTCGGCCGTTCACCGATGGCCCCCCGGCTCAGCCCCGGAAAGACATGGGAGGGCGCTGCTGGTTCAGTCGTCGGTTCGCTACTGGGGGCCTGGCTCATCCTTGAACAGCCGTTTCTCGGCAGTTCCCTCCCACTCCAGCCACCCGGAGGATGGCTCTCCTTCGGCCTGCTCGTCGGCATTGCCGGCATGGCCGGTGACCTGGCCGAGTCACTCATCAAACGGGAACTCGGCGCAAAAGACTCTGGCCAGATGCTGGGCGGCCTCGGCGGGGTGCTCGATCTGATCGACTCTCTGCTTTTCGCTGCCCCGGTCGCCTGGCTGCTTTGGGTAAATGCCGGGCCGTGAGGCATCTCGACTGTCCGAGGCTGTCGATTCTGCCGTTTTTTCTGCCTTTTTAACGACCGCAGCCGAAAGTGCTGGGATCGTTGCCGTCCTCACGGTACGATTTATGGCAGAGTTGGTTTCATCAGCCACTCCGACAGCCCGCCGTGCGGTGGGTGTCCCCCAGCCTCGAGACCGTCAGCCGCCAGACTTTTGACGGGCTCTCATGTCCCGCACGACGATCGCAGTGGTCGATTCGAAACGCCTTCTGGCGGTATTCGGCCCCCGCGACCAGCATCTCCGTAGGATCAGATCGACACTCGGTGTCGGGGTCGCAGCCCGCGATGACGCGATCCACATCGAAGGCGACGAGGCTGCTGTGCAGCGGGCCGCCGAGGTCTTCGAAGGACTCGATCGGGTCGCCCGCCGCAGCGGCGTGGTCACCGAAGCGGATGTCGATCGCTTGCTGAATGACCGTACTCCAGGTGGCGGGACAGTCGCGGCTGAACCAATTGAGGTTCAACGTCCCGGTGGGCATGTCGTCCCCCGATCCGCTGGTCAGGCAACCTATGTCCGGGCCATCCGTGACCACGACGTTGTGTTTTGCGAAGGACCGGCCGGCTGCGGAAAGACCTTTCTGGCCGTGGCGATGGCGGTCTCTGCACTGCGCAGTGAACAGGTGACGAAAATAGTGCTGGTGCGACCGGCGGTTGAGGCCGGCGAAAGCCTCGGTTTTCTGCCGGGTGACCTCCAAGCCAAGATCAATCCCTATCTGCGTCCGCTGCTCGATGCCCTCCGCGAGATGATGGACTTTGAACTGCTCAAAAAACTGACCGAGCAGGATGTCATCGAAATGATTCCACTGGCCTATATGCGGGGCCGTACCCTCAACAATGCCTTTATCATTCTTGATGAGGCCCAGAACACCACCGCCGCGCAGATGAAGATGTTTCTGACGAGACTCGGAGTCGGCTCGAAGATGGTGATCTCTGGCGACACCACCCAGATAGACCTTCCCCCCAATCGCCGCAGTGGCCTTATCGATGCCATGCATCGACTCGAGGGTGTCACCGGATGCCGCAAGATTAGCCTGGGAGGTGCCGACATCGTCCGCCATCCGCTGGTGCAACGCATCGTTGATGCCTACGAGGAATGATTTTGTCCCGCTTCGCATGGAAACCGGCCCAGTGCCGAGCTTAACGCGATGAGCATCGCCCCCTCTTCCTTCCGCCGCCGCATCCGCCGGGCCTCCTCGGTTGAGGGCCCGCAAGGGTTCTGGGGCGGTATGCTTGAGACCATTTCGCGGTCGGAGGTGCTTGTCCGCCTCGGGCTTTGTTTGATCGCCGCAGTCGTGCTGCTGATCCTGCTTCAGGGCTGGTCAGAACCATTTTCGTTCCGGCTGGGATCGGTCGCCCCGCGTGGAGTCGTGGCCCGATTTGCCTTCGAAAAACCCGACCTCGACCGGACACGTGCCGCACAGGAGCGGGCAACGTCACAGGTGCGGGTGGTGTACGCCCAAGATCGATCACCGCTGCTCCGCATACGCGATGGTCTCAAGAACCGCGTCGCTGAAATCGCTGCTGCCGAAACACTTGCCGGTGTGTCACGCGACGCCTGGTTGGAATTTGCCCCAGAGACAGCTCCTGTGCTGGAACGGCTGCCCGTCCCCGTCCCTGGCACGAAGGTTGCCCCAGTGCAGCCGCCAATTGCACCGGAACCGCCCGACCTGCCGATTCCTCAGGGGCCACCACTGGACGAATTGCCGGTTGCCGATCCCGGGGCTGACGAGAGCGCCCCGGTTGATTCCGAAAAAGACAGCACCCCTGCCCCATCGGCCGCTGTCGAAACGGCGACGCAAGCTGATGCCGGACTGGCTAATGCCGAGGTCAGGGGCCGCGGCCAGCCACCACAAGCTGGGGCCGCGCCTGCACAACCTGCAGTTACCGAATTCGCACGACAAAAGCTTGAGGCCGAACAGGCCTTTACCGCTTTCCGCAGCAGGGTTGGCACCAAGGAAAAGCTGCTTGAGTTCAATAAGGCGATTGACCGCGCTTTTGACCCACTGGAACAGCAGGGCGTGCTCGAAAAGATTCAGCATGGACTTGATGACGGCAGCCAGACTGAAATTGACGTCCATCCAATTGGCAACGTGACCGAGATGTTACGCGTCCAGGTTGCCGAGGTGCTGCTGGGTGAGGCAAAGATTCGGCTCAAGGGCCGGCTCGCTGAAGAACTTGGCAGCGGCCCATTGACCGACCGGGTCTTTACCTGGATCGACCCGCGACTGACAGGCTCGCTCGAACTTGATGGTGAGTCCACTGCCAAAGCCAAGACCGAGGCAATCGAAAAAACTCCCAAACAGTTTGTCCGTTATGCAGCCGGTGATCTGCTGGTTCCAGCCGGGCAGGAGATCACCGCCGAAGAATTAACGCTGCTAAAGCTTGAGCATGACGAGGCGATGCTACAGCAGCCACTGGGCCAGCAGCTTGGCCGGGCCATCTCGATGCTCGGCCTTTTTATCGCGATGTTCACCCTGGCCGGGTTCTATCTGCATCTGCACCACCGTGCGGTACTGAACGATCTTGGCCACGTCGCGACGCTGTTGGCTCTGGTGGTGGCAACGACAGCAATCTGCTTTTTTGCCGCCAATGATGCCTGGCGGGCCGAGATCCTGCCGCTGCTTGTCTTCGCCATGACCGTCGCGATCGCCTATGACGAAGATCTTTCGCTGCTGCTCGTAGCCCAGGTGGCGCTGGTCTTAGTGACCGGTCTTGGCCACGGCCTAGCCGACTACATCACGCTGACGGCCGCTTCAGCAGCAACAATTTTCTGGATGGGCCAGATTCGCAGCCGCAGCAAGCTAATCTATGTTGGGCTCTGGGCAGGCGCTGTCGCCATGACCACGCAGATCGGCGCGAATTTGCTCGAAGAACACCCGCTTGACCTCACCCTTTTGTTTGAGGCGGCCCGCACTGGCGTCTGGACGCTCCTCGCCGGCTTCCTGATGACCGGGCTATTGCCCTTTATCGAAAAGACTTTTGGGGTGCTGACCGATCTCAGCCTGCTCGAGATTGGTGATGTTGCCCACCCGCTGCTGCAGGAGTTGGTACGAAGGGCACCCGGCACCTACAACCACTCCATCAATGTTGCCAGCATCGGCGAGGCAGCGGCCGAGGCGATTGGTGCGCGTGGTCTGCTGGTGCGAGTGGGTGGCTACTTTCATGACGTCGGCAAGATGCTCAAGCCGGCGTATTACGTTGAAAACCAGAATCGCCAAGAAAATCGGCACGAGACCCTCGTGCCAGCCATGAGTAGCCTGATCATCATCGCCCACGTCAAGGAAGGTGCTGAACTGGCTCGGCAGTACAACCTGCCCCAGCCGATTATCGACTTGCTCCTTGAGCATCACGGCACGACCCTGGTCGAATACTTCTATCGCCGGGCCGCGGAAAAGTCTCAGAATGACCCTCATGGTGGTGGCGTTGATGAGCAGACCTTCCGCTACCCCGGCCCCCGCCCCAGTACGCGGGAGTCAGCAGTTCTGATGCTTTCTGATGCTGTTGAGAGTGCCAGTCGTTCACTGTCTGAACCGACTCCGGCTCGGATCACCAGCCTTGTGCACGACCTAGCGATGAAGCGGCTGCTCGATGGCCAATTTGAGGACTGCGGCTTAACTCTCGAGGAGCTACGGCTGATTGAACAGAGCCTTGTAAAGAGTCTGACGGCGGTCTATCACGGCCGGGTAAAGTACCCAGACCAGAGGACGGCCTAGTGGCAGCGGAGAGGCGTCGCTCCGTCGGGCCATGGCCGCCGGCAGTCCAGTCTCCAGCGCCACCAGGCTGGCAGATAGCCTGTAGCAACCGGCAACGGCGGCTGACGGTGCGGCAGTCCGACATCCGCGGGCTCTTCACTGCCGCACTTATCGAACTCAATGCCGCCGAGGTCGATCTCAGCATTGCACTTGTCAATGACACCGAGATTGCCCAGCTTCACGCCCGCTGGCTGGACATTCCTGGTCCAACCGATGTTCTCAGCTTTGACTTCAGCGGGACTCCAAGGCCGACAAGACCGGAGTCAGCAGGCCTCCGAGTGGTGGGTGAAATCATTGCCAGTGGTGAAACCGCAGTTCGCGAGGCGGTGCGATACGACTGGCGACCGGAGCATGAATTGGCATATTACCTTCTGCATGGACTCCTGCATCTCTGTGGCTTTGATGACATCCAACCTGGCCCACGACGGGCAATGCGTCGCCGTGAACGACAACTCATGCAGGCCATCGGCCTGCCAACTCCACCGCGGCGAACCGGCGAAGGCAGCCACAGGTTCTCGTCTGTGCCGGTGCCACCCAGGATGAGGCACTGATGCAGACGGCTCTCATTCTCCTGATACTGGCCATGCTCGCTGCCATTCAGGCGCGGGCTATTCGTGGGACTCGGCGGCACCACCTGCAGGAACTCTGTCGCAGCCGGGGATGCCCCGAGGCCTATGATGAGATCATGACCGCTGGCGGGACGATTGCCTTTGTGGCAGCAAGTGTGGTTGTGATCACAGCCGTGCTCGCCACCCTGGTGATCAGCCAGCAGCCACCGGAGGGCGTCACAACATTCTGGCTTCTCTGCGGCTGGACGCTGCTGTGCTGGATTATGTTGGTGATTATTCCGACTGCAACCACTCGGCTGGCCGGGGGCTGGGTAGTGGCAGCAACCTGGTGGCTCTGGCGGCCTCTGGTCAGGCTGGCCGGGCCGCTGATGACGGTGGGCCGCTCAGTGTTTCAGCTGATCAGTCGCTTCGTTCCCGGCAAGGGGACGAGCGATGCCGACGAGTCGCAGGATGAAATTCGCCTGGCCATGGAAGAGGCCCATCGCGAGGGGCACCTCGACGAGGAGGCCCGGGAAATGATCGAGGGCGTGATGGAACTTGAAGACGTTCAGGTTTCCGAGATCATGACGCCTCGGACTGAAATGGTGGCGATTCCACTGGCAGACGGCTGGTCGGCAGCGGTCACGATTGCCATCGATAGCGGCCACTCACGACTACCAGTCTGGCGAGCCTCGACCGATGACATTGTTGGGGTGTTACATGCCCGGGAAGTACTGGCAGAACTGGCCCGTATCCGCTCGGTGACAAATGAGCCGGAACGGGAACCACCTGATCTCACCACACTCATGCGGTCCCCCTACTTCATCCCGGAAACCATGAGCGTTCAGAAACTGCTGCGGGAACTTCAACGGGGCAACTCGCATATGGCGATTGTCACGGATGAGTTTGGTGGCGTCTGTGGCCTGGTCACCATCGAGGATGCCCTCGAAGAAATTGTTGGCGAGATCGCCGACGAGCATGACGAGGCCTACACCGACGGCATCCTGGTACTCTCGGAGGATGCCTGCGAAACGCTCGCCAATGTGCCCACAGACGACCTGAATGAGCGGATGCATTTTGGCCTTCCGGAAGAGGCTGACTTCGACACCATCGGCGGATTCGCCTTCCATGTGTTTGGTCGGATTCCACACGTAGGTGAACGAATAGAGGCTGACGGAGTGTCCATCGAGGTATTGGCGGCTACCCGCCGGCGAATCACCCGGCTACGGGTGTCACGGGTGAGCACACCGGCGGAGCCGTCATGACGGCTGACAAGACACGGGCGTTGGTTCTTCGGGCCATTCCCTTCGGTGAAACAAGTGCCATTGTCACCCTGCTCACCCGCGACCATGGCAAGGTGCGGGGGCTGGCGAAAGGAGCGTGGCGGCCTAAGAGCAGCTTTGACGCCGCCCTTGACCTGCTTTCGGTCTGTCAGGTACTCGTTCTCCGCCGCTCTGCCAGCAGCCTCGATCTGTTGACCGAGGCCTTTCTGGAGCAGCGATTCCGTGTCGGTGACTGCCAGGCGGCGGTCGCTGCCGGACTCTACCTCGCCGAATTCCTTGATGCCGTCACCGTTGATGCCGACCCGCAACCCGCTCTCTTCGATCTCGCGCGGACGACAGTCGGGCTGCTCTCGCAGCCTCGACCCAGCACCGATCAAGACGAGGGCATCAGGTGGTCAAATAACACCGCTGGAATCGCTGCCCTGCTGGTTCACGCCGAACTGGGCATCCTGCGGGAAATCGGCCAGCAGCCGGCCCTCCACCGCTGTGCAGAATGCGGCACCCCACTGGAAGGAAACCGAGTCGCCTTCGGCTTGCTCGCCGGTGGTGGGCTCTGCCACCGCTGCCGCCGCGGCCAGCGACCGGTTGTGTCAGTCTCGGCAGCAGCGGTCAATCTGCTCCGAAAGCTTGCGGCCGAACCAATCCTGCAGAATCAGGATCAACCTGCAGCTGCCGCGTTGGGGGAGGTTCGCGCCGTTATGAACACTGTGATCACCAACCTCCTGGGACGCCGCCTGAAGGCCAGCCACTGGCTGACGACCTCCCTCGCCTTTTCCCCGGGGAACCACCGATGAACGCTGCAAGTTTTTTAGCCCCCTGGTTGCCGACGGCCCTGCGGGGCTGCGCGGCGGCACTTGTCATTGCCATTACCGGAGGCTGCGCAAGCCTGACGAAGCCTCCCTGGCCTTGGGGCAATGGCAGCGACGTCACCGCTGACTTGGCCGAGGATGACAGTTCTTCGGTAATTTCCTCAGAATACGCTGGGGCTGAAGAGGATTTCGGCTGGAACGCCCTCAAGGGCGAGACTCTGAAGCGGCGATTCAAGAAACTCGTCGGCCGGGGACCGAACGAGTCCGTGGCAAAGCAGGCTTTGGATGAAGCAGATGACCTGTTCCAGCAGAAAGAGTACGCCAAGGCACTGAAGCAGTACCGTAAGGTGATCGACCGTTGGCCCGATTCGGCTCTTGAAGAGGATGCCCTGTGGCAGTCGGCTGAATGCCTGTTCTTCACAGATCAATACCCCAAGGCCGAGGACGAGTATGACGGCCTGGTAAAGAAATATCCTAATACGCGTTATCTCGACCGGATCGCCCAGCGGCAGTTTGTGATTGCCCAGTACTGGCTGGCCCTCGATGAGAAACGGCATCTGCCATTGCTGGTGCCAAACGTGATCGACCGCAGCCGCCCGCTGTTTGATACCCGTGGCCGGGCCCTGAAGGCCTACGAACATGTCCGGCTCAACGACCCCCGAGGCCCACTGGCCGACGACAGTTTGATGGCCGAGGCCAACGCCCACTTCCTCAGCCGTGAGTGGCTCGATGCTGACTACTTCTATTCACTGCTGCGGACGGAATACCCCGACAGTGAGTTTCTGATGCCAGCCCATTTGTTTGCCCTTCAGGCCAAGCTAAAGGCTTATCAGGGGCCAACCTATGAAGGGGGCATGCTCGACGAGGCTGAGATTCTCGCCGACCAGATTCTGGTGCAATTTCCCGACCAGCTCAGCACCGAAGAGGAACAGCGGGTGGTGCGGAGCCGGGCCGAGATCGCCGCCCAACAGGCCCTCCGCCACTGGAAGCGAGCTGAGTTCTACAAGAAGGGGAATCACTACACCTCGGCCCGCATCTACTACGCCCTGATCGCTCGGGACTACCCCAAGACTATGCTGGCCCAGCAGTCTCGCGACCGGCTGGAGGAACTTGCCGGACTTGAAGACGTCAGCGATGACCCCTTCCCTGCGCTCACCGCCTTCCTCAACCCCGATTCGCTGAAGGAAGCCGAACTTGATGCGATGGCCGAGGCCGAAACGGCAATTGCCCGCCAGGACAACTCAGGCGAGAGCCCACCGCTGCGATGAACCGATCACCGCCCTCTCAGCTTGACCGCCGGCACCTTTTGGGTGGGCTTGCCTGCCTTTTGCCGGGCTTGATCGGCTGTGCCACCTACCGGTTCGGGAACAGCACGCTCTACGCGGCAAACGTACGGACCATCTATGTCCCACTGTTTCAGTGCGACAGCTTCCGGGTAGTTCCAGCGGTCGATCTCGGCGAGCGGCTGACGGAGGCAGTCTGCAAAGAAATCGAGAAGCGGACTCCCTTCAAAGTGGTCGATAGCCAGGGGGCCGACAGCATCCTGACCGGCAGGGTCGTCGCCGACACCAAGCGGGTTATGGTCGAGAGCCCTACCGACCAATCCCGCATGGTCGAGATGAATCTGCAAGTGCTTGTCACCTGGGCCGACCGTGGTGGCACGGTGCTGGCATCCGGCGCTGTCCCAGTCCCGGCAGCCAGCGTTGACGTCGGGCAGTCGGCCGCACTCGTTCCGGAATATGGCCGGTCAGTGATCAGCACCCAGCAGGAGGGCATCGTCAAGATGGCCCAGCAGATCGTCGGCCTGATGGAAGAGCCGTGGTAATGACGGCCACTCCTCGTCCGACTCAATGGCAGCTGCGAACCCGGCAACTCCTGCTGCCCGCACGAGGCCAGCCGCCGCTGCTGATGGGTATTGTCAACGTTACCCCCGACAGCTTTTCGGACGGTGGCCGGCATGCCGATATCGATGCGGCTGTCGACCACGGGCTGCGACTGGCCACTGCCGGGGCCGACATCCTTGACGTCGGCGGCGAAAGCACCCGCCCCTTCGCCGATCCGGTGGCGGCCGAGGAAGAGTGGCAGCGGGTCGGCGAGGTGATCCGGCGGCTGGCGGCTGAATCTGGCCTGCCGGTGTCTATCGACACCTCAAAGCCAACTGTAGCCGAGCGGGCAATCGCCGCGGGCGCTGAGATCATCAACGATGTCACCGGGCTGGAAGGCGACCCGGCGATGGCCGAACTGGCTCAGGCAACCGGAGTGGGCGTCTGCGCGATGCACATGCAGGGCACACCTCAGACCATGCAGCTCGAACCCTGCTATGACGACGTCGTAGCAGAAATTCATGACTATCTTCGCCAGCGACGCGACGCCCTGCTGACAGCCGGTATTGCCCCTGCAGCAATCTGTCTCGACCCAGGAATCGGCTTTGGCAAGACCCATCAGCACAACCTGCAACTGATGAAAAGAGCCGACCGCTTCCTCGACCTCGGCTGCCCGATTCTGGTGGGCCACTCACGCAAGGGCTTTCTTGGCAAACTCATCAGTCAGCTTCAGGACCATGAGCCCACCCTCGCTGAACGCGACCTCGCCACCGCAGCAACCTCGTGCAGCCTCGCTGCTCAAGGCATTCAGATCATCCGCATCCACGATGTGGCATCCACTCGAATTGCATTAACGACTTTTTCGGCCACACACACTGCGGCGGAGGTCTCGGTCAGGCCATTGCCGCCCGAGCCGCCGCCACGCACTGCTTGATGTCATTGAGTGGATTTTCTGGGTGTTCCTCATATTCCAATGACAGCGCCCCATCAGCCGGGAATCGCACCTGCTTCAAGGCGGCAAAAACTGCCCGAAGGTCGAGGTGTCCCTGACCGAGGATGACACCTTGCGTCTTCTTCTTCATCTCAGCGAAATCTTTCAGGTGAATTCCGTAGAGTCTCCCCTGCAAAAGCCGGATGACTTCGGTGGGCCGTTCTGCTGAACGAATGTAGTGGCCAAGATCTGCACAGGCCCCAATCCGCTCATCGCGGTTTTCAATCGCCCGCAGCACGTCGATCACTTTGCTATAGCGATGACCGGGTCCATGGTTGTGAATGGCAATCCGAATGTCGAATTCCCGAACGAGTTCTTCGAGGCTGTCGAATGACTCCGGAAGCGGATCGGCAGTAATCGTTGGAATTCCGGCCAGTTTCGCAAACTGAAAAACCTTTCGGTTCGCATCGACATCTGCGGTGAAACGATTGACGCCATGGGCGGAGATCGTCAGCCCTGCGGCTGTTACCTTGCTGACCGTTTGGGCAATAACTTCTGGATCATCTGTGACTGGGAACATGCCCCCATAAAATTCAATCGCTTGAAAGCCGAGGTCACGGGCATGGCCGATCGCCTGATCCAGGCTGAATTTCCGCAGCGAAAAGGCCTGGATACCCAACTTAAAGTCAACCGCTGGCGCGGCAGTTGCGGACCGTAGACTGCTGACATAACACCCCTGCACGACCGCAGCACAGAATGCCCTGCGGCCAAATTGCTTTGCCGTCAAATTCCTCGCAGATTGCTCTTCAGACCCCACGTGACGACGAGTTTTCAGATTCGTTTTCATTCTTCAAAACACTCCACTAAAGGTTGAGGCTGCGGTCATCTCCAGCAGCCCCCGATCGAAAAAACTGCCGGAAGAAATTTGACCGGGCTAATTGTCTGGGCGTTCGGAACCGGATTTCCGTTGAGCTCCAACACCATCCTGAATCCCTTCCAGCAGTTCAGCCCCGTACAGGGCAAGGTTGATTAATTCCGCAGACGCCCAATAGACAAGTGCAAGCAGACCGAAAAAGAGCGTGCCTATTATCGCTGCAACGAACGCAATCACCATGAGTTGCATCTGGCTTCCCAGGCCCTCGGCATTCGCAACACCGTAAGCAGCTGCAAACAGGCCGACAAGCATCGAAATTGCCCACAGTGCGATCAGGACATTGCGGAATATGATGAGGATCCGAGCAACGAGTTGCAGCGCGGGGAATTCACGTTTGGCCATCGCCTTGCCTCCGGTTACAGAAGTTCGCGGCAGCGACTGCATCTGTGCTTGTTTCGCCAACTGCCGGGCTTCCCGAGCCTGCTGCCGTAATTGCTGTTTTTGCTCTTTTTCAAGCTGTCGTTCTTCGCGTTCAGCTTGTGCCTGTTGCTGTTTCTCGACAGCCTGCGTCCTTAGTTGGTCGATTTCCTCGAGTGCCCGGTGCGAAAGCAGATGTGAACACCCACAATTCGGGCAGTTATCGATTTTCCCGGTCTCCTCCTCTGCAGCCTCCAGCGGTGCCTCACAGCCAGGACAGTCATAGCCGACACGATAACCGCCACGGCCAAACGTCGGGGTCTTCACCACAAAGTCGGCGACGAGCCCAAGGAGCAGAGCGGGGACGTGCCAAGGACCGCTTGGGGAAAGCCCTATCTGATCGTGTTCAAGCAGCCGATTCCGTTTCCAGAGTCGCCGCAATTCGCGTCTGGCGACCGGCCCCCGGACGGCACCCTCCCGAAGAATGAAATACTCTTCAGCCACGACAGTCTGCGCCGCTCAGTGACAGAGTGAAACGAACCTACATGAACGCGAGCGTAACCCACCTGAGGGGACTGGGCAAGCTTGTATGATGCCTCGCTCGCATTGGCTTCTGGGGTATCATCTTACCTCGAGTCCTCTTTAAATCGGATCAACTGGATACATCTTTGGTGAGCAGTCGCTCGTCGGCCACCCGAGAAAACCAGCCCCCGCTTTTCTGGATGTGGCAAGGCCTTCTGCTGCAGGCCATCGCACCAGGTAGGCGACTATTCGCGGAGAAACGAATGCCTGTCAATTTGTCACCTGGCTCGGAGGACCTTGCCGCCCACTGCCGGGCAATCGCCGTCCGCAGCCGGGCGGCAGCGATGCAACTGGCGGCCATTTCCGGTGAACACCGGGCTGCCGCCCTGCGAGCAGCAGCCGCCCAGATCAGGACCGATGCAAATGAAATCCTCGCGGCCAACGCTCTGGACCTTGCGGCCGCCCCCGGTTTTGGCCTGACGGCGGCGGCAACCGATCGACTGAAACTCGATGCTGATCGCATCGAAGCCATCGCAATCGGCGTCGAGGCGGTGGCCGACCTACCCGACCCGCTTGGTGAGGTCATCGAATCGCAGGTCCGACCGAACGGCCTTGAAGTCAACAAGGTTCGCGTGCCGCTCGGCGTAATCTTCTTCATCTACGAATCACGCCCCAACGTCACTGCAGACGCTGCTGCGGTGGCGATCGCCTCGGGCAACGCCATCATCCTGCGGGGCGGGAAGGAGGCGGCCCACTCAAGCAACCGAATTGTAGAAAGCATTCGCCAGGCGATCACCGCAGCCGGCCTGCCGACTGACTGCGTCCAACTGGTCGATCTGGCCGACCGTGAGGCCGTGGGTGCATTTCTGCAGTTTGACGACCTGATCGACCTTGCCATTCCCCGGGGTGGGGAGCGTCTCATCCGCCGGGTTTGCGCTGAGGCCCAGATGCCGGTCCTCAAACACTTCAGCGGAAATTGCCACGTCTACGTCGACAGGGCGGCCGATCTCGCCATGGCCGAAGCCGTCGTGATTGATGCCAAGTGCCAGCGGATGGGGGTCTGCAACGCAGCTGAGTCTCTTTTGGTGCATGCCGATGTCGCGGCTGACTATCTACCGCAGGTTGCCTCCGGCCTTCAGGCCCGGGGAGTGGAACTGGTTGGGGACGCGGCATCCCGTGCAATCGTACCGGCCATCGGACCTGCCACCGATCAAGACTTCGCCACTGAATTCCTCGGCCCGAAGCTCTCCATCGCCATCGTCCAATCACTGGCCGAAGCAGTTGAGCACATCAATCGCTTCGGCTCCCGGCATACCGATGCCATCGTGACAGCCGATGCCGCTGCGGCTGACCGCTTTGCCGCCGGGGTCGATACGGCCGTGGTGATGGTCAACGCCAGCACCCGCTTCAATGACGGGGGGGAGCTTGGCCTGGGTGCCGAAATTGGCATTTCGACCGACAAACTCCATGCCCGCGGCCCCTGTGGTCCCCGTGAACTGACAACCTACAAATACGTCGTCACCGGCAGCGGCCAGACGAAGGGCTGACAGAACGCGGCGCCGGCACCTTGCTGCGGCCGGACCCAATATCGATTTTCATGGCGGTTCTGAGTGGTATGCTGATGACCACTGGAGGCACGCCTTCGGTAGTCTCGCATTCTGTTCAGGAGGTCAAACCAGGTGGCTGAAGCGGCACTCGCGCTCGAGGATGGCACCGTCTATTTTGGTGAGGCGTTTGGGCACCGGGGCACGGTGACCGGAGAGGTCTGCTTCAACACGTCGATGACCGGCTATCAAGAGATTTTGACCGACCCGAGCTACCGCGGTCAGATTCTGACGATGACCACGCCGCAGATTGGCAACTACGGGGTGAATTCCGCTGACGTCGAGAGTGGCCAGTTGCAGATGGCGGGCTTTGTCGTGCGGGAGGTGAGCCGAACAGCGAGCAACTTCACAGCCACCGGCACACTGGCAGAATATCTTGATGCCGCCGGCGTGGTCGGCATCAGTGGCATCGATACCCGGGCCCTCGTTCGCAGGATACGCATTCATGGGGCGATGACCGGGGTGCTGTCGAGTGAAATTCTGGATGCCAACAGGCTGGTGACGCTGGCCCGTGAGGCCCCAAAACTCGCCGGCCGCGACCTGGTTCGTGAGGTAATGCCTGACGCTGCCGATAACTGGTCAGAGCCGCTTGCCGCCGATGCCACGCCGCTGCCACAGCCAACGGAAGGGGGAGATCTGCCGGAAGCTTTGCCGCAAGCCGGCACCAAACATGTCGTGGCCCTCGACTATGGCATGAAATGGAACATTGCCAGACACCTCGCCTCCCGAGGCTGCCGGGTAACGGTTCTGCCGGGCCGGGCGACCGCGGAGGAGGTGCTGGCACATCAGCCCGACGGAGTGTTTCTGAGCAACGGCCCGGGCGACCCCGAAATGGTCGACTACGGGGTGGCCACTGTCCGGGATCTGGTTGGCAAACTGCCAATTTTTGGCATCTGCTTGGGGCATCAACTCCTGGCCCAGGCTTGCGGTGCCAAGACCTTCAAGCTCAAGTTTGGGCACCGCGGGGCCAATCAGCCTGTGCTCGACCTGGCAACCGGCAAAGTTGAGATCACCTCGCAAAACCATGGTTTCGCGGTGGATGAAGAGACGCTGCCCGACTGCCTCGAAGTCACCCATCGGAATCTCAATGACGGCACGATTGAAGGCCTCCGGCATCGCACCGCCTTAGCGGCCAGCGTGCAGTACCATCCTGAGGCTGCGGCGGGCCCTCACGACTCAGCCTATCTCTTCGACCGCTTCCGGCAGATGCTGGGCTGAGAGCCCAGACGAGTTTCCCTGGCCGGAAGCCCAGCCCAGCCGGCAGCGTTGTTGCCAGCCCGCTGTCAGCGTTGCTACTCCTGCTCAGCCAGCCATCGCTCGGCATCAAGAGCCGCCATGCAGCCGGTGCCAGCGGCTGAGATCGCCTGTCGGTAGTAATCGTCGGCGACATCGCCGGCCGCGAAGACACCTTCGATGTTGGTGGCCGTGCGAAAGTGCTTCTGCCAGACGATGTACTTTTTCGGCGTCAGCTCCAGCTGGCCATCCAGAAACGCCGTGTTGGGCGTGTGGCCGATCGCCAGGAAAACACCGGCCGCCTCAACGACTGTTTCGTCTCCGCTCTCAGTGGTGCTCGCCAGCCGCACCCCGGTCACCCCCTGCTGGTCATCTCCGAGCACCTCGACCAATTGACTGTCGAAGTGAATTTCAATTTTTTCATTGTCAAACGCCCGCTGGGCCATGATCTTGCTGGCCCGCAGTTCATTCCGGCGATGGATCAGATGAACCCGGCTGGCAAACTTTGTCAGATACGTTGCCTCCTCGACGGCTGAGTCACCACCACCAACAACCACAAGCGGTTTGTTGCGGAACCGCGGCAGGGCGCCGTCGCAGACAGCACAGGCACTGACTCCCCGATTCTTGAACTGCTCTTCACTTTCCAGCCCCAGCCAGTTGGCACTCGCCCCAGTCGCCACAATGACGCTCCGGGCCAGCACTTCGCCACCGGCGGCTGGTTTCAACCGAAAGGGACGGGTCGAAAAGTCGACCGTGGCGATGTCGTCGGTGATGACACGAGTGCCAAAATTGACCGCCTGCTGCCGCATCAACTCCATCAGCTCTGGGCCGGTCACCCCGTGCCCATCATGCGGGGCCATCATCATCCGCCGCTCTTTCGGCAGAGCTGAGTCGAGAAAGGCCCCAAGATCACCGGCCGGAAAGCCGGCATAGTTCTCAACCTCACTGGTGAGAGCGAGTTGGCCCAGCGGCAGGGTGCCAGCCATCCGATTCGCCTCGGTGATTGCCCCCTCGTAGACCAGCGGTTCCAGCTGGGCCCGAGCCGCATAGGTGGCGGCACACCAGCCGGCCGGCCCGCTGCCGATGATGACGACGTTTTCAACCCGCTGTTCCGACATGCATTTCTCCCTGCTGACTGACGGGCCGAAGCAGATGCGGTGCACAGACCACCGAGCCGCTTTCGGCAACTCTGATAAAGCGGCATGATACCCGGTGCGGCAAATTTGTGGGGCTGTTTTGCCGCCGCGCTAACCCGCGTCCGTCACCACCTCAATGACAACCGGCAGCGAGCACTGACCGCCGTCGGTATCGGCTTTGAGGTGGAACAGTTGTCGCCCCGGTCTGGCGACAGGTGAGGCGGTCAGAAAAAACTCCCGCTCCTGCTGGCCTTCGACAATCAGCAAACCGTTGAGGCCGATGTTATCGACAAATACACCAAAGGGAAGATTGCGACCGGCGTCAGTTCCCTTCCCAACCTCAATACGGCCCTCAAAGTTGTGACGGGTGGCCTTGACCTTCGCCTTGATGGTCTGGCCCGGCCGAATTGTCAGCACCGGGGGCTCTCCCCTACCCTCGGTCGTAGTGGCAGCGACCTGCTGCGAGGTATCAGGACGTGCAGCCACCGCAATCTCGATAGTGACCTTTGGGGGGTCGGTGAGCACAATGTTCCCGAGATCACCAAGAGACTTTACCGGCTCTGCCACCGTGAGTCCGAACCGCCCGGTTGTGGCAACTGCGGTTGCTGTCACTTGCACGGCCTTATCGGCCACCTCGTCGGGGTCGGCGGCAGCTGCTGTTGCTGAGAGTACGCCGAAGGCCCGGAGTTGACCGGCCTCGATTTCAAGTGGCCCGTGAAACGTGAAGCCACGGGGCAGATTGTCGACCTCGATCCGAATCGGCCCGTCATAGCCCTCAATGCGGCTGGCGGTGAAAACGATTTCCCGACCGCTGCCCGGGCTGACCTTGGGATTCTTGCCGCCTACCGAAACGCTGAAGGATGGTCGTGGATGCCGAATCGTCAGCGTGTAGTGAAAATCGTCGGGCCTTCCAGGAGCTCCGAAGCCACGGGTGTCGGTGACCCTGACCACATATTCACCGGCGGCCGGAGGCGTGAAGATCAGCTGCGAGTCGGTACCCAGTCGTCGTTGGCACTCGTCGTCATTCTCCCAATAGACTGGGAAGATCGGCAGGCCGTTGGGAACAGGATCACTGTCAGGAGCCAGCGGGCGGACGATCCAGGCCGGCTCGCCCAGGGCATGCGCCACCGCCGTTGTCCCGAAGAACGTATGCCGGTTGCCGAAACCGGGATAAACCTCGAAGCCCGAGTCAGGCCCCCGCGGGTAGAACCAGAGTCGCACCGCCTCACCACCCATGTAGAGGTATTCATCAAGCTCCATTTCCCGCCAGTTGTGCACGCGGAAATCACCGGCCTGGGTCGAATTCTTGCCCCGAAACGTCAGCCACGAATCCCGCGTTGCTTGCAACAGCACCCGCGGAATTGGGTTCCCAGCCTCATCGAGCACCTCGATCTTTGAGTCGAGCTGCGACTTTGACCGGGCGGCATTCACTTCCAGCAGCACCGGCACCCCCGCCTGGCCTGTGAACCGAAAGCAGTCGGCATCCTGCTGGCGGCCAATGGTGCCCCTGATGGTCGTCGGCCAGGCAACTGGCTCTGCTCCTGTTGGCTGGTCATTCGGCTCAAATTCGGTGTGTGCGGTTGGCTCGCCTGCGGGAGCTGCGCTTGCCGGTCGCTGTGGTGCGACGACCGTCGAACCAGAATCGGCAACCAGTACCGGATTCCTGGTCACTGACACTGCCGATAGGCTGCCATCCATGCGACCGATGAGCAGCTGATTCCCGACGGGTTCAATCGCAGCCACCACGTCACTCTGAAGCGGATAGGTCTGTTCGATGACCAACTCGGGCAGGCTCCAGCCGGTGAGCGTCCGGTCTTCGGCTGAACTGAGCAGATTCCTGCCATCGGCGGACAGGCTGAGCGCCGTCACCGGACTCTCGTGGGCAAACCGGGAAAAGACCACGGGATTAATGGCGGGCTCAGAACGGGAGACCAACTCCCAGACATGAATCCGTTTATCACGCCCGGCAGCAATCACCCGGTCGCCCTCCGGCGAAAAGAGCACACGAAACACTTCCCCTTGAGGCTGCGAGAGGGTGTCCAGCCGTAGTCCATCCCGGGCCCGCCAAAGCTTCACCGTTTCATCGGCACTGGCCGAGGCCAGAATGGTTCCACTGGGATGCCACGCCAGATCGAAAACGGCACCGTTGTGGACCGTGTTCTCCCAGTGCAGACTGCCGTCGGTGACATTCCAAACCTTCACGGCCATGTCATAACCGGCGGTCGCCAAGAGGGCCCCGTCGGGGGAGAGTTCAGCGTCGTAAAGCAGGTCGCGGTGGCCTGCGAAGCGGGCTAACGCCTTCCCAGTGGCTACGTCCCGGAGTTCAGCGTGCCCAAACAGCCCCGGCAGGCCACCGGCGACCACCAGGCGTTTGCCGGTTGCGTCAAAGTGAACCGCCGTCAGCTTGCCTGGCAGATCGTCTACTGCGACTGCTGCTGTTTCCCGCAGCGTGCCATCGGCTTCCCGAGGCATAATCTCAAGGGTCCGTTCACGGGCCACCGCCAGCCGGTCGCCCGCTGGTGACACCGCCAGGGCGACAACCGGCTTGCGGCCCGGGTAGTGGGGCAAGGTCGGTACGGTAAGCGTCGTCAGGATAGAAGAGTCGGTCTCCGGTCCCGGGGCCCCGGCGGCAATCCAAGCCTCGATCACTGCAATTGCCTCAGCCGGCAACTGTGGCTCATCGAGTGGAGGCATGTGGTCGGAGTCGGTGCTGCGAATCCGCTCGATCATGACCGAAGCGTCAATGTCGCCGGCGTTGATGGGATCACCCGAAAACTCACCCCCGCGGCGGAACGAGGCAAACGTCTCAACGGACAGGCCGCCCTCGG
>Ga0114919_10000657_pt1 | contig 27059 bp, 25 predicted proteins | sample BlataG_FD_88682 | JGI IMG/M metagenome (GOLD analysis project Ga0114919, IMG submission 88682) | Deep subsurface microbial communities from Black Sea to uncover new lineages of life (NeLLi) - Black_00105 metaG | ecosystem: Environmental > Aquatic > Marine > Oceanic > Sediment | place: Atlantic... | reverse complement strand
TTGTTGTAAAACATGTTCTTGTACCGATCCCAATCGATATACATATTTATATTATCTTTTTTAAGAGATTGGATAACCGACATAAAATACCTCAATTAATTTATTATAAATTGAATAACCATCCGCAACAAAAGTTCTTTCGCTTAAATCTTGTTCAATATACCCTTAATCTGTTGAATTAGTTAAAAGTGAAATGTGTAACACGCAATATTGGACAGTCTTAGCAACCAATATATTAATAAAAAAATGACATATTTATATGTTTCGAAGTTTTACATAAAAGAAGAATTAATCAAATTATTAATATGAGTTTCCTTCTATATATTTATCCAATAGATTAATTAAAGGCTAATCTGGTTTAATTTATGAATTATGGTTTTTTTGGGAAAGTTTTATGGGTTGATCTAACAAACAATAGTTTTAAGGAGGAGGAACTTCCTGAAAACATGTACCGTCAATTCATGGGCGGATATGGGTTAGGTTGTAGATTATTATATGAAAGAATGGACTCAAAAGTAAAACCCTTAAGCCCCGAGTCAATTATAGGATTTTTTCCTGGTCTACTAACTGGTACTGCAGCTCCCTTCTCAGGCAGATTTATGGTCGTAGGGAAATCCCCGCTAACGGGAACGTGGGGTGATGCGAATAGTGGAGGTACTTTTGGACCTGCCATAAAAAAATGTGGTTATGATGGAATTTTGGTTAAAGGCGCTGCTAAAAGCCCAAAATATATTTCTATAATTGATGGCAAAGCTGAAATCTTAGATGCTTTTGATATTTGGGGGAAAGATGTTATAGAAACAGAGAAGATATTAAAAAAAAAACATGGAAAATTAATAAAAACAGCAGGAATAGGCCTTGCAGGGGAAAATCTATCAAAAATATCTGGAATTGCGAATGATAAAGGAAGAATCGCTGCCCGCTCGGGTTTAGGGGCCGTAATGGGTTCCAAAAAACTTAAGATGATAGTACTTAAGGGAAATAAGAAAGTTGAAATCTTTAACCGCAAGACATTTTTGAGTTTAATAAAGGAATACCATAAAATGACAAAGATTAAACCATTATCCCCTATGAAAAAGAATTTTTTAAGTGAGATATTCGGAATGGTAAAAACCATCCGTAGGCTTAAAATTGGAATGGTTGCTTCACCAAATCTTATGAGAACAATTTATCGCTATTTTGGTACTACTATTGGAAACACAATTGGTGCTGAAACTGGAGATTCTCCCATTAAAAATTGGTCTGGAATAGGAATGTATGATTTTCCTTACGAAAAATCAAAATTATTGGCCTCCATTAATATAAACAAATATAAAGTAAAAGAATACGGATGTTTTAGCTGTCCTGTTCAATGCGGAGCTATTTTAAAAGTCCCTGAATTGGACATTGAAGAAATGCACAGTCCGGAATACGAGACTTGCTGCTCATTTGGTTCTCTTTTACTCAACAACGACTTGCTTTCTATATTTAAAATTAATGACCTCTGTAATCGTGCGGCAATCGATACTATTTCCACTGGTGCAACAGTTGCTTTTGCAATTGAATGTTTTGAAAATAATCTTTTAAATTTAGACGATACAGGCGGTTTAGATTTAATGTGGTGTAATAGTAAATCTATAGTAGAATTGGTCCGCAAAATAATATTAAGAGAAGGTATCGGTGATATATTAGCTGATGGAGCAAAAATAGCTTCTGAAAAAATAGGGAAAAATAGTAAACAATACGCCATAACTTCATTAGGCTCTGAAATTCCGATGCACGATCCTCGCTATTTTAAATCCTTAGCTTTTACATACGCGTTTGATCCGACCCCCGGAAGGCATACAGCGGCTAGTATCGATTTTTCTGAAATTGGGTCATTTGATAAATTTGAGAAAAGCTTAAATCTCCCCAAAAATTGGAAAAAAAACGAAAAAAGGAAGGTAAAGGCACAGGTAATCAATACGGGCTTTCATCAAATTTTAAGCTGTGCCGGTTTGTGCATGTTCTCGCCTTCCTTTGGGCCTTATCCTTTTATTGATCTTTTGAATTCTTTAACGGGTTGGAATATTAATATTAAAGATTATGTCAAAACCGGAATAAGAATCCAAACCTTACGTCAAGCGTTCACAATACGAGAAGGTATTAACATAACGCAAAACGAATTACCCGATAGAATAATCGGACTACCACCTGCTGAAAAAGGGCCGCTAAAAGGTAAGACAGTAGAGTATAAAGAATTTTATAAAGCATTTTGCAACAGAATAGGATGGAATCCAGATAATGGCTATCCATTAAAAGAGACTTTAAAAGATTTAGACCTTGAATTCATAATTAAAGATTTATATTAAATATGCAACTTTAATTACCCATAAGGCTAATTAACTAGAATTAATTTATTCCAATGACTTCTAAGAACATTTTTTCAAATGATAAACAGAATTTAAATTCTTATCTTAAAAGGGAGCTATTAACCGGTGCAAAGCGGTTAAAAAATAAATTTCCCTCGATTTCCGAAAAAATTAAAGGAGTTCCTAAATCTTTAAAAATTAAGAAGATTTACGAGTTAAAAGAAAATCTTAAAAATCTTTATTTTATTACAGCAAAAAATTACTCTAAAAAGCCAAGATATAGGTATTTTTTGGCAATATTGTTAGCTTCTCAAAGTTCCGATCTATTAGTTAGCTTAGCAAAAGGATTTAGTAAAGAACATAGTTTAAAATTGATCCAATTCTCAATATTTCCTCAACACTTTAGAGTTAGTTTGTTTTCTTTAAAAGAATTAAACAGTACAGATAACTTATCAGAATCGATCAATTTATTAAAAGAATTCAGAAATAAGTATCGAAAAGAGTTAGAGAACCTTAAAAATTTAATTAAAAATGTATAATTTTTAACAAAGGATACAAGGTTATTTTTAATTTCCCTTCATGGAATTAAAATTTTATTCTATTAAGTTTTATAACTACGAAACAGCAATAGAATACGGATATAACCCTATACCCTCTATCCCATCAACCAATACGGCATTTGGGATTACTTTCTTAATTATATTATACCCGGCATTGACATCGGCGTTTAATACAATTCCTTTCTTGCTCCGAAATAGCCCTCTGTTAATTCGCTTTCCGGCATAGTTTTTGTGTTTTTGAATGGATTCATTATCTAAAAAACTGCATCTAGAAGTATAAGATTCCTCTTCTAAGATAACATCGATTCCTACTAATTTGGATTTGTATTGAATTTGAGAAATCAATTTGAAATAGGGAAGTTGAACGAACTTTTGGTTATTTCTCCGCCCCATGTTTATTTTTTGTTTCCAGAAACTATTATACCCTATAATTATCGTTCCAAGATTATTATCGACGCAATAATTAACAATTCTTCTTGAAATTTTGTGAAATTGGTCGTTAATTTTGTTATTTCGCTTTTTAGTTAGCTTTTGAATTTTTCTCGTTTCAAACGCGATCTCTAGCTTATCTTTGACGCTTTTATATCTTGCTAATTGTTTGTTATAGAATTGGTTAGTAGACTTCGCAATACCGCCTTTAATAATTACAGGTTGTAGTCCCGCATTATTTACCATAGTTACGATATTTGCTAATCCTAAATCAATCCCTAAAATTCTTTTTTTATCTAAATTCAGATTTTTTACATCTTTCTCGTATATAATCTCTACAACATAATATAATCCCTTAGGAACGACCCTTACCTGGTGTATTTGGTTTTTAATACGCGTTTTTATAGGAGATATGGCTACTCTTTCAGGAAAATACAAATAACCTTCCTTGATTCGGCATTGTTGATTAGTGAAAATAAGCACGAACTCCCCGTTCTTCTTCTTATATTTTGGAGGTCTAGGGCGTCCTAGATATTTTCTTGGTTGTAACCTCCATTTTTTAATGGAATTAAAAAAGGATTTCCAATTCTTATCGACCAAACTTAATATCTGTTGGGCTGTTTGTGAGGGAAGTTTCTGAGACACCTCTTTATGTTTTAACATATACCATAAATCGTAGTATCTTAGCCAGTTTCCTAAATAAAAGAATTCTTGCCTTATGTAATAGTTTGCCAGATTAAAGATGTTTTTGGACAAATGGCATAAGTACGAGAGGTTTGCTGTCTTTTTTATCTGGATTTGTTCGGTCAGTCTCATTCCTATGTGTTTCAATAGACATTTGCACTAATAAAAAGCGAGAGTGTGTAAATTTACAGATAATTTAGAGGTATTTTAAGGAATTTATAAATGAAGGGAAATTAAAATTACTTGGATACAATATTAATATTAATTATTCCATTATAGATTTTGAATCAAAATTATAATATTGATGTAAAATGTCATTTAGAGAAAACACTGTTAAAATTGTAAGCACTCTTGGTCCCGCATCGAGTTCAAAAGAGATGATCAAGCGTCTAATCAATGCTGGCGTTGATGTTTTTAGATTGAATTTTTCTCATGGAACACACGACGAAAAAGGTGAATTAGCTGAAAGAATTAGGAGCGTAGATGACTATGTTGGAATTATGGCAGATATTCAAGGACCTAAAATAAGGGTTGGTAAATTTAAGAATGACGAGGCATTTATATTAAATGTTGGACAACAAGTAGATGTCTACGAAAGTGAAATCCCTGGAGGCGGAGACCAATCTCAATTTTCCATCCCCTTAGTAGGATTTTTGAAATCAATGAAAAAAGGAGATGTGTTCTATGTTAACGACGGGATTATTAAAATTCAAGTTAAAAGTAAAGAAAAGAATAATTTGATAGGAGAAGTAATTGCCGGTGGACTAATAAGCAACAACAAAGGCGTAAATATCCCCACTGGAGACTTAAAACAATCAGTTCCCACAGAGAAAGATATTAAAGACCTTGAATTTATTGCTGATCTAAACCCCGAATTCGTAGCAATTTCATTTGTATCTAGAGGAGATGATGTCCTTACAGTTAAAAAACTCCTTGAAAATTACGGAAATAACGAAATAAAATTAATTTCAAAGATTGAACGACCTATAGCATTAGATAATTTTGATCAAATTTTAGAAGTGTCCGATGGTATCATGGTTGCGAGAGGTGATTTGGGTGTCGAAATTTCTCCAGATCAAGTACCAATTGTGCAAAAAGATTTAATTTATAAGTGCAATCGAGAAGGAAAACCCGTTATTGTAGCAACCCAAATGCTGGAATCAATGATTAACACGCCAGTTCCAACTAGAGCAGAAGCAAACGATATATTTAACGCAGTTATTGATGGTACTGACGCCGTAATGCTTTCTGCTGAAACAGCAGTCGGAAAATACCCCGTAAATTCTGTCGAATTTATGAACAAGATTGCGGCAACTGCAAGTTTACACGCGCCATTGAGGTCTCCAGACGATTACGATTCTGATCGATTAACGCACACACAAACTCTAGGACACGCAATACATGCTCTTGCGCACGAAATGGAAGAATTAAATTTTAGAGGTAAAATTGTAGTTATTACTAGGAAAGGTTACGGGGCTAAAATGATTTCGAAATTTCGCCCACCCTTACCTATCATCGCAATGACTCCGTTTAAGAAAACCGCAAGGGAATTAAACCTAATTTGGGGCGTACAACCCATCCATATAGAAAATATTGACTTCTTCAACTTAGATGTCGAAAGCTTAATAGAGCAATCAGTAAGATATGGCGTTGAAACAGGCCACATCGACGAAAATGAGCATGTTATTATTTTGTTAGTTTCGCGAAAATTCCAAAGACGGGGTAACCTTGTTGGGCTTTACTATGTTGGCGAGATACTTGAACCAGATACCAATCAATAATTAAAGTTAAAAAAGCATTTAATATTCATTTTTCATTTTTCTAAGTTTCGTTAAATTATGTAATTCTTACATAGAAACTTATTACTTTATTATGATCAATTTTAAATTTGATGAATATTAATAATATAGTAATTTAGATTAATTTTCAATAATATATACATAAAATTTAACAATCCTATTAAGGATTGAGGTAGAAAAAAATATGGGAGAAATTGAAAAAACTGAAAAAACTATGGGAGAAATTGAAAAAACTGAAAAAACTGAATGGCAATACGCCTCATGGGTCTCTACTTTAGGAAAATGGGCTTGGGTTATTGGTATTATAAACGGTTTTATTGGAATATTTTGGGGGCTATATCAATTTATTGTGTTATCAGCTGCATGGGCATGGCTTCCAGGAGCTTATGTGCCTACAACGGAGATATGGTGGATTATTGCAAGTATAATAGGAATTGTAATATCACTACTTATTATAAGACCTAAATTTTCAAATCCATGTGGTAAAAAAGACTGGGACGCTTTATATGGGTGGACTTTAAAGTTAGGTAGCTTTAATGTCCCATGGATGCTTATATGGGGTATTCTTTTGCTTCTCTTTGGATGGTATGGATGGGGAGGGTTAGCCGTTTTAATTCCTGCTGTTATGCTAATATTTATGGGTCCGAAGGAATATAATTGGTCTTCAGGGGAAAAAGTAGTAAAAAAATAAAATCAATTCAATTGAGTAAATTTTAATTTTAAATCTTTTTATTTTCTTTTTATAATATTAAACCGATTAAAAAAATCATATATTAATATTTAATTTTGTTGAAAGTTCTTTATATCTGGAGCGAAGCGTGACTTCAGTTATTCCTACTTGATCGGCAATTTCTTTCTGTGTTAATTCTAAGCCCTTTATTTTACTTGCTAAATATATTGCCCCAGCTACTATTCCTTTTGGATCTTTGCCGCTGGTAGAAAAATTAGAAGAAAAAGTATTTACAATTTTAGTAATAGCCCTCTCAATTTCTTGATTCAAATTTAATTTAGCCACATATTTCGGAATTAAAGCACTTGGTTCAGTATTTGGTGCCTTTAAATTTAATTCTCTGATTAAAACTCGATAACATCTTCTAATATCTTTCGAATTTTCAGACGATTCCTCTAAGATCTCTTGGAATGTTCGTGGTATTCTTTTTAATCTAATCGCAAGATATATGCTTGCAGCTATCATTGAATTAATAGATCTTCCCCGAAGTAATTTCTTTTTAAACGCTTCTTTATACAAACGGATCGCTTCAACCTTCACGTGATTAGGAAGGTTTAAATTACTGCAAATTCTTTTTAATTCCGTTGTTGCGATAAGAATATTCCTTTTTTCCCATGTCATTCGTGTATTCCATTTTACAGCTCTTTTTAAGTCTGGATCTGTGATGTTCTTTTTGTTAATTACAGTCGTCATGCCGATGTCTGGAAGCAGACTAGATATTGGGGCACCTGTATGCTCCCTTAATTGCTTTTCTTGGGAAGTATAAGCTCTTTTATCGCTATGAGATAAATCAACGCTTCTTTCGGTTACTACTAGTCCACACTGAGAACAAACAGTTTCTCCTATTTGTCTAATTGAAACTATATTACCTCCACATTCAGGGCATAAATCTGATCTAATATTTAATTCTGATACAACATTCATTTAATCACCCTTTTATAATCCTGTTGCTTTTAATTGTTCTAACAATTCTTTTTGTTTTTTACTGATTCTCTTAGGAATTTTAATTTTTACTCTTACTAATTGATTTCCTCTTTCTTCAGAGTTCATTTTATAAAATCCCTTATTCTTTAATCTTAATATTGTTGAATCTTTAGTTCCTTCTGGAACTGATACGTTTATGGTTTTTTCTATCCCGGGAACTTGAGTTTTACCACCTAATGCTGCTGTGGTAAATGGAATTTCTTGATCTACATAAATATCATCACCATCTCTTTCAAATATTTTGTGATTCTTTATATGGATCGCTATATACAAATCACCTTGAGAACCTCCATTTTCACCGGGCATCCCTTTTCCTTTAAGACGCAATTTTTGTTCGTCCCTAACACCTCGAGGAATTGTAACTGTTAGCGTTTTATTTGCTCCCGTAGTAGGGTCTCTGTATTGAACATTTCTCTTTCCTCCAAGAAATGCATCCATAAATTTAATTTCCATGTCATATCTTAAGTCATCGCCTTCTCTAGGGATATTTCTTGAACTAGTAGATCTTGCCCTCGTGCTCCCTCCCATATTAGAGAAAACATCAAAAATATCTCCTAAATCGTTAAAAAAATCAGAACCTCCTGATGTTTGTCTTTTTCGAGAACTTCCCGCATTACCGAATATCTCGCTAAAATCAAAATTTCCTGGTGAACCAGAGGTTGAATAATAATATGAACTTCCATCTGGGCTTCGATGCGCACTTCTACCTCCAGGTGGTCCCCCCCGTTGTTGATATGTAGACGAATCTCCTTCTACAACTCCAAACCTATCGTACATTTCTCGTTTTTTATCGTCACTTAATATACCATAGGCTTCATTAATCTCTTTGAATTTTTCTCCTGATATTTCCTCATCGGGATTCACATCTGGATGATATTTTCGAGCTAATTTTCGAAACGCTCTTTTAATTTCTTCTTTTGAAGAGTTTTTTTGTAATCCTAATATTTTATAAAAATCTTTTACCAAATTTTTCAACCCCTTCTTAATTTAATAATAAAAAAAAATAAATAAAAAAAACTTTATTTAAACTTACTCATATTCAGCATCAACTACGCCTTCGTCTTGCCCAGAGGCTTTACGGAATTGTTCTTGTTCCATTTCATCTTGAGTTTTACTTTCATATGGAGAGCCACCCATACCTCCAGGTGGGGCTCCTTGATACGAACCCTGAGATGGACCTTGCTGTTGTCCATACATTCGAGATGAAACTTCGTGTAAAGAATTTTGTAAGACTTCGGTAGAGTTTTTTATCCTAACAACATCTTCAGATTCCATCGCACTCTTTAGATCAGATACTTTTTCAAGAACATTCGATTTCAAATCTCCTATTATCGCTTCGTTTTCATTTAATAATTTCTCAGTTTGATAGATTAATGCCTCAGCATGATTCTTTGCTTCAATTAATTCTTTGAATTTTTGATCCTCTTCAGCATATCTTTCAGCTTCTCTTACTTTTTGTGAGATTTCGTTTTCATCCATCTTATTCGATGCAGTGATCGTTATTGATTGACTCTTACCGGTTCCTTTGTCTTTTGCAGAAACACTTATAAGGCCGTTTTGGTCGATATCAAAAGTTACTTCAATTTGAGGTAATCCTCTAGGTGCTGGTGGAATTCCTGTTAAATGAAACCTTCCTAAAGTTATGTTATCAGCAGCCTTTGGTCGTTCTCCTTGTAATACATGAATCTCCACCGCTGGTTGATTATCGGCAGCAGTCGAGAAAATCTCAGCCTTTTTGGTTGGAATCGTTGTGTTCCGGTTAATTAATTTAGTAAATACTCCACCTAATGTCTCAACTCCTAATGATAATGGAGTGACATCTAATAACAATAGATCTTCTACTTCTCCCGTTAGAATACCACCTTGAACCGCAGCACCCATCGCAACACATTCCATAGGATCTATACTCCTCTCTGGTTTTTTCCCTAAAAAGTCTTCGAATATCTTCTGAACACTAGGCATTCTTGTTGGTCCACCAACTAATATGACTTTGTCAACTTCCCCTTTGTTTAACTCTGCGTCTTTTAAAGCTTTTATTATTGGAGCTTCTAATCTTTTTAAAATAGGTTCTATCAACTGCTCTAATTTAGCTCTTGTAATATTCATAGTAAGGTGTTTTGGACCGGAATCAGTTGCTGAAATGTATGGTAAATTAATATCTGTCGAAATTGAAGTTGATAATTCAATTTTAGCTTTTTCAACAGCTTCTTTTACTCTCTGCATTGCCATGGAATCATTCTTTAAATCGACTCCCTCATTCTTCTTAAATTCTTCGATAAAATAATTCATAAGAATTCTATCCATATCCGTACCGCCTAATTGAGTATCTCCCGCTGTTGAGATTACCTCAAAGACTTGGTTATCCATTTCCATTACCGTAACATCAAATGTACCGCCACCAAGATCTAATACCGCGATTTTTAAACTGACCCCCTTTTTATCTAGGCCATATGCTATGGCTGCAGCAGTAGGTTCGTTAATTAAACGTTTTACATTCAACCCCGCGATCTTTCCCGCATCTTTCGTAGCTTGTCTTTGATTATCGTTAAAATATGCCGGTACTGTAATGATTGCTTCTTTTACTTCCTCTCCTAAGTAAGCGCTCGCGTCTTCCTTGATTTTTCTCAAGATCATTGCCGAAATTTCCTGTGGCTTATATTCTTTACCGTCGATGTTCACCTTGAAGGAGGTTCCCATTTTTCGCTTTATCGCAGTAATCGTGCGATCTGGATTTGAAATTGCCTGTCTTCTTGCTGGTTCTCCTACTAATCTTTGTTCATCCTTCGTAAATGCAACCACCGAAGGAAAAGCTTTTCCACCTAATGTATTGCCTTCTGCACTAGGAATAATTGTGGGTTTGCCACCGATTAATACGGCAGCAGCTGAATTGGAAGTTCCTAAATCTATACCAATTATTTTTGCCATTTTTTTTCACTTCTTTTTTTAATTTTTTTTAATTTTTTTTTTAATTTTATAATTTAGATTTTGATTTTGATATTTTAACCCCAGCGGGTCTCAATACCTTGTTATTTAAATAATAACCTTTATCTATTACTTCTATTATAGTATTTTCAGGGAGTTCTTCATTCTCTTCTACCATTAATGCTTCGTGATTGTAAGGATCAAACTTTTCTCCCTCTGAAAGCATAGGTTTTACTCCCTCATCCTTCAAAAATTTTTCAAAATTTTCGACAATCATTTTAAAACCCTTCTTTACTGACTCTCCCTTATCTAACAAATCCAATACATTAAAAGCTCTCAGTAAATCTTCGTAGTGCTTAATTAGTTTCTTCAACATTTCTTCTTTTACTCGCTCTCTATATCTCTCATTCTCCCGTTGATTTGTTTTTTTGTAATTATCGAAATCCGCTTGGGTTCTCACTAAAGAATTTAAGTATTTCTCAGTTTTCTCCTCTAAATCCTTCAATTGCCTTCCATCTTCTTTTAAGTTTTCAATCTGCTTATGTAACTCAGTGTTTTTCGCTTCTACCTGATCAAATTTTCTTAGTAACATTTCGTATTTTTCTGCTATCTCCATGAGCATTTTATACTTCTCTTTTAGAATCGAAACTTTGCTATAAGGGTCTTCTAACGACCTTCGAGCGTTAAAATATTCATCATAATAATCTTCAAATACCATTTTTTTCATCCAAAATTTTATCATCAATTCTTTCTTGTCAATCATCAATTGACAATGCTTAATTAATATGTATTAATTGACCTATTTAAAGCTTTCGATTTTAAAAAATAAGCAGTAGAGCCTTTCTAATCGTTAAATTTTAAGAGTTTTCAATTTATTATGTAATTTAAACGAAAAATTAATATTTCTTAACCAACCTACTAATTAAAGGAATATTCGCTAAGGTTATTATGAAGTATAGAAAAATGGGATCTCTGGGTTGGGAAGTGTCTGCTTTAGGCTTCGGGGCGATGCGATTGCCAGTTAATCAAGTGAAGGATGAAAAGACGCAAGAATTGAAGTCTAAAATTGATGAAGACCAAGCAATTAAGATGATTCGTTATGCAATTGATAAAGGAGTAAATTACATAGACACTGCTTATTCCTACCACGATGGTGAAAGCGAAGTGCTTGTAGGAAAAGCTTTAAAAGACGGATATCGCGAAAAAGTTCACCTCACTACGAAATTACCAATGTGGATGGTTAAAAAAACAGAAGATTTTGACTTATTTCTCAAACAACAGATTGAAAGATTACAAAGTACTCCCGATATCTACTTATTCCACGGACTAAACAAGCAACGGTTAGAAAAGATTAAAGATCTTAATTTAATCGAAAAAATGGAGCAAGCTAAAGCTAAAGGTTTATTTAAATACATAGGATTCTCGTTTCATGATAATACTGAAGTCTTTAAAGAAATAATTGATTTTTATAACTGGGATTGTTGTCAGATACAGTTTAATTATCTTGATATCAATTACCAAGCTGGTACTGGAGGGTTAAGATATGCTGGTAGCAAAAATATCGCAGTAATCATTATGGAGCCAATCCGAGGCGGGCAATTAGCTATTCCAGAGGAAAAATTAGATTCAAAGCCAGAAATTAAGATAGTTCTTGATAATTCAAAAATCAAGAGGAGCATGCCAGATTGGGCACTACAGTTTGTATGGAACCACCCAGAAGTTTCAGTTGTATTAAGCGGGATGAGTACTATGCAGCATGTTGAGGAGAATCTGGAATCTGCAAATACTTCAGATGTTAATACTCTCTCTGAAGACGAGTTGCTGACAATTTCTGAGTTGCGCGAAGCGTATAATAAATATGTAGTGTTACCATGCACGAGCTGTGGTTATTGTATGCCATGTCCTAATGGTGTATCAATCCCATTTGTCCTTAGAATAGTAAATGATCTCGCATATTGGGGGGAAAAAGGTAAACCTAGAATTGCTTTTTTCTATAATAGGATGGCAAAAACACAAGAGGATATTGAAAAAAGGAAATCTGAAGGCGAAGAATTCGATGGAGCTGCTTGTTTATGCACAAAATGCGGGGAATGTATTGACAAATGTCCGCAACAAATAGATATTCCTGATATTATGGAAAAAGCCAATGAAATTTTTGAAGAATGTAAAAAAATATCAGAAATTTTAGAATTATAATTACTTTAAATCTATTTTAATCTCGTTATCAATTTCAGGAATAATAATTTCAATGTTTGGATGATTTATTTTTATATATTTAAAAAATGGACTTAAATCTTCTGTTCGGCTGATTGGAGGGAAAAAATTGTCCCAATGAACTGGGATAACTATTTTAGGTTTAAGTATGTCAACCATTTTTCCTCCTTTATTGGCAATGTTTTTTTTGCTATTCCCTGCGAGAGGGGCGATAAATACATCGCAATTCTCATATTTCTTTAAAATATCTTCGAATTCATGCCACAAACTTCCAAATGCAACTATACTTCTTCCTTTATAATGAGTACAAAATCCAAATACATTTCCCATGGGGAATCCCTTTCCATATTTAGATAATTTCCCAATTTGTTTCCAAACTTTCCACGAAAATAACCTACTTGCGATGGTATTAAAATCGAATTTAATGTGTTCTGATTTTATCAACTCGACCTCAATATTTTCTGAAACTTGGATTTTATCAAAAAATTCGCAAGGTTTTATGTTATCCTTACCATTATTTGAAATTGGATAGGATTCGTCTTCAAGTATTTTACCTTCAGCCCAATTAATCATGTTTTCTTTAGCAACTTCAGAACAATAAACAGGAATATTTAGATTTTCTGCAAACCATCCTGCGTCAGTTAAATGGTCAAAATGCCCATGTGAGATAAATATAGCATCTATATTTGTTATCTGTTCTTTTTTAGTATTTAACTTTGGTGTTGCTTGGGAGTTACGATAAAAAAAAGGATCAAATAATAATCTTGTTCCTTCTAAATCTAAAATATAGCTTGCAGTTCCAAACCAAGTAAATTTTATTGTCATTTTTTAAGACTTTTATAATGAATTTTGATAATTCTATATAAGATTAAATTTATTCATTCTTTAAACTATCCTTTATCTTTTTATATATCTCTTTAAGCCCTGTATCTTTTATAAATTGCTCCAACTTAGTTTTTGTTGGTGATACTTTTGGTGATATTTGTTCAGTTCTACTTAATTCTGTTCCACAATATTCACAGATCTGCTGATTAGGATCAGAATATTCTTTATTACAATCTGGACATTTCATTTTAAAGCTATCTCGAAATCTAGTATGCGTATAGTTCTTATTATAGAAATATCTTAATAAAATATAATTTTTTTTTATTTATGGGTTTTTTACTTTTATATAGAGTAAATTTTAAGATCCAGAGAAATTAATTCCAAAATAGAGTTAATTTTCTGGTTTTTTCTCTTCTAAGGATTTTTTATCGAATAATCTCTTCTTTAATGTTACCATCGCAGTATCTTCGTCGTATTCTAATACACCAATCTTAGCTAATTCATGAACGGCTCTTAAAACCATAGCACCGGCAATCCCGGTAGTATTCTTGATTTGTTCACGCGACATTTTTTCCTTGTCACCGTGGAGCGTTAATAAGATTCTGTAATGTGGTTGACCTTGCCAAATTTCTGCTATCAATAATTGTGTAATTGATAATAAAGCTTTAATTCTTCCAAAATCAAATTCCGCATCTTGACTTTCTTCTGTTAATTTCGCTAATTTTTTCAATTCTACTTTTAAACTTGCGTATTCTTTTAATAATCTCTTTTGTTCTTCCGACAATGAACCAATTTTCTGATCCCTTTCTTGTTTTTCTTTTTCAAGCTGTTTAGTTGCTTCTTCCAGCTTTTTCTTTTCACTTTCTAAGTTAGTTTTTTCAAGTTCTAATTGTTTTTTATCGTTTTCTAACATTTTCGTAGCTTCTTCTAATTGATCCTTTTCTCCTTCAAGCAATTCTTTTTCCCGGCTAAGATCTTCTTTATCCTTTTCTAAAACAATTAACTCGTTTTTGGCAGTTTCTAAAACTTCAATAAAATTTTGAAAATTTGCGGAAACAGAGCGAAGAGTGCCATCAATTATCTCTAAAGTTTTTTTTTCTGACATTAGAAATCACAATATATGTTTTTTAATTAATAATTATAAATTTAATTAAAATTTATAATTTAAACATAGTATTAATTAAAACAATAACAAATTTAATTAACAAAAATACTAGAACTTCTAATATGAGTATTATAGACAAGGAGGATGCCAAATTTTTTAAAAGAATAACGATTTTAATCATTTTATTGGTGATCTCTCTTTCCTATTTAGCCTATGATAAATCGATAAGTTATTCTCGTTATGAAAGGATCGAATACCAATCTTCTGGAGCTACTCTTTATGCGAATCTATATTACCCCTCAAAAAATTTAGGATTTCAAGAGCAAAGACCTTTAATTATTTACTGTCATGGAATAGGAAGTCAACGAGATTTTGATCTGAGAATTCCAATCGAATTCACCAAAAGGGGCTTTTTTGTTGTAGCTTTAGATTATCAAGGTCACGGTGAAAGTGGTGGTAATATTATAAATATTGATTCAACTACAGACATACCCGCTTTAGCTCAAGATTGTTCTAAACTACTGGATAAACTAGAAACATTGCCTTTTTATTCAAATGTCAATATATCTCAGATCGGATTGATAGGCCATTCTTTAGGAGGGATGGTTGTACTTATGAACCAAGCTTTAGACCCACGCTTTAAAGTTACAGTTACTTGGGCTCCTTTAGTAAATTTTGATCCTCAACAATTAGGTATCGTAAATACTGATAATTACGATCCGTATATACCGGTAAACTTATTGAATAAAACCAACACAAATAATTTATTGATTATAATGCATGTGAATGATGAGGCACTAGATTTTACCAGTCAAGCATTAGTAGCTCAAAATTTAACAGATTGCACAGTAATTCCTATAACAGAACCTTTAATAGGTGGTGGACACCAATTATTTTCTAATGTGGTTTTAATCGAGTCAATTAAATGGTTCGAAAATTATTTTTTTAAATCTGAAACTATAAACGGACCAATAAATATTACTTTTCTTGTAAACTATGTTATCCTTTTTATCAATTTATTATTATTAGTTTTAATTGTTCTTTCTTTGATATCTTACACTTCTAAATTTTTAAGGGAAAAGGGAGATATTAAACAAAAAAATTCGATAATAAATGATGTTCCTATGTCAAAAATTAAGGTTAAGGCTATAAAATTAAAGCAAATTTTTAAAATAATATTCTATACTACAATTTTTCTGCTCAATTGGGAGCTTTTTGAAAGACTTTTTGGTCTTGTGGGTATTTTTTTAGCTTCACTCAATATATCCATTGTTTTTTTTTCAGTTAAATTAATTTATTATCTTAAAGATTTAAAAGAAAAAAGATTAAAATTTGATATACATCAATTTAAAGAGTTAATTAAATCTGAATTTCAATTAAAATATTTTATTTATGCTATTTTAAGTAATGTTTATTTTTTAGTAATATATTTAATATTAAGCTTTTCTTACCCCTTTGCTTTTATGTGGCCTTCCAATTTTTTTAACTCTGTTCTAGCGGCATGGATAGCATTTCCAATATATTTCTCTATGGAAATTTTATATAGAAAAGTTATATATCCCCAGTTAAATTTCTTAAAAGATGAGAGAAAAAAATCCCTTTGGATAATTCTTATCGCAATTTATGTTCAAATCAATTTAATGACATTAACATGGGCTTGGGCGTTCTTTCCTTCAGTTATGTTTATGTATCTCATATTTTTATATGCGATAATTCAAAATACATTAATTTATGAAAATACTAAACGATTTAGTACCGTTATATTAAGCTCGTTTATCATAATACAGCTTTTCTTCTCTGCAGTAATTTCAAACGCCATAGGAATTGGCGCAGCACTCCATTTATTCGTAAATATATAACTTATTATAATACTACTAGAGTAAATTTTTAAAGTAAAAAATTCTCAAATATTAAGATTGAGTTTATGGTAGCTATTTTTCGTTCAATTTTAGATTTTTTAAGTTTATTTTTCTTCTATAACTTCGTTATAAAGTTCTTTTAGATACTGTTTTATTTTTTGGAAATGTTTTTCTCCTTCCTTAGTAATTGAATAATATTTGCGAATTTTTCCATTTATATTTTTTTCATTAACATGCAAATAACCAGAATTAGTTAATCTAGCTAACCATGGGTATAATGTTCCGTAAGAAATATCATAACCGTGTTTCCTTAATTCTTCTTTAAGCCAAGCTCCATATATGGCTTCTTTTTTAGCATGATATAAAATATGGACGATAATCGCTCCTTTCTTAAATTTTGATAAGGGATTCACATTCAATTAATTAATTTATATTTTTTCTTATTTTTTTTGTAATATAATTAAATTAAAACTTTAATACATTTAATATTAAAAGTAAACTGAAATATTAATATTTGGTTAATATAATTAAAGTGTTTAAAAACTAAAAGATAGAGATTTCACAATATTTATATATCTCTCATGCATTAATATTATCCATAATCGATATCGAAATTCGATATCAAAACTTAATTTAAAAAACTTCAATTTCTAATAAAAATTTTGATTTGATTATGAGCAAAGAAGAAAAAAAACCTACAAATAGCCAAACAATTGGTAAATCAATAAAAAGACGAAGAATGATATTTGGAGTTTCAACTCCAGTATTTTTGATGGGATTAGTATCATTGTTTACAGATATTTCTAGCGAAAGTATTCAAAGCATATTACCTTTATTTATTATTGAAATTGGAGGAAGTGTGCTAATTTTAGGGCTAATTTCAGGAATTACAAATGCTATTGCGAACATTTTAAAAGGAATTACCGGCTGGATGAGCGATAAAATAAACAAAAGAAAACCTTTTATTGTAGCTGGATATACATTCTCGAACCTTTCAAAACCATTAATAGGGTTGAGTCCTTCATGGGAAATGGTCTTAGGGTTAAAAGCAGCAGATCGAGTAGGTAAAGGATTGAGAACATCTTCGAGAGATGCTCTTATTTCTTTTTACGCTACTAAAAAAGGAAAGGCTTTTGGATTACATCGTGCTATGGATACATTAGGAGCGGTCCTTGGCTCATTACTTGCATTTCTATTATTGCTTTACGCATGGAGCTTTTCACAAATAATATTTTTCTCAATAATTCCTGGATTTATTGCGATTGCCCTAATTCTTCCAGTTAAAGATGTTTCTCCAGAGGAGTTTGATAAAAAACTTGGAAAAAAAATTAGAAAAGAAAAGAGTGAAAAGATTGATAAAAATTTCATAAAATTAATCGTTATTCTTGGAGTTATTGAATTTGCCAGTTTAGATGTCGTTTTTTTAATTATTAGAGCAACAGACTATATTCCTTCCGATTTAATTTACCTTATACCCGTTTTTTATCTTATATTGAATGTAGTTTATACAATTTTTTCTCCAATAAATGGCTCCTTGTCCGATAAAGTTGGCCGAAAACCGATGATCATTATCGGATTATCGATATTACTCCTTTCTTGCGTTATTTTAGCTTTTCCTATTGAAGTCTCTCTTTTTTCAATAGTTTTAATTATTGTAATTTACATCATGCACGGTTTTTACCTAGCCTCTGTGGATCCAATCTCAAGAGCATATATTGCGGACTTGGCAGGTAAAGAAAAAAGGGGACGTGCCTATGGATACTATTATTTTTCAGTCGGATTTATAAGTATGGTGGAAGCTTTAGTTTTTGGATATATATATAGTGTGTTTTCGTATACTTGGGCGTTTATTTATATATCAATTTTATTAACTGTATGTATTATTATTTTTACGATTACTGACTTTTCTAAAATCATAAAAAAGTGAAGCCTAAAAAATTGACGAGTTTTTAAATAGAATCAAGAAGCAGCCCATAATTGCCCTAAATAAATAATAACTTCTGCAGCTTTCTGTAACGCTAAAATGGGAATGTGTTCTTTTCTAGAATGAAATAAGAGACCTCCAGAAAAAATATTCGGTGTCGTAATCCCCATTTCGCTTAGTTTAGAACCATCGGTTCCGCCTCTAATAGCTTCAATTTTTACCTCTAAACTTGCCATTTTAATCGCTTCTTTTGCTAATTCAACGACTATCATTTCTTTCTCAATAAATTTTAACATATTCCTGTATTCGTGTTCAAATTTTAACTCAATTTTTAAGCCAGGATATCGAAATTCATAGATCTCTTTCAATTTTTGAAGGAATTCCATCCTTTTTTTATTATTTATTTCATTATGATCTCTGATTCTTAATATGGTTTTAGCTTCTTCTACTGTTCCTCTTAAGTCTCCTAAATGATAAAATCCTTCTCGCTCTTCTGTGTGTTCTGGTGATTCGTGTTCAGGAATTTCACTTAAGAACCGGCATGCTATATGTATTGCGTTTACCATTAGATTTTTAGCGTAACCTGGATGTACACTAAGCCCTGTAAAAGTTATAAATGCTTTCCATGCGTCAAAACATTCAAATTCCAATTGTCCCATCTCTGAACCATCCATGGTGTAACAGAATTCGGGTAACCTTTTTTTATCAATTTTTAAAGTTCCTTTTCCTATTTCCTCATCTGGTGTAAAACATACAATAATAGGGCCGTGTTTTAGTTCTGGAAAACTTTTCCAAGCGGCGCACGCGGCCATAATTTCTGCGATTCCAGCTTTATCGTCTGCACCTAATAAGGTATCACCTTCTGAAGTAATGATATCTAAACCAATATATTCCTTTAACAATGGAGAATCTTCAACTGTAAGCTCAATTTCCTTATTGCTTACGAATTTTATCGCATCACCATCATAATTTTTATGGACAACTGGTTTAACGTTTTTTCCGCTCACTGCTTGTGAAGTATCCAAATGGGCTATTAATCCAATTGTTTTAACTTTTTCTAACCCGTTACTTGCTGGTAAATCGGCGTAAACATATCCATACTCGTCGTGTATTATATTTTCTAGATTTAGCTCCTTCAATTCAGCAACTAATACATTTCCTAAGTCAAATTGATTTTTAGATGATGGATTGGATTGGGAATGTTCGTCAGATGTAGTCCATATTTGAACATATCTAAAAAATCTATCCATTGCTTCTTTTCGTAAGAATTCTTTTATTTCTTCTGATAACATAATAATCCCATTTAATCAAGTAAGATTAATAGAATAAGAGTTAAAATATTAAAATTTATTTAATCATTTCCCTTTAAATTTCGGTTCTCGCTTTTCCTGAAATGATTTCATTCCTTCTCCAAAATCGTATGTTGCGATGTTTTTGCAATATAATTTAAATTCGTGTTTTAACGAGGGAAATAACTCGTTATATTGAGAATAATTAAGCATAGTTTTATTATAACCTAAGCATCTAGTGGGTAGTTTGGCAATGGATTGGATAAATTCCTTAGATTTTTTACTAAATTCTGATAATGAAAAGACTTTATTCACTAAACCAATTGCTAGTGCTTCCTTGGCATCAAGTTGACGTCCCGTTAAAATTATATCTGTTGCTCGTGCGAACCCTACGATTCTCGGAAGAAGCCAACTTGCTCCGCTCATAACGCAATGAGCCCGACTAACGCGGTGATCTCCAATCTTCAGATTATCTCCTGCTAAACGAAAATCACAGGCGAGTGCTAGTTCAAATCCAGCACCTATACAATAACCTCGCAGTAACGCAATAAACGGTTTTTGAATTTCTCTTATTAATCGAATAACTCTCTGATGTGGAAGTTTTGACCCGTCAGCTAAAGGCTTAAACATTGGCCCTTCGGGACCCATACTCTTTAAATCGTCACCGGAGCTGAAGGATTGCTCATTACCTTCAATAACAAAAACACGGATTATTTTGTTTTTAGAATGTGATTCTAAAATATCAATAATTTCCATTAATAGGGGATAATTTAAAGCGTTTAGTCGTTTTGGACGATTTAAAGTAATTACTCCAATATTATCCTCGATTTTAAATATTACATGCTCGAAATTTTTTTGAACCATTGTTATCGCCTTATTAGAATAAAATTTAAAATAAAAATTTGTTTCTATTTTGATTATTTAACAATACTTAAAGATTCTCAGAATTTTGAAAATCTCAAAAAAAGAAAAGAAAATAGAAAAATAATTACCAGATCGAGAATTTTTCATCAATTTTTAATCCAAAAACAATTAAATAGGGTATAAATAAATCCCATACGCTCGTTTCTGCATTAATAACGATCACTCCAATAATTACCGCTGTCCAACCGGATATATCAGGTAACCCCATAAAGCTTAAATCAACAAATGCTAACGAGCCTGCAAATAATGTTATGAACAATAAATAATTGAATACCATCATAATACCTATTCTTAGAATTATTCCAAATATTCCATAAACAATGTAATTTCTCAAATTTTTTATTTTTTGTATACTTCTAACTCCTTCTCTTGTTTTATATAATTTTAAAAACATAATAGGGACTATGATAAGGGCAACTGTTGCCGATAATTTCATCAAAGGGCCAATTGGTGCAAACGGATCAAATGGCATTAAACCAAATGTTCCAAGAACGCAGCAAAGTAATCCAGATCTTGCTCCAAATATTAAAAAACACGCTACCCATATTATTGACACCGGATCTATAATAGCAATCCCCCATCCCGGAATTCTCGGAACAATTGGTGTTACAAAAGCCGCGAACACTATAGAAAGAGCTCCAAATAAGGCAGCGCCGGCTATTTGTAAGACTAATTGAGAGGATTTAGACATCTGCGTTTCTCTTTCTTCAGATATTTGTTCTTCTGTTTTGTCAACCATTTTAATTCAATTTATTAAATTATTATTTGTTATGAATTGAAATTTACTTAAATTTAAAAGAGTTGTTTAATGACTTATTCGCTAAATTTATGGATTGAATTAAAAATTAGATTAATTTTATTTATTAATTTTTCGAAAATATTTTAATAGATTTTTGAAAATGGTATTTGAATTTCCATATTAGCTTTATATTATCTCTGACACCTCTTTAAATGAATATTTTTTCTACCCAAAAAAAAGTAGATAATTCCCATCTCAAGATTATTTCTATTTCAAAAACTTTTTTTCTTTAGCGTCCAATTCAAACCACTCGCCTACGTCTTTTAGCTGTTTCCTTGAAGAATTACATAATGTTTTTAAGAATGGGATAAAATCTTGAACTGCTTCAATATCTGAGATTTTGTACTTCTTTTGAATTTTTTCCACTAATAACTTTTCATTTGCTGATAAAGAAAAAAAGCCAGAAGATGTGAACCTTGGAAACAATATTCTACGAAAACTCTCATCCGCCCTTCTCCGCTTTCTTGATAAAACAACGCCACCAGCAAAAAGATCGTAAAAGTAAGGTAGTAACGACCAATACTGGTTTTTACGGATTCTACCAAAGATTTCGTCTGCTATGGATAGGTTTTCTAAAGCCTGAGCGATTTCCTTGTTAATTCTGATAAATGTAGGAAGGTTTTCGTTTACCCATTTATATAAAAAATTATAATCTACATTTGATTTATCCGTTAAACTTCGAGCTTCAATTAATGAGTTAGTTTTTTGAAATAAATCTTTAATTAAAGTAAAAATTTCTTCTATACTATCCCTATTTAACTTCAAAATCAACTCTTTAGCGTTTTTATCTAAAGAGCCTTGACTTATGCCTTGCAAATCGTTAATAACTCCTCGCAAATCTCCGTGGTTTTTTTCAACAATTAAGCTTAAATCTTTTTCGCTCAAGTTTGAAATATTTTCTTTTTTAATTATTTTTCTCGTGATTTTCGATACTTCTTCGTTAGATAATGGGTATATTTCAAATTTTCTTACCTTCTTGTATAATGGCTGAAGGTTTTGTTTGTATTCATTAGAACACATAATAATAGGAAATTGCGTATTTTCAATAAGTTTTAATATCGTTGGGACTGCCCCTCTATCAGTAACTCCGTAAATTCCGTCAATTTCATCTATTAAAATCAATTTTTTTTTACTTTCAACTATAAAATCCATAATCCCTCGAGATTTTGTAGTTTCACTTAATTTGGCTTCTAAATCATTTTTAGTACGAGTATCTGAGGCATTAGTCTCCACAACCTCCATATTCAGATCATTTGCTAAAGCATATGCTATGGTAGTTTTTCCCACTCCTGGAGGTCCCTCAAGTAAGGCTGCTGCTTTGTCAGAGGCTAATTTTAGCTCTTCTTTATGGTCTTTTTCTTCGTGAATTCGATTATATGCTCGAATTTTTTTATTTGTTTCGTTAATTTTTCTTTTTTCTTTAAAAAAGTCTACTACAAAACGGTGTAATTCTTCCGTCAAATCAACTTTGTGGCCACCAACTTTAGCAGTAGGTAGTGCCATCTCCTTAATTGACTTTGGTCTGTATTTTTCCACCCATGTAATATTTGAATTAGTAGTTATTGTCATATAACCCACCTAAATAAATTCTGAATAATAACAGATTTTTGCTAGTAAATTCGAAACTTGAATATCGACATCTCTTCCATCAATCGCTCTAAAGTCAGCCTCCGCTATTATATTTATCAATTTACTTCTAGAGTACTTACTTAAAGGTATTTTTGTAAGCTCGGTTAGTATAATTTTAAACATTTCTTGAGAATTAAATTTATAATTTGTTTGAATTTTTCGAGATAATTCTCGCGCTTTAGGAAAGTCTCCTCTGAAACACATTAATAGAAGACTTCTTATCATGTCATTTTGAGAATTTATTGAATTATCGTATAATTTGTCTAAGTCGATATCATCTCCACTTATAGAGCAAAGCTGTAACAAATCTATCGCACGCGAGAGTTTCCCTCCTGAGGTTTTGTAAAGGAATTCTATAACATCGCGTTTAATTTTTAGGGATTCTTTTTGAACAATGTCAAGTATGAGGCTTTCAAAAGAGCTATAATTAACTGGACAAACTAAAAATATTTGGCATCGACTTAATATTGGATCAATTATTTTTGAAATTTTAGTCGTAATCAATATCATTCTACAATTAGTGCCATAAATTTCCATTAATCTCCGAAAAGCTTGTTGATTAGATCCTAAATAATCAAAGTTTTTTACAATTAGAATTTTAAACGGAACATCCCCTAATACTTTTAATTGAACAAACGGCTTTATTTTAACCTGTATAAATGCGGGAGTAGTTATTGTTTTTCCTGCCAAACTTCCTAACCTACTAGTTGATATGTGTGCATTTGAGTGAGCTTGTTTCATTTCTTCGTTTGTTAACGGAACATTTGCGTAAACTAATTTAAAATTTGCATCATAATAACCCCCCAAGAATTCTCTCGAAAAAAGGCGCGCAATTGTTGTTTTTCCAATACCTTCAGCTCCTACGAATAGCAGGTGTGGAAAGTTTCTACTTTTAAGATATTCCTTTAATCTTTCTTTAATGTTCTCTCTACCACATACATCACCTAAATCCTTAGGTAAATATTTAATGCGCCATATAGGAATTTCTGAAAGCAAGCCCCTTTCCTCCCTTATTCTAAAAATTATGTGTCTATTTTGATACTTCTTATCAATTCACCAATCAAAGCAAATAATTGAATTTTCGCATCTGCTCCTTGGCTAATTCTATAATCTATTTCTCCAGTAAATGCAACTATTTTGTGATAATTGCTAGATTCTATATTTAGACTTCCTAACCTTTCCATTATTTGTCTTAGGAAATTTCTACTGTCTAAATTTTCAATTGTAATAAAAATTTTTCTCGCTCCCTCAAAATTTTTAGATTGAAGCTTTTTAATTAACTTTTCTAATGTTGAATCATCCAAAAAACCGGAAATCTTTAAAATTTCGTTTAAATCTAAATTGTCTAACAACTCAAGTGCAACAGACATTTGTAAAGTATTAATAGCTTTTCTTAAATCGCCTCCTGAGACAAAAAATAACGCTTCATAAAATTCATTTGCTTGTGTTTGAGGAATTTGTAATTTTTCTTGTTCTAAAATAAATGTTAATCGCTCTATTATTTTCTCCTTAGGTAATTTGGCAAACCTAAATACTGCACACCTTGAAATAATTGGATCGATTATTCTGTTGATATAATTACATATTAATATAAATTTCACGCTACTTGATGCCTTTTCTATAATTCTCCTGAGTGCCTGCTGAACTTGTTTGGGTATATTATCCGCTTCGTCAAGAATTATAACTTTTAACATATCATCCCCAACAACTAGATTTTGATTTACAAAGCCTTTAATTGCGTTTCTAACATAGTCCATTCTTACGGTGTCTGATGCGTTCAACTCTAATACATTTGCAAAATAATTCTGTTTTTTGATCACATTTTTAGCAATAATTAATGCTGTGCTTGTTTTACCCGTGCCCGCAGGACCAGTAAAAATCATATGGGGCATATTACCGCTTTTTACGAAATCTTTTAAGTTATTAATAGCGATATTTTGGCTTAAAATTTCATCAAACGAATTAGGTCGATATTTTTCCACCCAAGGAGTTTCTAAATCGATCAAGGTACAAATCATTCTATATTTATGCTTTTAATCTTCAAGGTTTTCTTTCGAGAGATCTAGTTCCAAAACCTCGTAAACTTTCTTAAAATGCATCTTTGCGTAAAGAGTAGCCGCTTCCTTTGCTTTTTCTTTAATATTTACTTTTATTTTTTCTACTTTTATCTTCTGTAAATGTTCAATAGCTTTTTTAATAAGTAACTCGCCTATGCCTTGCCCCCTGTATCCCTCTTTAAGAAACACTTGTTTAATATACCCCTCAGAAGCACCAAATGGATCGATTCGCAACTCCGCGATTATCATACCGATAACTTCGTTATCTTTATCTTCATCTATCGCTATCAAAATACCATGTCTCTGTAAAGGATCATAAAGCCGTCTACGGATGCCCCAATCAAACCGTTTGTGATCAAATTTGTCTCCAAATCTTGAAATCAATAATTTCATTAAAGCTTGTAAAGAATCAATTTGATCTGGTGTAGCATTTTCAATTCTAATATTATTCATGTTAAATCAACGAGAAAATCATAATTATTAACAATCAATTATTAATTACTTTTTTAAAAATTTATATTTTCTTGATTAAAATTAATAAAAATCATGAAAGATATGTAATTTTATTCAATGAATTTATATTAATATTAATTTTTACAAAATAAGAAAATTTAGCGAGCTGAAACGCCATCCCATGCTTTTACTTCAGGATCCTCATATCCACACACAACACATTTTTGGTTTATTTCCCATGCTTCTAATGCGGGATGAACTCTCGTAAAAAGTGATCCACACTGCTGGCATACCAAATATTTAGCTCCACAGTCATCACACATCTTTAATTGCCCTTTTTCTACGAACCGAAATGTCCTCGACATCCAGTCGTCGTTAACTAATCGAAAGGTTTCTCCACCACATTGAATACAATGTTTTCCATCAAAATCTTCTCCCATATAATCACTTCAAATGTTTTTTAAAAATTTGAACTTCAAATATTTTAAATAATTAATAGAGTTTATATTTAAAAAATTAAAGTTTTTTACATTTAAAATTGCTTCGATAACAAAATAGTATTTAAATTAAAAGAGAAAAAAAAAGGATATAAAATTACATTTCTAACTTTTTAACGGGTCCGCTTGCAGCCCCCTCTGGGTTAATCTTTTCGACTTCACTGATTAATTGAAAGACCTTATCGTCACCTAAAGCTTCCGCAAATTTTACCAACATTTCTTTAGATCCAACGAATAATCCTTTTCTTTTCATCGGTTTTCCATCATCCTTTAGAGGATTAATTTCTAAGAATAGTAATGCGGGTCTAGTTTTAGTAGCAGGGACTTTAACTATAAAAACCCCTTCGATAGGGGCCTCCATCTTTTCCCAATCTGCTCCGTTTTTTAAGTGGGCTTTTAACTGGGCTTGAATATCAGCCATAATTATTCACTTTTTTAATTTTGAAATTTATATTTTATATTATATGTTACATGTAAGACATATGATATATATTATTTTCTAATATAAAATTTATGATATATATTATTTGAAGGTTAAGGTCTTATTTGAACAGACAAAAATCCCAAACTGATGAAATATCCTAATAGGACCTTTATTTTTTTTTCGTCGGATTACATAGGGTCGATTTCCACTAAATGCTTAAATATCACCTCCGTATATATAATTGTATAGAAAAACGAAGAGTTTTTCCAAAGAACTCAAAAAATTGGTGATTAAAATAAAGTTAATTTCAGTAAATTTACCAGAATCTTATTTAAAGGTCCTTGAAATCCTTGTTTCGGAGGGTAAGTTCCCAAATCGAAGTGAAGCAATACGGGTCGGAATTAGAGACTTGATTAGGACGGAGTATTTAATCGAAGAGTCCGTAAAAAGAAACCTCACTCCAAGTTTAATAGAAACTGAGATTGAAAGTTAAATTTAGAAATTGAGTAAATTTTAATTTTAAATCTTCTTATTTTTTTTGTTTATTCTTGTATTAATTACTTCCTTTATAATATTTCTATAACTAATAGATTTATGTCGTGCGATCTGCGGTATTTACTGT
>Ga0114919_10000656_pt1 | contig 27071 bp, 45 predicted proteins | sample BlataG_FD_88682 | JGI IMG/M metagenome (GOLD analysis project Ga0114919, IMG submission 88682) | Deep subsurface microbial communities from Black Sea to uncover new lineages of life (NeLLi) - Black_00105 metaG | ecosystem: Environmental > Aquatic > Marine > Oceanic > Sediment | place: Atlantic... | reverse complement strand
TTCCCCACGCAAGTGGGGGTGACTCTACATGTTTCCGATGGCTTGTTTATAAACACGCACGATGATAGATATTATTATAATAACATGGAGTACGTGAACATGGCAAACTCGATCGCAGAACTCGTGAATGATTGCTCTAAAATCATAACACGCTTGGAAGATAAGATACATAAATGTAACACGGGAGTACCGTCATCAGAACGAAGGAGTTGTCTTGAAGGTGTTCTTCGGTCAGAAGGAACCGTGTTCAATGGGATTGCTAGTGATGCTGATGCGTTGCTTGAAAAGATGGAACAAGAAGATCCGTACACGGAAAAACTCACGAAGTGCATGAGTGATACGGGATCGTTTTTTGGCAAGAAAAGTCTTGAATTCTCTGAAGAATTTCTGGGAGTTGGCGAGGTTGTCATTGAAATTGAAGGCTTGGACGATTTATTAGAATGAAGATCATTGACATGCCGTTTGAACGGCAACGGGGAACATACATGTGTTCCGAAGCGAGCATGTCAATGGTATTAAAATTTCACGGGTTTGATATTGAACAAGAAAATCTCACATCATGTGTTAATTTAGAGAGCATGAATGATTGTGTTGATAAATATTTAAAGTGTACCGTGAAGGATAATGGCGTGCTAGACGATATCATTTCAGAAGTAGACAATAACCGACCCGTCATGGTACGCATCCTTCCGAAATGGCAAGATGAGTTGCACACGATTGTCGTGAAAGGATATGATCAAGATAACATCATCGTTAATGATCCAGCTATGGGGGAAGGGCATGTGATTCCAAGATCGAACTTCCTTGACTTGTGGGATGGTGGATATCATCGATACATGGCGTGTTCCAAAACATGAAGTACATTAAACCTTAAAAAAAAGATATTGCATGTATGTATAAAACATGGTTATTGATATTTCATGACGGATAAATTTCTCAACAATGTAATTCTAGACGATTGTCTCAATTATCTTCCTCAATTAAATGAAGAATCAGTAGACATGGCATTCATTGATGTTCCGTACTTCACGAAGGGAAATAGAGTGTTCGATTTCAAGAGCAAGGATACAAGAAAGAAGATTCGAAAGAGTTATAACACGTACATGGGAAAGTGGGATGTCTTTGAAAATGAAGAAACATATTTTTCGTGGATTGAAAAGGTATTAGATGGATGTTGGAGAGTGTTAAAAGATAATGGAGCAATGTATCTGTTCGTGAAGGATGGGTTCATGTCATTTTTCATGAAATTATTGACCAAGCACAAGTATCACTTCAAGAATGTCTTGATATGGGGAAAGAGAAATCCACTTCAAAACATCCTTCACACGAATTATAACCAAGCACTCGAAGTGATGGTGTTTGCCATCAAGAACAAGGAAAAGAAAAAAAGCACGCCATTGATCCATAACAATCTTAAGCAACAAACCATACAAGTTCCACGTGATATATCAAACCATGATTATGAAATCAACATGCATAATTACTTGCTGACTTCAATTTGCCAAAAACCAGAACGCATCACGATCATGGAATTAGAAGAAAAGTCGCATAAGACACAAAAACCGATCGAAGTACTCTTGAAACCAATCTTAGTCTCTTCAAATCCAAATTCTATCGTCTTAGATTGTTGCTGTGGCGTGGGATCAATTCCACACGCATCAAAATTACTAAAACGAAACTTTTATGCATGTGAAATTAATCCCATTTATCATAAATATGCTGATTTACGATTAAAAAACGAGTTACAAGGATTTTCGGTATCTAAACGAACGAAGTTCGTGATACAACGGTTATTAGCATTAAACAAGAAACGAAAACCATTATCGGAGTACATGGGAGGAACATGACATCGTGACTGAAGATGATGTTAATGATAAAACGATCGCATCAAAAGATTGCTGTCCAGAATGTAATGCGTCACGCAGTACCATGAATAATGGTAATGGAGAACTCGTGTGTACGAATTGTGGACTCGTGATGTTCGATAAGGTTATTGACGATGGTAAGGGATGGCGGGCGTTTACTAATGCGGAGTTTGAAGGTCGGGCGTTTAATGAGGTTGAAAAAAATCCAATGCGTCTTGCATTAAAATCGACTGATGTAGGGACTCATAAAGATTTGTATGGAGATAAAATAAAAGGTAACAAGCGACAACTCTTTCGTAGACTACAAAAATGGCAAAAAAGAATGGTTGTTAATCAATCCCGAACGCATATCACGGCGGATATCGAATTAGATAAATTATGTAGTGCGTTATCCGTAACGACCACAGTCCGTCAAGCGACAGTACAATTATTCATGAAATTGAAAAAGAATAATAATAGCTTTCGAGGACAATCCATCAAGAACTCATTATGTGCCTTAATATACATCACGACACGTGTTGCAAACCAATATCGAACGTACGAAGAAATTTCCCGAATGGCGTATGGTGGTGAAGCAACCCCCGATCGAGTGAAGCAAATCTCGTCAACGGTGTCATATATTTGTGATAAAATGAGAATCAATCTTCCAGTAGTATCTTCACGAACATTAATAGAACCACGAGCTCTCGAATTAAAACTTTCTCAAACGGTCATCAATACTGCAACGGACATACTTGATAAAGCAACAAAAAAGAGAATAACATTGGGAAAGGATCCGAAAGGCATCGTTGGTGCCGTGCTTTACATTGCATCAAAACTATGCGGAGAAAACGTGACACAAAATCAGATCGCAAATACATGTCACGTGACGGAAGTAACCATTCGGAATCGATATAAAGAAATTGCCCGAGTGTTATCCATTAGCTTAGAAGGTATCATTTAATACCGATCTTTGCTTCATACCATGAATATGAAAAATTACCATCGATATCACGTTCGACCTTGAGTGCGTTTTCGTTCGGGTTTCGTTCTTTTAACAAGTTATGAATATCGAAATACATTTCCTTGTTTTCTTTTTTCTTGATGTCTCTACCGACAAAATACACGATCAACACGGCTCGTGCACGAACCTTGCTCGTTCCTTGATCAAACATGTAGTTCATTCGTTGAGCAATGAGCATTGCCTTTTCCAATTCCATTGCAAATCCCGACTTGATGATGTCCCCGTGATGCGGATGTTTTGCACTTGTCAATTTTTCCAACAAGTAAAATCGAGCAACACGCTTGCCTTGTGGTTGCTTGGCATGTTGGCGAACGCTCTTGATCTCAGATACCATGATGCTTTCGGGATTTCGCACGGGATTGTAAAAAATCAAGTCAGTTGCGGAGTTATGCGTTGCAAATCCGAGATCCACGTGTGGTTGTGTTATGTTAATGTTAATGGATTCTTGCTCTGGTGATTTAATGAGCGGTTCTTTTGGATACGGGGCTTTTGCAGAAAGTGGAGCTCGAACAGCCCATCCGCCATCATTCCACGCCCGTTTCTTGAGAAGTGCTTCGATCGCAACGCCTTTCTTGTATTGTGTCATGTGAATCACTTCCACGTGTATTGATAATTTCGGTTATAATTTTTTTAACGTGTTATGTTTTAGTATCAAATGGTGATTTCCAAAGCATCGTGTCGCTTGGAGCGTGTTCTGTTATCCAATTTCGTAAATCATTCATTTTTTTATCACCGTGATACATCTCACGATGATCATTATAGTGGTTATCTTATAAAGGTTAAAAATAAGTGATTAATCGGAAACATAATGACAATGATAAAACAAAAATAACAGAAAAACATTAAAGAAAAAGAAGAGGATTGCTATACGTTATTGAATGATATTTGCATGGTATATTGTGGTACACCGTTGCCATCAACGATCTCGGTTCGTGCGAACCCTATTGATCCTTCCACGTTCTTGTACACATTCATCGTATAGATTTTTCCATCCATGAAAATACTTTTAGACATTTCTTCCGTTGCGGGAAGATATTGGGGGATTGTTAAGCTTTCTACTGCCATGGTTTTCACCTTGAGTGGTAATGATATCGCATATATATAAACGAATCATCGAACCATTGTCATTACTAGAAAACGGAACGTGTCATCTAGAAAAAAAGTGACTATTCGAATGTAATCAAGAAAATGAAAAATAAAAAGTTCAAGAATGATATCTATACATCAATTCTATGAATGAGGTTTTTTGCCCACGCAATTGCTTCGTCAAGTTCTTCGTATATTTTTTGAGTTTCTGGTTCTGGTTCAATCGGAACCCACACGCTTTCAAACGATGGGAACGGACTCGCTTCGACAGCCATTCCAATCACCTATGCGGGTACTACACCACGTCTTTTCTTTGGAGAATTGCCCAACATGATACCTATTAGTCCGTTGCCACCAACGTGTTCGCCGACTTCAGCGACTGTTTCAAATGACGTTGCCAATTTCTCTAATGCCATCGCCATCATTATCATTACTTTATTCATGGTATCCATCGTGGTTTCCGCTTTATCCGTGAGCGTTTCTATATTGACGGTTATTCGCTCAAAGTTATCAGATACTCTCTTGAACTGTTTTTCAAAACGATCTAATCTTGCATTTACTTTATCAAGTTCTTTTCCAATTATTGGTATTTTCATGATGATACCCTCTCTAATGTAGCAATTTTTAACTCAAGAGTTGCATTTTTTTCGAGTAACGAATCTCGCTCGTTCATGACTTGTGCGTACAGTTCGCATAGCTCATCATACGTGAATCCGATCATGTCGATAGATTCTGCTGTCATTTTCCCGTCATCCATTGGGAGTCCAAAATCATGATTCATGATTTCTACATCGCCTACTGCCATGATAATATCACCTTAACTAGCTACTCCTCCAAATGCCATGTCTTTTTCTTGTCGAAGATGTAAAACTTCATCGGAAAGAAATCTTATCAAGTCATATATTTGATCTTCAGTCATGTTTGCACTTTCCGCATCAACATCGTCAACTGTTGGATCGAAGGGTGGAAGTGTTTCTTGAGTCATGATCGCTTGATGGTGAGGTATGTATTTAAAAGATAATTTGAAATGTTGCCGAAATTAGTGATGGAGCATTGATGCCTAGAAAAAAAAGATGATCTTTTTTTTCTAGCCCGTAAACCGTTTTTTCTAGATTTGTATATTATCGATATAGTCTTTTTATATGACTGAAATGGTTTATTAACCATGACATTCATAGACATTGATCAGTGCAACGATCCAACATTACAAGGCAACGTGTTAGGATGTTCAATCGGTAGAAGAACTTCTGTGAGAAGTAGATTTGCCACGTTTGAAGATGAGAATGGGGATCGTGATATTGATCATGAAATGGATTATTTCAAGGATCTCTTATCCAAATCAATCGAAATCGAAACGAATGATGCTGTCAAGGACGAATTAGATGTCGTTGAATCATCAGTAACTCTTTTTGAACGTGCACGAACGCTTGACCTTGTTAATGATGATGATGCCAAGATGTTTAATGACGAGGTCATCGTGAATGTAAATGATGTCCACGACAAGTACATTGAACGTGACTGTAATTCATGTCAATCCTTGGGTTTTATCTTGAGTGACGTGTTTGGCTAATTGTAACATGATCATTTTTTTACTAATATAGTGTCGTGTGTGATGGAGTCTTTTTATATCTACCAACCCATGATCTTCTCATGTCAGTACTAGGAATTCAACGAAGCACCCGTACCGCAACGAGAAACGTGCTTAATGATGAGGTATGCGAACATTGGGAAGATGTTATCGTTGATGTAGCAAACTGGCGTGATGTTGAAAATGAAATTGATTATTTCACGAAACTCGTTGATAGATCGATTGATGTAGAACATAATAAGGACGTTGTCAAGGAACTCAAGGTTGTAAAAGATCGCTTAAAATTCATAGAAAACGCAAGTTTCTGTGGCGTGGTCGATATAATCGATAAAGAGAACGTGAGCAACGAAATCATTGGACTCATTCACGATGTTCATGATCGATTCGTTGACGGAGAGTGTGATTCGTGTCAATCCCTTGGACTCGTCATTGATGACACGTTCGGATGATACTTAGAATCCGTCCACGATGTGTTTAATTTCTTCGGGAACGTTGAGTTTTGCACCAAAAAGGAATTCAAGATCCGTTCCGAACATTTTTCCACTAATCTTTCCATCCGTGATAATCATTTGTGAAAAATAAATGCTTCGGTATCGAAACCATTCTTTCTTGGTAGAATATGATTTTGTCGTTTGTACCTCTAGCCGTGTCGAGATTTTTTGTATCTTCCATCGATACACCCGTCCGTTTGACGCAGTTAATCGCATGTGTCCCCATTTATCCTCTTCCCATCCGTGATTCGTGAGAAAAGTTTTAAAATCGTCTTTATCCATTAATGTTTCCTCCACTTTCCAGTCTTTAAATTTAATCTTCCCAACACCGATACGAGTTCCGTTTCTTCGTCATCAGTGTTTGCTCGTGCTTCCATTAACGTTTCGGGATCAGCATCCCATTCGTTTGGAAGATCATTGAACGCCCGTGTTAAGAAGTCTTCATCTTCACGTTTTCGGATTTCGTTCATCCTCATTGCATCATCAATGGACAATAATCCGTGTAACACAAATCCAGCTAAACAATGATCGGGCGGGATTGAATCATTGCTTTTCCATCGCACGATTCCATCCGTGTCTCTATATGCATCATCATTAAATTTTTGGTGAACGTGGGTTTTATCATCCCACCCCGAGCAGTTCCATTCCACCCGTTTTAAAAATTGTTCTTGTTTTTTATTCATGAATCATCACTACATACATTATATCCCATGACACTTACATCTATCATTGCACGCGAACGATTCGTGTCACGTGAAGGTAACTTTCTGACATGTCTTTTATATACACCCATTCCATTTTGAGATCATGTTTGACGGTTTAGTCGAGAACGTTCTCGAAGGCTACATGAAGAAGATGGGTGATGGATCGATGGAAAATGCCATCATTAATTCCATTAAGGAAATTACGTGTTCCAACCCAACGGGAAATGCATTAGTTTGCAAGATCAAGACGAATGACTTGCCAATGGTAGGCGATCTCGATTTAAAACTGACATTAGAAACGGATGAGTAAAAATGAATAAACAAGTAAAAGACATTTTTGAAGACGTGTGTACCTTAACGAAAGACATGGGGACATGTAAACAACCAGACGGACATAAATACATGGTCACTCCGAACGTGAAGAAAGGGTTAAACGATATTTGTGCGTTAAAAAACAAAGATCCCACGAAAAAACAAGTTCTCGAAGCATTTACATCAATAGAACAGTTCACGTATAAGATGGCTAAATGTGGTTCACATGAAGAAAAATATCAGATCCGTGGTAACATTCACAATGAACTCTCTGGTATTCGACATAAAATAAGAATGTTGCCATCGAAATATTCCGTTCCACCATTAAACATAAGTGTTTTTTAAAGGTTAAATGATACCGACTAAAAAAATGGATGAGTAACATGAGTTTTAACATGAAAAAGAGAGCACAAGCAATTCTTGAAGGAATTCTTGAAGATACATGTAGCATCACGAAGGACTTGGGAACGTGCGAAAACCCGCAAGATCATAGATACATGGCTTCGACAAGCGTTGTCAAGAATTTAAATGATATTTGTGCCTTATCAAAAATAACACCAACGCAAAAACAAGTAGACGACGCACTCCAATCATTATATGATATGAAACGCAACATGGCAGACTGTGGAAATGACAAGAAGAAATATCCCTACCAAGGAAATCTTTTTTCTGAACTTGACGAATTAGCGTTTGCGGGATTACATTATTATCAAAAGTGATCATCGTGATAACGACCAAAGAGACCGAAACTCCCATCGAACCGATTGATGATACCACTGGTAAATCGTGCAATGTCGAATCGCAATCGAGCGAGCGGATCAATTGTTCCAAGGCATACGGCGTGAGCGGATCGTATGCATGTCGATATCAAACGTATAAAAAAGGACATCGAAAGGACGCAACGAATTTTGGGGAATTTTCCGTTAAATATCGTGAAAACGAGGGTGACTTGTTGATCACCCCCATTGAAAATGTTACGATTGCGGGGCAACAACAAGGACAATATCAAGGACAATATGCACCTTCTCAATCACAATTTCCACCATCATCATTTCCGAGTGGTCCGCCACAACGGTCGAGTGGTCCTCCATCAAAAATGGAAATACCGCTCTTTACCCAAAAACATGCGGCTGGGTTTTGTTTAAAAGAATCCCTCGCAATTACCGAGAATATTTTTGGTATGGGGTTGCCATCGAAAACGAGAATAGTCGGAAATGATTGTGACGACATATTAAATGATGTGATTGGAAAACCTTTGTCTTCATCAGAAGTGTTCGGGGCTAAGAAAGATGCACGGGTGAAAATGAGAGAAAAAGCCATCGATATTAAGGAACATCCCGAAAAATATGAACCAAAAGATAAACCAGAAGACGAATAGTTGTAAAATATCTGCAATCATGGAAATGAAGGAAAAAGCTCAAGAATTTATTAAAAAGGATGAATGACATGCCATTAGAACTTAAAACTAAATCAAATTGGATTCCTACCAAGAAAAACGATAATTACACGAAGGATGATCTAACCGAGATTTTCTCGAGTTACCGATATAGAGATGGGAGTTTTCGATCTGAATATCATAACTGGTTAAAAGAAGATTTTTGTCTCGTGGGGATAGGAACTAGTAAAAAATTAAACGAATTTTGGGTACCGTGGAACGATAAAAAATGGAAGGATCTCAAAGAATATGGTAACACGCATCCCGAAATCGATATTGGGTGTCTTAAAAAATGTGGTGATAAAAAAAATTCCACGAATAGAAAAACATGTGCGGTAATCAGAACTGATAAGGTGCGAGAACGAAAAGAAACGGTATCGGTACCAAAAAACATTGAAATCGTACCAGTATCGAAAAAGGATAAACCCGTGATGGTTGATTACGTGGGGCGTGGATATCTACATTCCCGTGACGATTCCATAACAGAACATGCACGGGGGAGTAGTTTCACGACCATTCGACAATATGCATCATTAGACGATGCAATTGATGATGCACGTAATCGATTCCTTACGGAAGGAACTAAAACGGTACCAACATTAATAACAGAAGCAAAGTACACGATAAAACGAAATTTTGATGATAAAGAGAACATTATTCCAGAAACCCAAGTCATGTTTTTCGGACAAGTCGATGAACACGAAACCGATGTTGATATTGAAGAACTTGATCTTTTTGATGATGACATTCTCGAATTCATTGATATTTAAGTCGTTTACATGAGAGCTTCTGCCAATCGTTGAGCCATTAATGGTGGCACGGCATTTCCAATCATGCGATAACACGCACTCACGCTTCCCTTGAATTCAAAAGTATCGGGAAACGATTGCAACCGTGCACATTCTCGGACGGTTAATTTTCTGTACCTACGCAATCCAGTCGGCAAGGTCGGTGCCGTTCCATTCTCATCCCGTACCCGCTTCCCACCACGCAAGTACCCATCACAATCAATGGTTTGTGACGGTTTTTTCATGACTTGGTCCAACGGTTCTCTCGTGTATGTTTCGCCCTTGTATTCAACAATGGCTGATGGATCAATTTCCACGATTGGCACGTTTCCGTGAGATTCTGCTCGGATCGTGAAACTTGGCTTGTTTAGATCAAACCTATTATTCCGCTTGAACATCCCAAAATCAGAGTTCAACGTGTTTTGCATGGATTTTTGGGATGAGTTAATTGCATCCAAGTTTTTTATTCGATTTTTTTGTTCGTTATACATGATCATTTCCTCTCGGGGAACGAGTTCGGGTGGGGTGAATGATCGAATGGTTCGGGATGGGCGATCAATCTCTTGATACGGTGAATTTCGACTCACGCTTCCCGTGTCACTCGGAGAACATTTTATCGATGCGTGGTGATTCTTGAGAACCACGTTATGATTCATTATTTCCATGATGTCACCGATTGCTTCCTTCACGGTCACCCACTTTTTCAATTGTCCACCAAATAATGTTCGTTGTTTTCCACTTCTCGTGTGTGTAATGTCGGGCGTTTTAAACTTTCCCGCAAAATATCGTTTTCTCACTTGTGGCACGCCATAGTTCGCACAATTGAGTTCTTTTTTCACGGGATAAAAGGTATCAAGATGATCTTTAATACCAACCACGTTTTCCATGATCCACCATTTCGGTTTAATGACCTCGATCCACTTGCGAAATACATTAACAAGTACCATTCCCTTTGTCGGATCGGGATTTGACTTCGCCACGCTGAAATTAGGGCAATTATGAGTTGCAAATAAATGCTTACAAAAACTTTCGTCTTCTTCTATTTTTAAGTTATATACTAATACGTTTTTTACTTGTACTTTCTCAATTCTCTTTATTTTAGAAAATATATGATTTCTTGTGTTACAATTCCATCTTTTTCTATTATTAAAATATAACGCATATTCCGCATTACAATTCACTATCCTATTCTCTATTTTATGTTTCCTCTTAGTTCTTCCCATAAATAAAGATGGTATATAATCATATACTTTTATTCCTATTCTTTGAAACCCCTCTAATAATTCTAGAGAGCTTGATGATCCTCTATATGTTTTAGCATTTTTATCAAAATATCCATCTCCGAAAAGCCATCCTAATAACAATGATTTTAAAAATTTCTTTGGTAAGTCTTCAATAAAATGAGGAATGTTCTTGTCCGTTGCACCTTTGTTAAATATCTTTACAAAATTCCAAAGGTGAAGATCTTGAATATGAATTTTTGAACTTCTTCCCTTTACATTACCAACAGCAGATATCTTTAACCCAATTCGTTGTATGAGTTTTTTAATCATCTCAATTTCATCATCATTCACCGAGATGGTTACCGTGTTTCTATCATCCCGATACCACCCTTCTGCAATGTAAAACCCGATGAAGAACCAAAATTTCGGATCATCAAACGGAAGATTACTAGATTCCCACACGTGATCATGTTGGTTAATCACCCGTTTTATCTTCGGTCGTTCAAACATCACCTCTTCTTGATTCACGGGAAAGCCGATGAAATGATCTGCGGTTACTTCGGATGCTGGTACGAACATTTGCTTGGTGTAGCCCCGATCATAATCCCGTCTTTTATTATTCCATCGTTTCGTTCTTTTCTTTACAAAGATCGGGTGTTCATCCGTGCAAATCAATGGAAACGGGTAATAATTGATGTAAATCTTGTTAATGTACCCATCATACGCTCGTTTATTAGTGTTCGTGACTCGCTTGTATCGACCTTCGTGTGTCAACACTAAATCCCCGATCTTGATGTCTTGTATTTTCTTTTTTCCTTCGGGCGTTAAAATTTCTTCGTCAGCAACTAGACACGGTGGAGAACCTATGATAACATCAACATCGGCATAATCACGTGGATCAAGATCTCGAATGTCTGAGGAAATAAAAATTGCGTTTTGATGATTTTTCACGAAGGTTCTTTCTACCGCACTACTATATTGTTTGCAGTGATCGATCTCTTCTTCAAGGATCTCAAGTTGTTCTAGATCTTCTAATGTCGGATTTTCTAGTGCTTTCAAGTTCTTGCATGCTTCAAGAATTTCTTTTTGAATTGCACTTCCATAACCAATATCTATTCCATATTTAATTTCAAACCCCGCTGTTTGAAACCCGTGGCTAAATCCACCACATCCACAAAAAAGATCGAGACATCGAAGCGTCATGAAAACATCACATCCACACGATCATTGTATCAATCTCCTATTAAAACACATGACCACGTTTCCGACACGTTGTTTTTAAAGTGCGGTAAATAATGAGAACTCGTAAGGTATGTATCATGAATGGTAATCAATTTTTAAAAGAACATTGCACGGTGCTGGAACATCCCGATTCTAACGTGGACGTGTATTGCTTGCATTGGTACATGGGATCAAAAGAATCATGCGGAATGATGACAAATCATTACAATACAAAAGGATATACCACCATTGCGTGTGATGCTCGTGGTCATGGCGAACGATATGGAACATCCAACTTTTTGGATTGGGGTGGAACCGTTGAAGAACTTGATACATTAATTACCAAGAGAAACCGCTCGTCTATACTCATCGGTACATCAATGGGTGGTTCACAAGCCATAACTATTGGGTTAAAAAATCCACTCGTGAAGCAAGTCTTTGCGATTAGTGCGTTACATGATGGAAAGGATGTCGCACGAGAGGATATCGTGCTTTCAGAAACGATACAGCGTCCATCCGTTTTAGATGGGTTACCATCAACCGTTCACGAAACACCGCGAAAGAACGAGTTTTTCTTGATACACGGAACGAACGATTCCGTTGCACCCATGAAACATTTTTACGAAAATAAGAAGGCATTACGGGTTTCTGACGATCACGCCCTCGTTCTTGATCTCCCACCATTGTATCCGATTGCTCACGGGATGCCAAGCCTTCACACGAAGACTTTTGAGTTCATTGATGCGAACATCATGAAGCCGAAATGATATTTAATCGAGTTTATCATTATCCCAACTAAAAACAACGAAGGAAATTAAAAATAATATGGTATCCCACGCAGTATGTATTATTAATGCGAGCCAAAATCCACCAATGACATATAGATAACAGAAATAACAACCGATCAAGGTACCCGAAACGAGATGAGACCATTCTTTATACAAAAAATAATGCATCACGGCAAATAGAAGCGATGACATTAATGCTAATAAATAAACATTCATTCCCAATCTAACATAAAAATCAAAAAGTAGCACTCTAAATAATAATTCTTCAAACACCATGCCCAATATAAAGACTACAACAAAACTCACTATTGAAACATGGTGTTTTTCATAATCTTGATATATTTGAAATAATTTTTTCATTAACATGTTAGATCCGTCCTCGTTATCACTTTTAACATCAATTTCTTTGCGAAGTTCTGCGTTCTTCGATACATAAATAATTATAACAAGGATTATCATTAACGGAACGATTCCTATTAACGTGGCAATGATAATAGAACCCCAGTCTGTTGGTAAATACATGAATACATCGTACCATCCCAAAGTAAAAACAAAATAAAGTATCATTCCAATAACAATAATTTTAAAAATGGTATCAGCACGTTTATATTTAGTTGATGGTTTGTTTTCCAACTCGATGTTCTTTGTCATGGTCTTCGTTCACGATATCGTGTACCAACCTTATAAAACTTAGTTTAGTTTAGTGGTAATTTAATTTTTATAAATGCGTGTTCAAATCATACACTTAATGAACATGTTAGATTTGCTGTATAGGTGTAGATGATCATGAGAACATGGATGCACGGATGGATCGAGGTAAAACGAGTTAGAGGACGGAAAAACCGATTTAAAAAGAAAGAATGGGTTGGCGTGCGACCGTTACACGATTTTTCGGTAAACGGGGATAGAGACTTAATGGGATGCTTTTTTGGTATCGAGAATGACGCTCATTTTAAACCGTTGTTTGGAGAATCTCGAAGTATACCTAACGATATTTCAAAAGAGGTCGATTATTTTGACTGTGAAGAATATTATTGTAACTACGTGACGCACGAAGAATATAAAAAGATTGACTGGAACGAGGAAGCGGAAGATATTGCAGATTGGATTTTTGGATTAGAACCCGATGGCACGTACATGATTTGCGGTGAAAGTAGGTTTGCGGGAGAATCATGGTCTGACGTTACCATGGAGGAAGTGGAACGGATGCAACATGGCGAAGTCATCACGAAGGTAAACAAGGACAAATATCCACGCATGCCTAATGGAGTCAAGAAGGTTCGAATGTTCAAGATGAAGAGAAATTGCGTGAGAAGACAATCTGCAAATTATAAACATAACATTCAACAGTTCGAAGAATTTTTTGATAAACTCGCTAATATATACGGATCTAAAAACGTGAGACTAATTGTTGGATGGGATTGGAGTTAAACCATGATGAATGACGAACTAACTCAATTAGAAATAGAAACCATTCTTAACGACATCGTGTATGCGGATGATAGAAAGACATGCGAATTCGTGGGCATCGAATGTCACGCATGTGGATCTCCCTATTGTGACATCCGTACAGAACCACAAACCGAGCGTGATGATGGCATATCATCGTGCGATTCCGTGGGGCATCATCAATGGCTGTCTGAAGGGTATTGGGTGACGTGCATGGAATGTGGTGCAACGGATGAAGTGATAATAACCTCGAGAAATGATAATTGAACTACCACGTCCTAAAGAACGGGGTTTTCTGTCGCATTTTTATAAAATTGAATTAAAAAATCGATAATGGGTAACTTACTTCTTTTTTTGAATGGTCGGACACGTTGCACTATAATCACAAAACCAGCAACATCCTCGAAGATATGAACAGCACGCTTTAAACTCATCAACAAAATCGCATTCCACGTTAAAAACTCCGCATTTTACCATATCATTCAGCCTCGTTAAACATTTCGATGATGGACGGAAGTAACCCGCTCGTTACCCACATCATTTCTTTTTCATCAAGATCTTTATCGACCTTCTTTTTTGCCCATCGAATCGCTTCTTGCACGACATAACTTGCTGGCGTGTATTTAATGATGCCCGCACTAGCACGTTCCGTGATCCGTTTCATTCCCAATTCCTTGCTCATTTCCATTGCCTTTGCGAGTGCAACCATTGCTATCAAATCAACATTAGGATGGTTGGCACTAGACATTGCCAATATTAATTTTATCGCATCCTTGTTGTTTCCTTTTTTGAGGAGTTCCTTGATTTTCTTGTCCGCTCTTGGTGGAATTTTTTCCCGATAGGTAGGTACTTGATGTCCCATGTGTATCACTTGTTCAATCTCGTTTATAAATGTCCCATTGGGATCGTGCATTATAATGTTCATCGTGTTTTTCATCGAGTTCCTTCATGTGATCGTAATGATCGCCATAACGATCAATTGGAATCGTGTACTGATGGTCACAACTACTACTTCCAACACGATGGGTATATATTGGCGTGTATGATCCACGAGTTGTCTTGTACGTTATCGGTCCGATTGGTCGTCCCATTGGTTTCATGCCACTAAGCACGTGAGGATTTTGAATTCGTTGCACGATACCGTTCCGTGATGTACTAAACGTCTTGCTCCGTGGATTTTCCTTCACCAAGTAGAGTTGCACTATGGTATCTTCGTGAACGAGTGACACGCCACGCCATTTTTGTTCAGTTGCCGTGATGTCAACAACATTTCCTAATCCACGACCTTGATGTGTTGTAAACGATGCATGTATCTTCGTGAGGGTTTCAATCGCCTTGAGTCTAAAATCGGAAAGTGGTAACCGTTCAATATCCTTCTTTTCTGATATCATTGCTTCGAGAATGAACGCTTTGATGGATTCCACGTGCATGTCTTCCCACGCTCGTGGATTTCCATAAAATTCAATCGCAATCATGTCGTTATCCACGAACACGATCACGCCACATTGGTTTTCCATGAGTCGAAAGTGCGGAAGGAACTCGTCAATATCCTTCTTTTTCGCCTTTACAATGTCATTATAATTGCTCGTTGGTGCTTTTGCGGAAAGGTTCATGGTACTCTTGAGTGATTGTATGCTCGACCACACTGCATCTTGTCCGTGACTAGAACGAGCTTGGTAACTTACCATTGGACTGATGCGGGATGCAACTTTAAATTGTTTTGTTGAACCCGCCATTGACCATCGAGATAGTTCCACGCATCGTGTTGGAATATCCATCATTATGGATTGATCTTGTTTCTTGTATGCTCGTCCTTGTCTAGATGTACCCGAGAAATGTTCTCGTAACCGTTCTATTTCAATTTGTGGGACGATTTCTTCAAGCGGTGTCACATGCATGGGCGTTGGTATGGGGTTCTTCGTGATATCAATTTCTTGATCATTTATTGTTGGAACGAGTATGGGTTCATAGACAGTTCTATCTTGTTTCCCGCCCTTGACGGTCACGCCAAACGGGATTAACACGGGAACTGATCCCTTGTTATCGATCTTTAACTTTCCGACACTATTCGTTTCATTGATCTCGACATCACCTTGTTCTTGGGCTTGTCGAACGGTCACGAAATCGAGTTTTTTAGTATAGAAAATCGGAATGATGACAACATTTTCATGATGTTGAGCGTACTCAAAATCAATCATTGATGTTGGATCATGTAAAAATGTTTTTATTAATTCACTATCATTCATCTTGTATTTCCTCCGTATCTTTAACAATATCAGTACCATTAAAATCAATGCTGGAATCAAGCGATACTGCTATATCCTTTCCGTTTTCGGTGAGATCATACCCTATTTTTATGTTCTTTCCGTTCATGATAAGATCGTGTTCAATATCAGCATCCGTCCGCATCTTGAGTTGTTTTTCAAGGAGCGTGGGCTTGACGAGATGATCATCTTGGAGAGCTTTCACGTGATAATTAACTTTTTGGCGTTTAATTCCAAAGGTGTTACTAAGTCCTTTAATTGTTGTTGGACTCTTGTTGAGTCGATGCACGATTTGAGCTCTGATTGGATGTCGAAACACCGTGCTTACCCGCTCGAACGTGATCTTTTTCTTCGGCTTTTTTTTCTTTTTATCTTCCATGTGAATCATTCCTTGATAATGTCAAGATTTTTTTCATTGACAAAATTCTTGTCAAACAATTATTAGTTTTTCTAGTATTTAAACTTTTTTCGGATCATCACGTTTATGTTTCCGATGCATTTTTTATAAATACAAATGAGGAATAAAGGATCATGAAAAACTTCAATGATCGCTTGTTTGACAAATTAAAGAAAGAGTTTGAATCTGGAAAACACGGTGCATTTGAGGGTGTTGATCGGGGTAAGAATTACTTTCGAGGATCAGTACTTAGTGGTGAAGAAGATTATACCATAGAATTTACCGTGAATGACAAGGATGATGATTTCGAACTCATCGTGGAACACGAATATTTCGTTGGATTAGGACCAGACGTTGACGAGAAAGGTGTTAACAATGCAATTTCTCGTGTCAAGGATCTTCTAGAAGACAATGTGAATCAGTGTCATTTTGAATATGAACTCGAAGGATCGTTCACGTCATACTGCTCACATGCAAAGACCATGAAAAAGGAAAAAGATCCCACCAAGATGGCGACCGCAATCCTTGACGAGTTCGAAGACATGACACAAGAACAATGGGATGCCACGACCGACACGATTTGGTCGTTTGCAACAAGACGAATAGAATAAAGTAAGTCGTGTGTATATGAACCCAGACAAGATCGGAGACACTCCCGTACAGTATGAGAAGATCGATCCACTCATTCGACCGTTCGTTCGCAAGATTAATTCCTATGATAACTGCGTCAAGCGAACGATGGTATCGTGTCAAGGACACGAAGATCACGAACGTGAGAAGCGATTAATGGGGTACAAGTATCCGTACGTGGTCATTGACTTTCAGTCAAAAGACGTGGCGAATGATTTTCTCATGGGCGTGGTGGAACGGTTTAATTTCGAGGTCGCCAAGTTTGATACCACGTCCATCAAGGTGAATTCCAAGTTTTACGATGATAACATTCCCGCAAATCGTGAAAAACTCATTGACACGGTCATTGCTACCCTTGATGACGTGTGTCCCGTGTGAACGTACTTATGTGCGTTTCCGATTGTTTCTTTATAAATGCGTGAGGGTTCGTGGTATTCATGAAAAAGATTGTTGTTGCGGATCATAGTGGAAATGCGTTTAGTTGGCGTGGTCGTGTTGATAAACAAAAAATAAATGAGATTTTTGATGCCTAGAACATGATCTTGTAAATGGCTTGGTGTGGTGTGACTATCCCGAACCGAGTGGCATGTATGATAAAAAAATCCACGTGCCAGAGGTAAAAAAGAACCAACTCGATACACTCAAGGAACGACTCACGAGGAATCAACATCCACTCAAATCGTTGTCGTGTAGCGTGGGAGGTGCGGATGGTACTATCGTGGAAATAACTCCCGTTCAGAGAGGAAAAGATACGGGCAAGTTTCGTATCAACGCAAACGGGGATTGTATGGATCCTAATTACCTTGCTACGTATTTTTGTTCTCGTGGTGATAAACTATGAAGAAGAACGTGATGATGATGAATAAAAAAATAGTAGTAGCTGATCACAGCGGATCAAATACCGAGTTTCTTGGCGTGTTCACGAAGGACTCCATTGACAAGGTGTTTGACTTTCTCAAGTGGGGTGTAGATGCGGGAACCGTGACGTGTAACTTGTATAGAATGGGCGATCGGGGATTGCGAATAAGTAAGGATAAAGATAAGGATCGACCGTTACAAAAAGCATCTGATGTCACGGGAATTAAGACGGCAATCATGAAAGATCACGTTGATGAAGTCAAGTGTACCGTGACGACCGTGACTGAACTGGGGGTTGGTATTACCATACCAGAAACGACACGCATTGACATGAGTGGAGGATCGAGAGGTAGGCTCAAGGTATCGTTTAATGGATCACACGGTGGATTGTACAAGATCAAGAAGGATGCTGAATTCGGGTTAGCGTCTGAATTAGATGAATCTAGTGGTGACTTGACGCAACATTTCGTGTTATGGGCGAATGGTGAACCCGAAAAATATAGTAGTGGCTTAAAAAATAGGATCAAGACGTTATTCAACCCAAAGAAGGTGTTATGATGGTAAATTATTTTATTGGAATTTATGATAACGAATCTGTTAAAAAAGGATTCGATTGGCTCAAGTGGGCGGTTGATGTAGCAAACAAGCGTGCCGATAATGACTTAACGTGCGAGGCGACCAAGATCACGCACGGGGAAGAGATGTCACCGACACTTAGAAGGGTCGGTGATGCGGAAAACGTTACACAGAAACTTGGTCTTACGAAGATGAATCTCACAACTCACAACGATGTTGATGACATAGAACGCACGGTTCGTGATAAACGTCATAACCAACTATGCGTGCTCAAGACAGTACATCGGGATCAATTTTCCAAGCGAAACGTGATAACACGAACCGAGATTTTATTCGAACGTGAATATCTTGACTATGAATTTAAACGGAAGTATGATGATGATCAAGAACGATACATGATTAGTATTATTCAAGGCGATCATCTCGGGGTACATGATCTTCCCAAGCACGCATTGTTCGGGGTGAGTTTCGATTCACACGGATCTGGATCAAATTTCGCACTCCATCATGATGGCGAGTATCATTTATACGGTAAAATAAAAGATGATCTTGCCAATGCGATGGAACCGTTTAATGTTGCCCGAAGGCTAGCCCGTGTAGAAAGAACCAAGAGCGTGATATGATGACGAAAAAAGTAAAGAGAGAAGAAGATGGTGAATTCATCATCTCTGGTGACATGTCTCGTAATGATGTCGGGGTCGTCTTTGATATTCTAAAGAAAAACATGCAAGATCATTCAGCAGATTGTTCTGGTTTCCTTCGGGAAGACACCACCCAAATTTTGATACGTTATATGATGAATTCGGATTTCCCATCACGAGTGGTGACTTCGAGCAATTTTCAGAAGATAGATTAAATGCCGTGAAGTTCGGATTGCGGGGCGGGGCGTTCCCAAGAACAACGTGCATCGTGTACAGTTCCGCCAGAGACATGAAAAACTTTTTCATTGAAATCAATTGTGATAAAGATATTAGTGGGGAACATAAAAAGTGTCGTGTCGTTACCCGAGGACACGAGTTTCAATTCAAGAACAGTCAAGGTATTGAATCGTTATTGACATGATGTCATGAGTTGAATTAAAAAATACGGAGATTATATTATCATTTAAGATGAAGGCTGGTACGGGTTAAACGTTGGCTTGATATCCTTCGATGTCAATAATTCTTGCAAGTTACTATCGTTGAGCAAGATGATTTTAAAACAATCTCGTTCTCCTTCCTCTTCATTTCCCTTCGTCCAACAAAACACTTCCATCAGTTCTCCTTCGTTAAATCTACGGATAATTAGTAATCGATGCGGATCATTTTCATCACCAACATAAATTTCAGTAACACCGTCAAATTTCACGTAAAACTCGATGAACATGTCGGACGTGGATTCAATGTATGCGGTGCGAGTTTTTGGGTACAAGAAAATTTGATATCCTTCAGCACGAAACCAAAAATCGCCTCGTTTTTCACTCTTGCTAACATAACCAACATCGTATGGTGAAAAAATGGACGCATCCTTGTCTTCGAGATCATCAATATCTATTCGTTTCATGATATCATAGTGATGATCGCCTTTATATAACTTAAACGAGAAAATTTAAAAAAATCATTCATTGATAATGTCTTGTAACGCTTGTTCCACGTCTTCGCATGTCATGTCTTTATCTTCCTTGATATCGTCTAGTTGCTCCGTGATTGCGTTATATCGATACATGTCAACGCACCCACGTACCCTCGTACATCGATTACACAGTTCCGCAGACGAGTGTTTCACGACACGTGGGACACTGATTCCGAATTCTTTTTCAAAACATTCGACACAAAGATAGTTATATTTCATGATATTACCGTCTCAAAGACGTTTATATAAGTTAAAAGTAAAAAGAAGGTTTTACCCCCGCCCGAGAGGAAGTTTTCTGGGCATCATCCAGAGTGTTTGTGATGGGTTTTGGGTATAAGCCAAAAAAGTTTTTTTTATGCGTACATCCATCCCATGAGGGTTAGTCAATGTATGTCCATGCCCCTTTATAAAGGTTTTCGAACTTCCATGATCAATCTTCCGATTGATCTTTTATAAATATTCAGTTGAAATAACTATCATGAAATCAATTACTATTGAATCTTGGTTCACTAACATTGACAAGAATGAAGTGTCATTCATGTTAGGTGACACGAAGGCACAAATTCCGAAAAACGTGGATCATCTTTTAAAAAGTGGTTTGTGGAAAATAGAAATGGGTAAAAGTACTGGATTACCATGGCTTAATACCAAATTAGATATGTCAAAATATGACGTGACAATCGAGGGTATTGAGGAATATGACGTTGATGTAGACCCAACGTCCGATGACTCTATTGATATCACGTTGAAAAACGGGAACGTGATGTTAAAAGAAAACAAGAACTATGATGTCAAGAAGGGCAACCTTTTCGTGATACAAACTACGAAATGCACGTTTTCAGAAAGCAAGCCAAATGCGGGATACGATACGGTTAAATGCAAATTACTTAAATAAATATGAGGAATGCTTCATGGATGTTGAAAATCAAGAACTCGTGGCAAAAACCATTACATGTAACGGGCAAAACATTACCGATAAACGAATTACATACGATGACGTTGAAGGATTCGTGAGCGAATTGAACCTTGATGGGTGCGGACTCAAGGAAATACCAACACAAATTGACTTGCTACCAAACCTTAGATCATTGACATTAAACGGAAACGAAATTTCTAACATACGGCAATTGGATAAGAACAAGGACTTGCAAAACCTTGAACTTGATGATAACCGCATCAGCAAGATCGAGAATGTTGAAGGGGATGTCCTTCAGTCCTTGGGAGTTCTTCAGCTCTCGGGTAATAACATTGGAAAGATCGAATGATTGGACTGGACGATGTTATATAGCATTAACCTTGCGGGAAACAAGATATCAAAGATCGAAGGACTTGACAACATGGAAGGAGTTCTTGAAGGGTTAGATTTAAGTGATAATCACATCTCTAAAATTGAAGGACTCGAAAAAGTAGAAGATCAATTACATTGGTTAAACTTACAAGGAAACAGAATTCCAAAGATCGAGTGTGATGCGTTCCAAGCACGGATGAAACATTCTCATCTTGAAGATTTCGAGTGTTAATCCACGATCTCGTGAATTATCCCAAGTTCTATATCTTTTACACGTTCCTTGAAACGATATCATCACGAATGGTTGATGATGATATCTTGTTACCACCACGATCTACTATTAGAGGAACGAGTACCATTATCAATGAAGATAAACCGTTTTTAACCCGTTCATCATTAATACCATGTGCGTTTTCGTGAATTTTGGGTTCGTCTCCAAGCACGATCATGTTTAACTCCTTCATTGTCGTGGCAGATCCACTAACACTAGATATTTTAATCACGTTAATGGAAGGAAATGATGACTCTGCACGTTCTTTTTGTATTTCGTGCATGAGTTTTTTTAGATCTCTTTGCCGTTCATTAAACGAAAGTATGTGTCGTGCGTGTCGTTTTTTCTCGTGTAATCGTTCATCGGTTAATCCAATGATAACGTGTTTACCGAGTAAACATGCAACACGGAGTAATTGACGATGACCTTCATGATGAAGGCTTCGATCAAACGTGCCACCTAACCCAACAACATTAAATTGTCCAACACGTAATTCGTTTACATTACCGATCACGGAAACTAGAATGTTTTCTATTGCTAACGTTTTTACTGACATGATCAAACACTAGTAGTCATTCATGGAACCCTTTAAAAAAATTAAAAGAGAACAAAAAAGTTGAACCCGTGTTGATCCATGGTTTTATCATTCAGTTAGTCATCCTCAATGGCGTTTAGCTTGTCGATCGTGACTTGGGTAGGTTTCACGATGAACACCTTCATGTAATGATGATTGAGAATCATTGATACAGATATGCCGATTGACGTGATTCCGATTCCAATGAGGTAAGGAACGGGGTTCGCAAGGGAATTACCCAACACGAAAAACGCTGAAGGGCATACCCACACGTTCGCTATGACAAATCCTAACGCAATGATCATTGTTCCTTCTGTTAATCGTTCTTCACGGGGCATGTCCCCGAACCTTGCAATCGTCTTTCCGATCCCAAGTAGAATCCATCCAATCATGATGTTTATCGACACGAAAAACATGATAATAGTGATCACGTGTTGAATCGTCATGAACGGGGCTAAGATCATTACCATTATGAGATACGGAATGCCATATAGTGCGATCGGTATCATTGTTACGATAGACTTGATGATAGTTGATCGATTTTTCATGACGATACGCTCATACAAAACAAGGGAATATCTCATATAAAAAGTTAAATAAAAAAGACTGATTGCATGTTTGGTACGTGTTTGGTATATCATTTATATAAAGACATCACATCATTTCGTTCATGAAAGAATACGAAGACATGACTCCCGAAGAACAAGCACAATGGGATTTGGAAGAAGAAGTTTTTGAAGGAAGTAGCGTGCGAGGACTTGCCACCCCGAGACAATTAAGTGGGATGTTAGACATTTTTGAACGTGTTACACGGGATCAAGGAAGATTTCTTAGATGTTCATGGAACGATGGATCAAAAAGATATGGATATTCGGACGAGTTTAATGTTCCTTCACACGTAGAGATACCAAAAGATGACGATGAAAATCTAAAAGAAAAAGAACGAAGGTTTGAAGAAGCAGTTCGCAAGGAACACGTGTTCTCTGATAGCGATAGCAAGTTACTCGCAGACACGATCTTGTTCATGAAGGACGGGTTAGAAACGGGGGAAATTGTCGGTGCATATTGCTCGTTCGGACTTAATGATTTCTTGATAATGGATTGTGCGTTCACGAAGAGAAATGAAGATGAATTTCCCAAATACAAGGGAGCGTGCAAAGTGGACGGGTTCGCTACGACACTCCTTCCACGAAAGGAACTCGTGAAATTGCTTGCGACTGACGAAAAAAAGGAATCTGATGACTTGTTTCAACGCATCTGGGATGACATTCGAGAAGGTTTAGGACTCGATTAGTCGAACAAGCGTCTCCATTTTTTTAACGGTTCAAGATCTTCATCCTTCATTGGTGGGAATAAGAATGCCATTATTTTATCAATCTGTATCCCTATCTTGGCGTAACTTTCCTCGAATTTTTCCTTGATGTCCAAGAACCTCTTCTTCACGAGTCGTGCTGGTATCACGTGACTAAGGCGTTGGGGATCGATGTAAGGTTCTTCGATCGAATATCCGTGTGCCGTGCATCCAATATCTCGGCATTGGTTTAATGTTACTGGGCTTAGATATTCCTCGTGAAGTTGGAACTTGAACACGTCACAATTTTCACATCCCCGTACTCGCACGAACTCTGGAATTTTAAAGGAATAAATACCGCCGTGATGATCTGACTTGAAAAGCATCTTACAATTCCGACAATACCACACGATCTCGCTATGTGGTGTATCATCCATTTCTTTCTTACACGTGGGACATTTTTTATCCCATGCGTACTCTCCGTAGTGTGTTACTATTTCCATGTTACCATCTCACCCAGTTCTCTCTCTTATTTCCATGTATAAGTGAAGTAGATCAGTTTTCGCTTTTTCTAATGATCGTTCTGCTTCATGATATAACGATGTTTTTTCAACGCATAAATCATGTATGGGACACGCTTTACATTTATCGTGATGATCTATATCTTTTACTACCTTCATTATATCACAAAACTTGCATTCCCGAAGCATTCCATCAAGGATTACTGTTATAAGTTCTCTAATTCTTAAATATCTTCTCATTAATGGTTGTTTTGCACGTTCAAATTCTTCGGGTGCGATGTGATGTTTTGATATTTCCATGATTAATATATCACGTAATCCCTTTAAATAACTTAAATGATCACGGAAATTCTATAAATTATACGTGGATAATGTGGTGTTTTCTACTTCAACGTCTAATACCCGATCTTGACATTACACGTTGCTTCGGTACCCGATTCCGTACATTTGATATTACTCACGGGTTCGTTGGTATCCGAAAATATCATGAAGTCTAACGTTCGATTGCATCCAGTTGTTTTTGATTTTCGTTTATGATTTTTAACGATGATGGTTCGAATGTCTTTTCCGTGTAACGTTTTCACGAGTCGTATTTCCTTGACATTTGGATGCACGGATCGACCCGTGAGCGTGTACATTCCTATTTCTCCTTCTGGATGAACGTCTTTCTTGAACTCGCTTGAATGCACGTAAAAATCTTTCATTCCATCAAGAATGATCTTTTCGGGAAGCGTTCCCGACATGTCAAAAAATGAAATGGATGGTTGATTCATGTGTGCGACCTTCGGTGTCGGCTTCCCTCCAGACGTTGCCCGAACCATGTTTCGTGCATCAAACACGATGGTTTCTTGTACTTTATCGGGAAGGGATGGTAAATCAGAACTTACAACGTTAAAGGTAATCTTGCTAAACTCTGGAGAACCAGTTTTCCCCCATCTAAAATGTCCATCTCTTCGTGGAGTATATGTTTCGGGACAATATAATATTGTCCGTTCACCAAACGGTTTTATTTTTTTTGTCATGTTTTTTACATCTCATTTTTTATAATACACGCATGTTCTTTCCTTCGTGTAATCATCTCTTCGGGATTCCGTGATCCCAATTATTTTATCATTTCCGACCGCTTCAATGATGTCTAACACGTCTTGTGGACTTGCATAGGTCATGCAAATTGCTTCATGGTTCTCGGACTCATATTTCGATGCGGTCGCACCGAATCCCAAGAATGGTTGGTGTGTTTCTACTATATCATCTATTTTTGACATTTAAAATCTATCTCTACTCCTCAGAGCTCGTTCATTTTGTTCTCTAATATAATCACGTGTATAATCCGCATCTTCTAATAATTTTTCTAATTCTTCATCACTAAGATCCAGTTCTTCCATTTCCGCCTTCGTTTGTTCTTCATCTTTGATCATTTCTTCACGCATTTTCGCCTCTGCTTCAGCGAATGCTTTAACAGATGACATAGTTTCCACGCTTTCACTATTTTCAACCACGATGAGATTCTCGGATAAAACGGTTATAAAATCTTCCACGTGACCTTCCTCTTCATCGGTAAGTGGATGATCCTTGGATACGATCACATCAAACTCAGCACTCGATCCCCAGATGCCAACAGATGGATCACCTTGATCTTCATACCACATGGGAATTTTTACATGATCATGTTTTTCTGCCTTGAACGTGCTTCTCGTCATGTCAGTCACGGTACATTTTGCGTGTGATGACATGAGTGCGGATCTTGCACTTTCCTTTATGGCATCAAACCCTTCCCACGTGAACTCCATCTTGATCTTATCCTTGACCTTATCACGATAATCGGTAAGATATTTAAACTTCTCTGCATCAAGTTGCACGGTCACGCCAACGGGCTTGCACTTCTTTTTATCATCACAACACTTATAATTAAACCTAAAATTGTACGCATCTTGTTCTTTCTTTCCAATAATTGGATAAAATTTTTCCGTTATAATATCACCTTTTGGGTAAATTGCTTCGTGATCGTTTATAAAAAATAGGTCGGAAGTTTATTTTTCCACGTATCGGAACTTTGTATTTCCAATATACGATCAGAACTCCACTTCGTTCCGTCATCTTTTTTTCCGTCATAATATCACATCATCCTTCTTAATGAGATATGATCGTGAACTCTGGTATTAATGAAAAGTTAGAAAAGGATTCGTTGATGGCGGGAACTTCAATCACGCCAATGAAACACTCGTCTCCTTTAACAGCACACTTTGCGTGAAAAGACTTCATCAGATCATTGTCATTCGAGTCACGTGCAATGCATTCAACGAAATCTCCACGATTCATTCTCGATTGGAACAAGGGCACATCGGACTTAGTAAGCGGGGCGTTCGTTGTTCCACACGAGACGATCACGTCATTGCGTTCCTTGGAATCTCGAATAAGATCATCGAGAAGCATGTTCACGTCATCCTTCTTACCGAAACCGATGCGAGTGTTCGTTTGGAACGTCTTATTTAATTTGGATATTGTCTTGATAGACATCATCATTATTTTCATTGACATCAAGTCTAGGTCACGTTCCATATCGGATAGTGTTTTATCACGTAATATTACATTTTTCATGAAAGGGTGATGTCTAGGCGTCCTTATAAAGGATGCATCGGAGTCGTGATCATGGATCGGGATCACTGCGTGCGGTGGTGCCGTTCCCATGCACGAACCCGCTCCCGCAACCACCACGTGATCACGCCCCGTACCCGACCACGCACGCATGGAACATCGAGTGATCGAAGGATACGTGTCGTGTCCGCATTGCGGGAAGTTTCAATCAAAATTGAAATTTTTTGCCTTGAACAGAGACA
>Ga0114919_10000655_pt1 | contig 27071 bp, 26 predicted proteins | sample BlataG_FD_88682 | JGI IMG/M metagenome (GOLD analysis project Ga0114919, IMG submission 88682) | Deep subsurface microbial communities from Black Sea to uncover new lineages of life (NeLLi) - Black_00105 metaG | ecosystem: Environmental > Aquatic > Marine > Oceanic > Sediment | place: Atlantic... | reverse complement strand
GAGGATAAAAAAGCGATAAAAAGCGTAATAGAAGATATAAAAGGTTTTGACTTGTTTACAATCGCAGAACTGATGAAATGGTCAGATTACGCACTGGGAACGATTGGACATGCAAAAATGAGTGACTTACTGGACATTTTTGGTTTGACCAGGCATATCTCTGACGATATGAAGAGACTCATCTTGAAAATATCTGCTTTGACCAGTTCCGATGCTGAGGGAAAAGAAAAGGAAAAAGAGATTAAAAAAGTGGATATGCGTGATTGCATAATCGCTCTGTATCAGCTAAATCGGATAATAAATCCTGAGGACCGAAGTACGGACTCCGTGATGCTTTCAATGTATCTCCGGGGTGAGGATACGGCATGGAAAGTATAAGGAAAGGAAAAAAGATGGAGATATGGTAGAGAAAGTAATAACCACTGCGTTGTTAACCATAGGAAGTGTAATTTGCGCTACCGCTTTGATAGCCGTGATGTATCCAACGATAACTTCAATGGCAAGTCCTTTTCAGTCCACTACCGAAAAAGTCAGCGACCGCGTAAAAACAGACATAAAGATTATCGCGGAAGCGAATACCAGTAGCCATGCCTATATCTGGGTGAAAAATATAGGAAAGAATAAAATTCCACACGTAGATGACTGCGATGTCTTTTATGGACCTGAAGGCAATTTTAAGCGGATTGCATCTGCTGACTGGAGTTATACAATAGAAAACGATGGCGGAAATAACAGGTGGGATATCGGGGAAACGATTAATATTACTATTTCTAATCAAACACTTGATTCTGGTGACTATTACGTAAAAATAGTGACTTACAATGGCATCTGGGACGATGACGAGTTTTCAATATAAAAACCACAAGATTCCACAAGATTAATTAACACAGAGAGGAAAGCGACAAAAATGGTAAAAAAAAAAGTTTGGAGGTAAAAAGAAAAAATCTCGTGAAAATCTGTGTAATCTGTGGTTATAAACCGAGGGGAGAGGGATGGGGTTCGGAACGGTCATTGTAACGATTTTCGCTGTTACTTTGCTTGTCGTCGCCACATTTGTCATCATGTCCATCTTATTTGACTCAACAGATATGATAAGCACGTCGTTTAAAGACATGAAGGAAAATAGTAACGAGCAGTTGAAAACTGAAATCAGCGTGAGCAATATCATCGCGAAAGCATCAAATATTAATGTAACTCTCAATAACACTGGACACGTAAAGATCACGGATTTTCAAAACATTGATGTGCTTATTCGCTATTATTCCTGTTCTGACAGTGAAACATCGAACATAAAATGGATACCCTATACGGAGGATTCACCACCTGCATCGAATACCTGGACGGATAATGGCATATCCCCGGACATCATCAATCCTGGAATATTAGACCCCGATGAGGCAATGAATATGTGGATAAAAGTTGACCCACCCGTTTGGAACCAGAGCGAGAACAATTGGCTCCAAATAACTACTCCTAATGGTGTCAGTGCTTCATCTTACTTTAATGGGAATGGTGCGTAATCGCAATGGAGGTATTGTAGAAAATGGAAGAAGAAATAGAAGATATGGCTGAGGCGTATGAGCGGAAAAGGATACTTTCCACTGGCAATGCAGAGATAGACAAGAAGATGGGCGGAGGACTACCAAGGGGTTCGCTATCGCTGATCGAAGGTGCAAATGATACCGGGAAGTCCGTATTAACACAACAGATAATGTGGGGTGGACTTCATCAAGGGTTCAGTATCGTCTCTTACACCACAGAAAATACCATACGAAGCCTTATAAAGCAGATGGACAGCTTATCTCTTGATATATCCGATTTTTTTATCCTCGGTCGCCTGAAAATGTATCCTATTCACATAAAAGGAATGGAACAGGATAAAGACTCATCAGAGAATATGTTGCAGCTCATCCTGGAAAGCATACAGAGAAGCGATGCAGAAGCGATAATCATTGACTCTTTAACGATTTTTGTTGTTCATTCATCAGAAGAGCAGATATTGGACTTCTTTTCCGGCTGTAAAAACCTCTGCGGCAGGGATAAAACCATTTTAATCACCACTCATAGCTATGCCTTCAGTGAGAGCTTACTCATTCGATTAAGGTCTATTTGCGATGCTCATATAAGCATGAAGATAGAGCAGGCGGGGAACTTGCTAATAAAAACAATGGAAATAGCAAAGATTAGAGGAGCGCAGAAAATCACGGGAAACATCATTAGCTTCGATGTTGACCCCAGCTTCGGGCTGAAAATAATACCCATCTTAAAGGCAAAGGTATGAGATATGAATATAAATATCGGTAAAGAGGAACTAAAAATGGCTGAAGCTACTGATATAGCAAATCTACCCTTTACACCTCAATTTGTGGAAGCTCATGACACCGACTTAAGAAAATGTGGATTATATAGAATTCTCCCACGAGAGGCTCGGGATTATATGGCCGTGGAGAAGAATCGTCACGCATTAGATTACCTGCACATGATACCTACCGATGAGATAGGCATCCCGGCTTTTTATACGAAGTTAGATTGGGAATTAGGAGATATAAAGCATCCCAACCTGATATACCCCGTAGGGGAGCAAATTTGTATCCACATATACCCTGACAAAACAGACATTAGGGATTATTACATTCCAATTGAACCTGCGCTGTTCAAGAATTTCGATGACCTGTTAATGCGGGTAGAAGAAAAGCTTGCCGATCTGGGTGAGATAGCAGAAGAAACAGATATAAGTATAGAGGAGAAGAGGAGGATTTTGGAAGCAGGGTTGAGCAAAATATGTGTTATCGAAGAAAACGTAGAGATAGGACTAAACGGAGGGAATGGAAGAGAGGGAATAAAAGACTTTTTTGGTTCTTTATTTACAAATAATAAAAATAAGATAATAGTAACTTCTGACCAGTTTCAAGCCCTTAAATACCTGCTTATAAGGGACAAAATCGGGCTTGGTGTTTTGGAACCGCTTATTCGAGACCCTTATATCGAAGATATATCATGTAGTGGTTTGGGACAGATATTTGTTGAGCATAAGATATTCTCCGGGTTAAAGACAACGATAGAATTTAAAGATAAAGAAAAATTGGACACTTTTATATTGAAACTGTCAGAAAAGGTAGGTAAACCCGCATCATATAGAAACCCAATCGTTGATGCTGCACTGCCCGATGGCTCAAGGCTGAACATGGTTTTTGGTGAAGACATATCTAAAAGGGGCAGCAATTTCACCATAAGAAAGTTCTCTGAGACTCCTTTTAGCGTTCTCACCCTTATTGACTTCGGCACACTTGACTACCGAATTGCAGCATATCTATGGATGTTAATAGAAGAGGGAATGAACTGTTTCATTGCTGGAGAGACTGCCAGTGGAAAGACGACAATGTTAAATGCCATCACCACTTTCTTGCCTCCCAATGCCAAGGTTGTTTCGATTGAAGACACGCCAGAACTGCAAATTCCTCTTAAAAATTGGACACGTGAGGTGACAAGAGGTTCAGGAAAACATGCCACTGCTTCGGATGTAACGATGTTTGACCTTTTAAAAGCTTCTCTCAGGCAGCGTCCAAACGAGATAATCGTTGGTGAGATAAGAGGAGTGGAAGGTAATATAGCGTTTCAGGGGATGCAAACCGGTCATGCGGTTTTAAGCACTTTCCATGCCTCATCGATAGAGAAATTATTGCAAAGATTGACTGGTGACCCCATAAACGTTCCAAAATCATATATTGATAGTCTTAACCTCGTAGTTATACAAAATACGGTTAAATTTGGGGATAAGCTGGTGAGAAGGATAACGAGCATAAATGAGATTTTGGGTTACGACCCGGTAAATAATACTTTCTCTTTCGTCGAAACTTTCGTCTGGAATCCTGCTAATGATAGCTTTACATTCACTGCAAATATGAACGATTATCTTTTAGAGTATAAAATAGCGCCAAAGAAGAGAATACCTAATCATAAGAGGAGAATAATCTATACCGAGCTGGAAAGAAGAGCGAATATGTTGAAAAAGATACACCAGGCTGGGATAACCAATTTTTATGACTTGTTTTCCACGTTAATAAAAGTGAAAGAGGAGGGGGTTATAAAGTGAAAGAAGAGGATAGGATAGAAAGTGATTTACTTTTCTTGCAGACGTATATGGCAGCAATATCAACCGCAGATATAAAAAGGGACCAGATATTTGAGCATGCTTCTGAGAAGAAGGAATACGTAGTCGCAAAATACCTGAAAAAAATATTTCTGCTGGTGAAGAATTTAGGCTATGAATACAGTAAAGCGTGCAAACTGATGACAAAAAAGGTTAAGAATCCAATGTTGAAAAATTTCTTTGGCAGGCTCGCCATCGCTTTGAGCTCCGGAGAGGAGGAGAAAGAATTTTTACGCAGTGAGATGGATACAATGGTAACCATATATTCAAATAAATATGAGCGGGACATCGAATCACTGAAGAAATGGACTGATGGCTATACTGCTCTATTGGTGTCGTCAACACTGATAGTAGTAGTGATACTGATTTCAGGGATGTTGTACCCCATTGGAAACATGCTACAAATGACTTTCTTAACGGGTTCCATGGTAATTGGCGTCTCTGGTTTGGGCGTCTATATCATATCACGAGCAGCTCCAAAGGAGGTTAAGATACATTCTTTGCCGGATAAAACGAAGGAACAGAGGTTAATAAAGAAGTTAAGCAGGATTCTGTTACCCATTGCTGCTATATCTGCTGCCACTATACTCCTCCTGCATGGAATACTATCGCAATATAACATAAATCCAATTGGATTTGCTTTGATAGTGGCAGCGGCATTGGTCGTTCCTATTGGAATCGTTGGAATGAAAGATGATAAGTTAATAGACAAAAGAGATAATGATTGTTCTTCTTTCCTTAAATCCCTTGGCAGCATCGCAGGCACAATGGGAGTAGTGACCAGTGCAGCGTTGGATAAGCTTGATCGTGACTCAGCGGGCTCTCTTGAGCATCCAGTGAAAAGATTGAATGCCAGACTGTCAAAAGGACTGGAGAAAGGAATTTGCTGGAATAAGTTCGTTGGTGAGACTGGTTCTGAGTTAATAAATCGGTGTGCGGGAATATTCAATGATGCCATAGATTTAGGTGGCGACCCTGCTAAAATAGGCGAGGTCGTTTCCTCCTCAAGTCTAAGAATATGCCTGCTGAGAATGAAGAGGAAAATGGTAAGCTCCGGTTTCACCGGGCTTGTAATTCCTTTACATGTTATTATGGCTGGATTGGTATTATTCATCGTGCAGTTGATGCTTACGTTTAGTGGTGCGATGACCAAACTGTCAGCCGGGGGAAGTGAAGCAATAGCATCTACCGGCATGAGTGTGTTCACTACTCTGGGGAGTGGAGATATTGCATTTCTGTCCAATTATGCCATTGTTATCGTTATTATATTGACCATTGCCAATGCACTGGTGCTAAAGATTGTAGATGGTGGAGGGAATTACAAATTTTTCTATTACGGCCCTATAATAATGGTTATCTCCGGAATAGAACTGATCGTGGTTCCGATAATAGCATCAATGATGTTTTCAATGTTTCAGGTGTAGGAGTTGAGAAAGAGAATGGGAATAAAGGGTTTTTTTAAGAGGTCGTCGCAAACGAAGAAAGAAGAAACAGAAGCATTAGAAGCAAAGGCAAGGGAGATATTGGACCGAATAGAATTGGAAAAGGAGGAAGGAGGAGGGGGAGAGGAGGAGGTGGAAAAAGAGGTAAAAAAGATAGAATACGAAGAGCAAAAGGAAGAGGAATGGCAAAAGAACCTGCCGGATGTGAAGGTATCAACACCGGAGTCAGAGGATAAGGGCACTGAAAAGTCAGAAGAAGAGGATAAATTGATGGCAGAGCTAAAGGAAGAAGGGGTAGCGAGCATTGAGGAAGAGAATCGGTTGATGGAATATTTAGAAGACGTGAGTACGGAAGAATTAGTGGAAGATTTAAAGGAGACGATAAAAGAATGGAGAAAGTCATGAAAAAAAATATTGTCTTGATACTGATAGTAGCTTTATTTTTAAGCTCGTGGTTTGGTTTAGTTAGTGTAACTGCTCAAGAAGCATCGGCTGAAGGAGAAGATATACGCAAGCCATTAAGAGCGTATCCTATGGGGACGATAATGAGCGAAGGCGTGGATGTGATAAATGCAGATAAGGTTCATGAAGTGGGGATAAGAGGTGAGGACGTGAAGATAGCAATAATTGATACAGGATTCAAAGCTTATAAATCAAATCCGGAAATACCCGCGGAAAATATAGAAGTGAATAAGTCGTTTAGAGCTGATGGTAAAATCGACATCAGCGAACATGGAACAGCATGTGCAGAGGTTGTGCTCGATGTTGCACCAAATGCAAAGCTTTACCTGTTTGCCGCGGAAACAGGTGTTGAATTCGTTAATGCTGTTGATTATGCAATCTCTCAAGGTGTTGATATTATCTCCTGTTCACTGGGCTTCTACAATGCTGGCGGATATGATGGAACGGGATTTATCTGCGATGCCGTTGATAAGGCACGCGATAAAGGAATACTCTTTGTAACAGCAGCGGGGGATGAAGCAGGACGACACTATGAGGGAAAGTACAAGGATACTGACGGAGATGCATGGCATGAGTTCAATGATTCCTCCTCCCCAAGGGATGAGATACTAAACTTAACAATTGAAAAAGTTCCATATGGAACGACGATAGGGCTTTTCTTGAGCTGGGATGATTGGCCAACATCAAACCAAGACTATGATCTTTATCTCTACGAAAAAAATGATACGACTGGCATATGGGAGGAGATAGATTCGTCAAAGAATCCTCAAACAGGTTTTCAACCACCAACCGAATCAATAGTGCATAAAAAAAGTCATGGTTCAACCTCCTTATGGGGCGTTCTCATTCGTAAGTATTCTGCAACCAGAGCCGTCAATTTCGAGCTTTATTGCGATTGTAGCAATGTGAGTTTCGCAGAGTACAACGTGGAACGGAGTAGCCTCACGATACCCGCAGATGCCGAAGGAGCAATGATCGTGGGTGCTACGTATTGGAAAACCGATGATTTAGAATCGTTTAGTTCAAGAGGTCCAACAAACGATGGTAGAACGAAACCAGACGTAACTGCACCAGATGGGGTGTCTAATTTCGTTTATGGGAAGTTCTACGGGACAAGTGTATCAGTAGCACATACAGCCGGTGCAGCAGCTTTATTGGTGAGTGCAAAACCTTCGCTTACTTCCGATGCACTCCAGTCGCTACTTGAAGATAATGCAGTGGATCTTGGTGCTTACGGAAAAGACAATTTATATGGTTCTGGAAGAATAGATGTTTGGGAAGCGTATCAATCAATAGTCCCTACACCTGAAACAACAGTTAATATTACTCCTCCAGCTCAAACTGTACGCACAGGATTAAACTTTATAATAAACATAACCGTAGATCCTGCAGTTCCAATAGCTGGTGTTCAGTTAAACCTGAGTTTCAATTCCTCGCTTCTACAAACAAACAGCGTAACAGAAGGGAATCTATTGAAACAAGAAGGTGCTGGGACTTACTTCAATCCCGGAGCAATAGATAACACTGCAGGAACGATAGCAGGTATAGCTGGGACAATCACGACACCAGAAGAAACCGTGTCCTTACCGGGCGTATTCGCAACGATTAATATGAGTGCAAAAAGTGTGGAGGGAACATCAACTTTAGACCTTTCAAATGTTATCGTTGGAGATATAAAAGGGATTCCCGTGTCAATTAGAGTGAATGGAGGGGGTGTCACCATAGTGACAAATCCCTGGGATGTCAACGGAGATGGACATGTCAACGTATTAGACATGATACGTGTGGGACAACACTTCGGAGATACAGGACCACCAGGATGGATTCTGGAAGATGTTAACAGGGATGGGCATGTTAATGTCCTGGATATGATATTGATAGGACAACACTGGACAGGTTAAAAAGAGATAAATAACCATGAAAGAGAAAAGATATATCGGTATAGGGTTCTTCTCTGTATTCCTTTTATTTGGATTGTGCAGCGTGGCGTTCGCACAGGCAACTGCTGCTGAGATAACATTTGTCAATGTGGCCCTACCCACACAAAATGTTACTGCTGGGCAGTCATTCACAATAAAGATAACAATAGATCCGCATGTGCCTATTGCAGGTGCTCAATTCGATTTAAGCTTTGATCCTTCGCTTGTAAGTGCAAACAGCGTAACAGAAGGTAACTTATTGAAACAAGGAGGTGCCAGCACTTACTTCAACCCCGGGGCAATAGACAACATCGCTGGAAAGATAACAGGAGTAACAGGTGCAATCACAACGCCAGGAGCGACTGTATTCTCGAATGACACTTTCGCAACCATTCAAATGACCGCAAACTCAGTCGCAGGAACTTCCCCCCTGAATCTATCAAATGTTGTCGTTGGAGATAAAAACGGAACGGCTGTATTAACTACGACAGCAAATATGAGTATTACCGTTGAAGTAGTTGAAGTTAACTTTACAACCGTTAATATCACACCGCCAACTCAAACTATCTTACCGAATGAATCATTCATAGTAAACGTAACCGTGAATCCGGCAGTTCCAATAGCTGGTGTTCAGTTCAGTTTTAGCTTTAATCCCTTTCTTTTAAGTGTAGATAGCGTAACAGAGGGAGAACTATTGAAACAGGGATGGGATACGTATTTCAGCCCAGGAGTGATAGATAACGAAGCTGGAACGATAAAGGGTGTAGCAGGTGCAATCACAAGGCCAGGAGAAAATACATCCACAAAAGGCGTATTTGCAAAAATTAAAATGACTGCAAGATCCATTAATGGCTCTTCAGCATTGAACCTCTCAAATGTTATCGTTGGGAATATAGAAGGGGAAAGCGTGCCAATTAGGGTAACCGATGGAAATATTATTATTGGTGCGGGTATACCAAATATCGCTTGGAACACGACTATTTCTGCAAAAAACCAATTAGAGCCGGTCATTGTTGGAATGCATCCGAATGCAATTGATGGTTATGATTCAGAATATGATGTTTTCGCACAGACTCCAGTTCAAGGGAAGGTCACATTGGTTCTTAATGACATTTACTCAACGAGCATCACGAAAACAAGGTGTTATAATGAACCTGTCTCATGGAATATGACAGTAGGTGTTCCAACAGGTCAAAAAACCATTTTATCATGGAGTGTTCCTTCTAATGTTAATATAACGATATATAAAGGAAATAGCACCCTTCATTCAGGTATAGAACTAAGTGGAGGAAGGCATGAACTGCTGATAACCGCTAACTTAATAGAAAACAGAATATACCCTTTAAGCTTAAAAGTTGGCTGGAATATGGTTTCTTTGCCTTTGATTCCTGATAATTATTCTGTTGATTCTATATTCGGAAGTATCTCTACTTTAGAGACGTTGCCTGTTGTAACCTGGGAGTTTCCTTCTTTTGTTGAAGTTGAAGTAGTAGAACCGAAAATAGGCTACTGGGTATTCACGCCCGCTGATACCACGATAAACGTTACTGGGAAGCTAATTATCAATACAACCCTAAATTTGAAGGGCGGTTGGAACATGGTTGGTACGATGGGGTTTGAAAATCTAAACATTTCTGAGATTCCAAATCAAGTACCACAAAGGCATGCAGTTACTTGGATTGCCCCTTCTTTCGTAGAAACCAATATAATCGAACCCGGGAAGTCCGCATGGATATTCGTTACGACAGATACCACTGTTGCGACAGGTGGAGCGGTTTCAACCAGAGTAAAAGCGAGAGCAGCGTCAGTAATAACTCCAGCGGCAATAACCAATGAATGGAATCTTACAATCTCCGCAGCGAATCAGTTAGAACCCGTTACTTTCGGCATACATCCAAGTGCAACAAACGGTTATGATGAATTCGATGCCTTTGTGCAGATACCGGTTCTAGGGAAGGTCATACTGGTATTAGATGATATTTACGCAACGGAGATAAACAAAGACAAGCTGAGTTGGAATCTTAGCGTAGGCGTTCCACCCGGAGAGACAACGAATTTGACGTGGGACCTTTCGAAGATACCAGCAGACGTTACTTTGACATTAAATGGAACAGATATGAAGTTGCATAATTCAATGGAGCTTGGTGAAGGATCGCATTTGTTTATAATCACTGGTGGTGTTAGTGAGCCAGCATCAGTCTTTGATACAGGAAAACCAGCTAATCCATACCCCTCTTCACCGGGCACGCATACCGGAAAAATCATAACAAACCAACGGATAATCGCTCATAAGCTTTATACCTATCCCTGCCCTGGCACGGGTGGACACAGCGAATATGTAAAAATATGGAATGAATCATGGACTGTAACAGCGAATTGGAATGGTTACAGTGGAGATTGGCACAATATAACATTTAGCGAACCTTTTATTCTTGAAGCAGGGGGAACATACAATTACGAAATAAAAACCGGTTCATACCCGCAGATAATCCACGAAAGCAGTAAGAAAGTAACAGGAGGAAATATTACCTGCATAGAATTTAGTGATGCTAATGGGTATCTCTACACAGATTGGATCCCAGCGATTAGACTGGAGGTAAACAAATAAGAAATATTTTTTAAAAGGATAGTAAAAATGTTTTCAAAAACCGGAAAATTTATAAAGAATAAATTTGAATATAGAGATATGAAAATTATCTTGATACTGATGGTATCTTTATTTTTATGCTCGTGGTTTGGTTTAGTTAGTGTAAATGCTCAAGACGTACCCACATCCACAGGAACTATAACAGTAACTACACATCCAGTTAGGGGTGAAATATACATAAATGACAATTATGTCGGATTTGGTGCTCATTCCAAGGAGTATCCAGTAGGGGATTATACAATATCTTTTGGTCATGTCGCCGGATACAAAACTCCTGATTATATAGTAATCAACCTGAAAGAGAATGAGACATATCCAGTAACTGGTTACTATGAATTAACCGGGAGTATATCAGTAACTACCGAGCCAGTTGCCGGGAAAATACATATAGATGGCAAATATGTTGGCATGGGGTCTTATTTTGGTGAATATGAACTAGGGACTTATACACTATCTTTCGGAGCGGTCGCCGGATATACAACCCCTGATGCCCAAACAGTGACTGTAACTTCAGATAGAACAACGTTTGTTATCGGGAGATATGAACCGTTTCCTTTTCCGATAACTGGCACCATATCAGTAACTACCGAACCGGTTGATGGAAAAGTATATATAGATAGCGAGTATGCAGGCACGGGCTCTTTTTCAGGGGAATATGAACCCGGGACTTATAGGGTTTCTTTTGGAGATGTCGCCGGATATGTAACGCCTGATGCTCAAATAGTGGTTGTAAATTCAGGTAGAAGTACGACTGTCCGGGGAAGATATGAACTTGTAGCTCCTGCAATAGCTCCTATTATTCAGTTATATTCCACCAGAACAACAGTTACATCACAACAGCCAGGTTTGCTCACTATTTCTGCTGTGAACATCATGGGGAACCCGGTAATGACTGCGGAAACCGTTTTTACCGTAGATCCCGGTATTGAGATTATGGGTGTGGGCACACCTTTTGTAAGTTCAGGCGCTGGGCAATACACCGGGAAATTTATCGTTCTACCAGAAGAGCAGAAGTATTATACCGTATCAGTCAGAGCATTAAGAGAGGATATAACCTCATTTACCGTAAAAGCGCAAACAATTTATTATTTTGGAAGTGACATAGCTAATAGGCAGATGATACAAAACACTATCACATTTGGTGTAGTGTCACCACCACCTATTTTTATACCTACACCTGTGTCAACTAAGACAGAAAATTCTTCTACAACAGAGACAGAAAATTCATCTTCAGAACCCAGCTCACCAGGCTTTGAAGCGGTATTTACAGTTGCAGGCTTGTTAATAATAGCATATTTAATCAGAAACCGAAGAAAATGAAAGTATCCAAGCCCTATAAGAAATACAGGTATATTATAATCGCCATGTTGATTCTTGGCGTGTCGTTATCATTTGCACCAATTGCATTTGCTTCAAATCCCTCTTCAGCAGATTCTGACAATGATGGAATACCAGATGGATGGGAGAACAAATACAGGTTAAATCCTGGTGATCCAAACGATGCAAACATGGATTATAACCTTGACGGGCTTACGAATCTTGAGGAATATGAGCGAGGGCATGACCCGTATAATAGAGATACAGATAACGATAAAATTTCAAACTATGCGGAAGTAACGGGTCTATTTGGATTTGTGACCGACCCACTCAACCCCGATACCGATAAAGATGGTTTAACAGATTTAGAAGAGATTGCTGGTATGTATGTCAGTGCGAATAATCAGACACAAATGGATGAATTATTTGTAAGTGAATTGCTGATAGAGGGTATAAAGGAGAAATATTATCCTTATAAATTAGATCCAACGAATCCTGATGTGGATAACGATAGACTGTTAGATGGAGAGGAAATAACCAGAGGCACTTCACCAACAAATGTTGATTCTGATGCAGATGGACTCACGGATTATGAAGAGGTTTACGAATATACCACTAACCCAACAAATATTGATACAGATGGCGATTGGCTACCAGATAAGGAAGAACTCACAGGCGGCTCATATGGTATTATTACCGATCCTACTAATCCTGACACCGATGGGGATGGTATAAGTGATGGAGAAGAGCTTATAGCCTTTGCTTTGGTTATGATATATCCAAGCGAACATGCGCGTACATACGAGGAGTTTATTGCTGATAATGCTTATGCTGGAGAATATGTTACATTTAAGGCGAGGGTGGAAAAAATTCAAAAATCGCTGAACATGCGTTCGTATTCAATCAGATTAAAACCTTTAGAGTCAAATGGGGATTTTTTGTTTAGTGTAGAGTCAAATTTTAAAACCGAGTTTGAAGAGAATAATATTTCTGAAGATTTGAAAAAGATTTTCGAGGATAATGGGCATCCATTGTCCAGCAATGCGGAAATTTCAACCGTAGATAAAAACGAATGGAAGATTAAGGAGGGGAGAAAGGAATATACAATCCGAAAATCCAAATTGAACGATAAGTTAAACGTATACACAGGAGATATTGAAAATAAGCGAGGAATTGTGCAAGTGGGCAACTCATGGCACTATGATACAGAGCATGGCACGCACTTTATAGACGATGTCTTCGGTTATATCTTGAAGGAAGATGATGTAATAGTAGTTACGGGCGTCGCGGGTAAATTTGAAGGTATGAGCAGGGAGATTACCGTTAAAAAAAACCACAACGATGCTGAGGGGAGCATATACCTGTTATTAGATCCAAAAGAGGCATATTCAAGAATTTCCGTCTATAATTTACCCTCGCCTTCAGCATATTATCCCTTTTGGTCACATGTGATATTAGTATCGGTATCAACAAATTATGCCTCCTGGCCGTACCCGCCGTCCGTGAATTTAACTTCTGCTCGGGTATCAACATCCAACAGCTCAACTACTACTAATGTGTCAAAGTCAAGTTCAGAAATAACATCCGAACCTGAGGAAGAAAAAGGTTACATTATTCTTACTGCCAACCCTTCACATCTTTATCTACCACCCAATAACCAATCACAGCCAGTATCCGTGTTATGTGCCTCTATCTTCGATGAATCTTTCAATCAGATAATAGATGCAAATGTCTCAGTGCCAATATCCTTTAAAATTATCTCCGGAAGTGGTACGTTATCGGTATCCACGGTAAATACGATAAAAGGAAGTGCGAAGAGTAATTTAAGCGTTATAGAAGAGGAGAATATAGTTGTAGTTGCATCATCTCCGGGATTCGAATCAGATTCCATTTTGGTCACGGTTGAGTCAACAACTACCGCTATATCTATATCTTCTGCTCCATTTATATTACCAATTGCGGCAATCGTTGCTCTGATATTATGCACCCTCTTTTATCTATACTTCCGGCTTAGGCATAAAAGAAAGGGAAAAGAAGCGGAAGCAGATGAAGTTGAATGGACGGTTTATAATATATCAAAGTCAGGGGATAGGAGCACATATAATATTAGCGTAGCCAACAAAAGAAGAGAAGGAACGATAAAACTGAATAAAAGATTATACAAAAGATTGAACAGGAATAAGGAACTTGTGATTGGGAGACATCATATTTTCACCGAATAAAAATTCGAGGATGCGTGCAAAGGAGGATAGGGGCACAGTCGAATTTCTTAGTGAAATTGCGAAATCCTTAAATTTCACCGCAGAGCACACGGAGAACGCAAAGGCACCAAAAAATCCAAATACTGATTGAACCGTCTTAAAACTCTGCGTACTCTGCGCTCTCCGCGGTGATAAATCACTTGATTTTTAGATATTAACAACAGGACATGGTTTCCTTGAGGCAATATCCCTTAAGAGCAAAGTTATATACTCAAATTTCAAACCTACCTCTCGTAGAACCCATCATCCTTCTTTCGCACTTTCTTCCGATTTTTTCTGCCAAATTTGTAATATAGTAAGAGCAATATAACAACAATCATAATCACTATAAATGTATAGGGAGAAGGTTGAAGATATGGAAACACCCCTACCAGCATGACATTGCCTACACCATGTGCAATGATTGGAGCCGTGAGGCTTCCTGTTTTATAATACAGATAACCAAATATCATACCCATGAAAAAAACAAGTGCAATCTCAGAGATAGAACGCCATGCAAGATGCATCACACAGAACACAGAACTTGCTAAGACGAGCCCTGCTGCTGGACCAAAAGCGTGTGTCAAGTCACGCTGTATCACTCCTCTGAACAACAGCTCCTCACCAACACCCACAAAAAGAACCATGTAAACAAGATTCCAGAGAAGATTCCCGGATTCAAAAGCTGAAAATGTGAGTGCGGGTTTCAAGATGACGGATTCTACTGTTCCAAACATGACTGCAATAAGGAGACCAATAAGCGAAAATTCTACAAATCTTTGCTTTTTAAACCCCAGTTCTTCAAAACTGAGCTTCTTCTGCTGGACATGATAGAAACAAATTCCCATGATAGCGGCATAAACACAGGGAAGTAGATACGCCTGATTTAAGAAGAACCAGGGAAGAGAAGAAATAAAGATAATACAGATTAGCACGAGTGCAAGGGATTCAGCGGAGTCAACAACTTTGGCGTTCATCTCTTTTACCGAGAGCAAAAGATATATTCCAGTGGCAGTGAAGAGCGCAAATGTGATGCCATAAGTCACGTCATAGTAAGCAATGATATATTCGGAGAGCAAAATGCAAATAAGTATCCCGAGGATTAATATCCATTTGCTTATGCGAGCCATTTTTTTTCTCTCACCTACCAAAATAAGTTATCTCCTCGATTGGTGCTGATTTGCCCTCCTTATAAACTGCAAATGAAATCTCCCCTCTGGCCGTTATGTCTGGATGGATGTGATGGGCGTAGGTAAACACCCCACCTTCGCGGATCATCAACACTTCTTCGGTGTAGTTCTTTCCGTCCACAGTCACCATGACCGTGTAGTTCATATCTTTCTGCTCGTGATTGACGATGTCAAATAGGATAATCTCCTCAGTCCCATTTTCAAGCAACTGTGTTCGCGACACCTCGCTGTACTCTGTCTCAGGAACCGCTGGATAGAAGAAAGGGAGGACTACAAAAACCCCTAACACGAGCAGTGATACTATATACAGGGCTTTCACTTTCATCGGATTTGGAGTCATCATGCTTTGTCCTTATCCTTTACTTTTACTTTTGCATACCCACGCTTACGATGCGAGGACCGTCACTATTTTCGTGTAAACAATGCTCATGAAGATAATGAACAGTATCGAGGTCAGCGTGCTAAACCTTACTCTGAGCCCTCCGAGCACAACGTGGATGCGCTCATCCATGAGAGGTTCAGACAGCTCGAAGAAGATGAGGAGCATAATAAGAAACATGGAGATCACGATTCCGGCATTCATTCCTTCACCAGAGACGAAGGAGCTCTTATAATATGTGGAGGAAGCCATGATACCCACTGACGATGTTGAAATGGATGCGAAGGGGACAAAGCTGGAAATCATCAGTGGTGTGTGTGATGAATGCGATACAATCTTCTCGCAAAGCCTCCCTTCGGTTTCAGCGCGCACAACGAAATTCACTTGTTCTTGTTCACGCTTCCGCGGATTTTTGTACACATAGTAGTATTTTTTACTTGAATGTGGAGCGATGGTTGAAGCACCGCTCAGCATGAGCTCCTCATTGGCATAGAAGGTGTAATCAACAACAGTCGCTTCAGGAGTTGGATTGTTCAGCTTGAAGGTGGTTATTATCTGCTTATCCTCCTCTGGGACCCCGGGAACAACTGCCATGTCCACCAGCTCTGAGCCTGGCATGGTTGTGAGCCAAAAACTGCCCATGATTATTATTGCGAGCCAGACGATGATTATTTTAGTTATCATTTAATATTTATCCCTCCCTCATCTTGCAACAACTGGTAAAAACGCTTCCTCTCCTTCCCGTCGCATTTCCGTTCCCGCCTTCTCCCTTTTCCCCTTCGTTGCCCTTCCACATATCGTATCCGTATAAAGTACCCATATAAGGCAACCATATGAAGATCTGGATATATAAGGTTTTCGGGTACATTTCCACATTACCAGTCCAAGTCACTCACATCCAGCGTCTCGACATCAATTAAGAAGGCTGGCTGGGTCGGAGTCTCTGATTCTCCACCACTCCCTTCCTCAAGCGTTAACATTCCCCCGTCTTTTACCGCGCCGGTACTGTTTTCAAGCGTCACATTCATGTTCAGGTATGTCACAAGGGGCTGCATTTGTCCATTCCTCTGCCTTACTCATCGCTTTTTGTCGCCCCTAACCACCAATGTTTTCTCTACCTCATCTTGCAATAACTTGTAAAAACTGCTCCTCTCTTTCCCATCGCATTTCCATTCCCGCCTTCTCCTTCTCCTCCTCCTTCGCCAACTCTCGTATAGCCTGTGCCAATTCAGTAAACGTAATGGCAGGATTCCCTGCTTTCGAGATGTATCTGTCTGCATCTCTCTCCAAAGCTTCCGTAACAACTTCTGGTCCCGCCATCCCGCTGAAAAGAACAAAAGGAACATATTCTCCCTTATTCCTCACTTCTTCCAAAAATTCGAGACCATCCATCATTGGCATCCTGAAATCAGAGATAATCACGTCAAAGCGCTCCGTTGCGAGTTTTGCCAGTGCTTCTTCTGCGGAAAGCACCGAAGTGATTTCAAACTCTTCTTGTCCCTCTCTTTTCAGGAACTCCCAGGTTAAGTCCAGCATCACTGCTTCGTCATCAACATGCAAAACCTGTATCTTTCCTCTTCCCTTTTCCCCTTCGTTGCTTTTCCCTATATTGTACTCATATATAGTTTCCATATAAGGTAACCATATAAAAAACAAAGTATTTAAGGTTTTCGGGTACATTTCCACTGGAGATATGAGCTTTATATTATCCAAGCACCTTATCCCATTCACATAATATGAAAGAAGAAGAGAAAACATTCAATAAAATAATCGATGCTATACAGAAGATGGGTGAAACGGGTGCGACTATTGACGACCTTTCACAAATCGTGCATTTAGAGAGGCACACGTTATCCAAATACTTGAATCGCTTGCGCGCAGATGGACGGCTCGCATACAAACGAATAGGGAGAGCAAAGGTATGGTTTGTAAGCAGTGCGCCTTTGCAGTCCATCTCCAGATTGAGCGAAGAAGAAAAAACATATACCGAAAAAATTTTCTCGCGCATCTTGTCTGATATGCCTGAGGGCGTTCTGGTTCTTGACTTTGATTACAATATCCTGTTCATGAACAGCTATTTGATTGCCCTTTATGGCGACTGTGTCGGGCAGAAATATTATCTCGCCTTCTTTGATGACCCACGTGAAAGTCTGATTCAGAGTAAAATAGGAGAGATTATTGAAGGCTGGTCGGAAGAAGTTGAAAGCCCTGTGAGAGATAAAGAAGGAAGAACTCTGGAAATAAAAGCGAGAAAAACGGAAAATCCTGACGGCTCTTTCTCTATTATCGCTATTATTAAAGACGTATCAGAAAAAGTCAGAAGAGAAGAGAGAATAAAAAACCTCTCTGAACTGCATAGACTTCTTGGAGAGTCCGTTAATCGTTCATATACAATTGACCAACTATGCTCAAGTATTCTCGAAGACCTGCGTGAGGTAATCGGTTACGATATGGGTGATATACTGATTAACAATCCAGAGAATAACACGCTTTCCAGTTTAGCGCAGATAGGTTATCGCTGGGCTGAGGATTTGGGGGATAAGGATAATCACCGCAGGGAGATTGAGGACTGGAAACTGAGTGTTGCGACAGCGGCAATCAATCGCAGAGCGCCCATTTTTTTCGAGTTAAAGAAAAAGGGGAATAATACGAATACGAATGTGAATGAACGTGATAGGTATGCATATAGATTAGCTGAGGAATATAATCTCCAGGAAGTGTATGCGGTTCCTCTAAAGACCAAAGGGGAGCTTCATGGTGCTCTCCTTATTCTTACCATGTCTGGAAGAACACTATCAGAAGAAGATAGAAGTTTGCTTGAAGGTATATCCGAAGGGATTGCTGGCGGTATTGCAAAAATCAAAGCAGAGGAAGAGTTAAGACTCAAGGCAAATGCGATCGAAATGTCTATTAATCCCGTGATTATGGCATACATAGAAGGTAAACTAACGTATGTGAATCCCGCATTCTTGAAGATGTGGGGCTATGGTACAGAGAAAGAAGTGTTAGGGCGACACTGCACAGAATTCTGGAAACAAGAAGGGGAAGCTGAAGACTTTTTAACGGTGGTGCGAGAGAAAGGAAACTGGGAGGGGGAATTGATAGGGGTAAGAAAAGATGGTTCAGAATTCAATGCTCGATTATCCGCTTCGTTGATAATAGGTAAAAAAGGACCAGTTCAGTTAGTTGCAGTCGCTGAGCAGAGCCTTCGAGGAGGTTGAAACCATGACAAACGAGGCTAAGGCTAAAACCGTAATGGTTGTGGAGGATATACCAAATTTGTTGGACATGATTGCACAAATGTTAGATGCGAACAACTATAAAACAATTAAAGCAAAAGATGGGCAGGAGTGTCTGGACAAATTAAAGGAAGAAATCCCCGATATTATACTGCTGGATATAGTGATGCCTGGATTGACAACCGAGGAAATATTGGGTGCAATAGAAAAAGACCACAGGTTATCGAAGGTAAAAATTATATTTCTGACGGCTATTCATATAGCAGAGGCGGAAGAAGAAGGTTTGCTTGCTTCGCATCAGGTTGTGGATTTCATCGAAAAGCCGTTTACCATGAGAAAATTGCTTGATGCCATCACGAAAGCCATTAACTAAAAGATGTTATTAAAACAGAGTGCCACTTACAAATGCAATTAATCCGATACCCAGTGCTATTAACGTCTCTTTTCTCAAATAATTATAATTTATATCAAAAGAATCAAATCTTTTTCTAAAAGATTTGAGTTTGAGGCACGTATGCACAAACAACACATCCGCAGCCATAACAGGGAGTAAATAGGCAAGATTAAAAAAGTGAGATGTATTGACTAAGAAAAAAGGAACTGCACTCAGTATGACTGCGAGGCAATAAGAAAAAACAGTAATATCCTTTGCTTTATTCACCCCATACACCCTTGCGATACTTCTTACATCTCTTAGCGCGTCTCCTTTTACATCTGCTATGTCCTTCATCACTTCCCTTCCGAAACCCGCAATAAACGCAATAGAAGAAAGGATAAGGATAAGTAGCACCATTTCTGTTTCTCTTGGTTCTGCGATTAAACCGCCATAGATAAAAGGCACTGCCATTGTGAATGCGATATAAAAATTACTTACTGCGAGGATTTTCTTTATTTTTACATCATAAAGAATACCCAAAACAGCTAATGCAAGTGGTAAGAGGAACAATATAAGATTTTCCAGGATTACAGAAAGAAATATGGCAGATATAATGCTGAGGGTAGTGGCAAGGCATGCAATCACCAATGCCCCTTCTTTTCTTATCTCTCCCCTCACCAGCGGCCTATCCATCCTCCGGTTAGCAATGTCTGATTCGAGGTCACAGTAATCGTTTAACGCAAATGTGCCTGCTTGAATGAAAAGAGCAGTAAAGAAACCTAAAATCGCAGGTTCATAAGAACTCCCTCCTGCAAGGACTATCCCTATTAACACCCCACATCCATACATCAATCCATGCTCTAATCTCGTTAATTCCCAGACAGTTTTTATTTTCAACCACAGATTACACGGATTTTCATGATTTTTTCTCATTTTAAACTCAGTCTTTAAATTTTAAAAAATATAGTTTTTCTTTTAGCACAAACCTTTTCTTAGAAAGAAAAGCTTTACCAAAAGAACATAATAATTTGTTTTTTCTTTTAGCACAAACCTTTCTTTAGAAAAGAAAGCTTTACCAAAGAAACTTGCATTTTTAGTAAAGGTTTTTGCGAAGCAAAAAAGTTTTTTGTAAAAAAGAAAAAGTGTTTTATGAGGAGCATATTCGTTTTAGAGGAGCAGACGATTGGTAAAATCGCTGCGGGAGAAGTCGTAGACAGACCCGCATCCGTGGTTAAGGAGCTGATAGAGAATTCCATAGACGCAGGGAGCAGACACGTGGTTGTAGAAGTGGGAAATGGCGGAAGGGATTATATCAGGATAACAGATGATGGGTATGGTATAGGCGAAGAAGATGTAGAAGCAGCATTCGAGAAGCATGCAACCAGCAAAATAAAAAGCATAGAAGATTTAGCCGCTCTACAAACGCTTGGATTCCGCGGTGAGGCATTGCCAAGCATAGCATCAGTATCGAGGATAGAGCTAAGCACAAGATACAAAAACGAAGATTTTGGCACTTATCTGAAAATAGAGGGAGGAGTGATAAAAGAAAGAAAAAGGATAACCAGAGCGGTTGGTACCATCATAGAAGTCAAAAGCCTGTTTTACAACCTCCCTGCAAGAATCGGCACCATAAAATCGCAATCCACTGAACTGAGACATATAATGGAGAGGGTGATAAATTATGCCGTAATCTATCCCGCGATAAAAATTGAGTTCTTCCATGACGAAAAGGAAAAGCCCATAATAAGTACTTTAGGCACTGGGAAGGGGTTGGATGCCATCGTTAATGCATACGGGAGCGGCATTGCTAAGGAACTCATCGAGCTAAAAGAGCCTGATTCACCAGTTTCTTCTCCTCTTATTGAACTCCGGATCAGCGGCTATATTTCCAAGCCTGCTGTGGCTTATGGCACAAAAAAACACCTGTTCACGTATGTAAACAGGCGGTTTGTAAGGAGCGAGGTCATGGACAGAGCAATAAGGCGAGGATATGGGACTTTGTTAGCAAAGTACACTTACCCTTTCGCCGTTGTTTCTCTCGGCATCGAGTCAAACGAAATAAACGTGAATATACATCCAAAGAAGCATGAGATAAGTTTTTACCACCCGGATGAAGTTTTTCACGCCATAGTCGAGTCCGTTTCCACAACGTTACGCCATGCGGATTTGATTCCCGAGGTTGTCGAGAAAGAAAAGAGTCCGAGACCTGAGGTTGTTGATTTGTTTGGAGTGCCGAGAGTAGAGAAGAAAGAACTCCTCGTGAGTGCACAAACTTCCTTCCAAGCAGATATGGCGGAGATTGGCGAGAATAAGGAAGAAGGTAGTAGTTTAGACATACTGGCTGCCCCTTTATATCAAGTCCTCGATAGCTATCTCATAGCACAGAGCGAAGCGGACGATGTGCTCATGATAGACCAGCATGCCGCGGCTGAGCGAATAAACTTCGAGAGATTGATTGAGAAATATGGGCGGCGAATAGACAAGCAGGCACTTTTAAAACCTTACGTGCCTGAACTCAGCCCACACCAACTCTATTTACTTCGCGAAAATGAGGAGGCACTTGGAGACATGGGGTTTGATATAGAGCGATTTGGCGATGATGGTTATATTATAAGAGCGATACCAGTGGTTTTCTATCGTCTGATAGGAGAAGAGGAGATAATGGGGGTGATAGAGGAGTTAGTGGAAGAAAGCGGTAAAAAGGAGGATAGAATAAGGATTTTATTCGCCACCGCAGCTTGCAGAGCGAGTATAAAGGCAGGAGAGAAAATGTCTTATGAAGGTATGCGGGAAATAGTGGAGGGATTGAAGCGCGCAAAAATACCTTATACATGCCCGCATGGAAGACCAACGATGATTAGGTTGAGTAAGAAGGAAATAGAGAAGAGGTTTAAGCGGCGATAGTAATTATTTCAATCTGAAACGAGGACCTTTTTTCTTTCTTTTAGTGGGCTGGTGGAGCTATTTTTAACGGAACTGCTCCGTTCATCTGTGTTAATCTGCGTCTATAATTTGTTTTCCCCCTTTTCATATTTTTATTTTGTCTTCCTTCGATATTTTCTCAACGTCATGCTTGGATATATGCTTTTCTGATTATTTATTCCCGACTACATAATTTTTTTGTTGGAGGAGTAAGTCAGCATTGCAAAAAGAAGCTTCGGTAGAGGCGTTAGAAAAGATGATGACGCCGGAATGCACCGTGTTCAGAGATGGCGAGAAGAAAGTTATACCTGCTTGTGAATTGGTTCCCGGCGATGTGGCTCTATTGGAAGAGGGAGACAGAGTACCAGAGGGTTTGCCTGCCATATTGACCATAACATTAGCCTTTGGTGTAACAGCAATGGCGCGTAGAAATGCACTTATAAAACGGCTGCCCGCTGCTGACCCTTGGCTGCACCACGGTTATATGCTCCGATAAAATCGGCACACTCACCAAAAATCAAATGACTGTGTCGCGGATATACTGCGGTGGAAGAGGGAAGACATGTGTTCGAGAACATTCGGAAGGTCATTCTTTACACGCTTCCCACGAATGGAGGTCAGACTTTATTGGTATTGGGAGCGATAATACTTGCGTCATTCATACCCCTTTTCAATCCTCATTTTGGAGGTCGCCTTCCGATTGAGCCTGTGCAAATTCTATGGATAAATTTGCTTGATGCCGTTGCCCTCGCACTAGCTCTCATCAAAGAGCCAAAGTAAAAGGGATTGCTCGACAGACCTCCTCGCAACTCCAAGGAACGGATAACAGATAGCCCATTCTTTAAAAAAGTTGGGGTGGTGTCATTAGTAATGGCTATCGCAGGGTTTGTAATGTATTATTACTACGGGATGCCTGCCATTTCCGGTTCAGGAATAGACGAGACGCTACTGACACAGGCACAAACCGCGGCGTTCACCACTGTTATGCTGGTTCACATCTGCTATCTCTTCACCGCAAGGTCAATAACCGAGTCGGCATTTAGGTTCAGTCCATTCTCAAATAAATGGGTACTTATCGGCGTTGCGGTAACGCTCGGTCTGCAGCTTACAATTATCTACGCTCTACCGGCTATCGGCATTAATCCTTTTAGAACTGCACCCCTGCCTGCTGAGTGGTGGATACCTATGATTTTTAGTCTCGCTCCCGATATTCTTTATAATTGAGTTCGAGAAGTTCCTGACGAAACGATTTTATAACCACAAGATTACACAGATTTCCAAAATAAATTAAAGACACATATTAACACAGATTAACACAGATGGAAAAACCGTTAAAAATAGCTCACCCACCAAAATAAGAAATCAGTGTAAATCTGTGTCTCAAATATAAATGAATCCCTTCTTGTTACTCCCCTTTTCCTCTCGGCCATACAGACATTTGAGGAAAAGGGATTTCAATATTTTCCTCATCAAAAGCAATTTTTAGGCGTTTTCGCAACTCCCCCTTTACTTCCCATTGTTTTAAGGGTTTTGTATCTCCTAAAATTTTAATAATAATGGCGGAATCAGCAAAATCATCTACTCTTAAAAATTGAGGAACTGTGACAATCTTATCTTTCCATTCAGGCTCCTCTCCCAATTCTTTCCCTACTCTATTTACTACTTCGATTACATGCTCTAAATTTTCTTTATACGCCACTCCGATATTTAAATTGACTCTGGCAAATCCCTTAGACAGATTTGAAGCTTTTCTTATTTCTCCATTGGCAATATGATGTTCCACACCATCTAAATCACGCAAAACTGTTTTTCTTAAACTTATATCTTGAACTAATCCTCCTACATTAGCAACATTTACTACATCACCCACCCTGTATTGGTCTTCTATTATGATAAAAATTCCTGCTAAAAAATCTCTAATTATATGTTGAAAGCCAAAACCCAGGGCAACTCCAATAACTCCCGCACCAACAAGTAAAGGTCCGATATTCATTTCGAATTCATAAATAATCATAAAAATAGCCGCTATCCAGATAACCAGACTCAAAGTGCTAATAAAAGCTTTAATTAAGGTGTCTTCTCTTTTCTTCTCGGCTGAGGGATCTTTTGCTTCTCTCTCTGGCTTGATTAACTTTCTGACTGCTTTTTCAATAAAGATTTTTCCGAAGTGATTAATAAGGTATGCACCAATTAAAATAGCAATAATTTTTATGCCATGAGATAAAAGCCAGGTTAGAAGAATATCCTGTAAGTTTTGTAAGTTCATTGATTAAAATTCACCTCCACCATTTTTAAGAGCCTCACATATACATTTCGCTATTCTTCTCACACTGACAACAGATGGTGCGTCCTCGGGTAAATCCACAATCGGAATGTCTCTAAAGTCGTATTCTTGTATTAAAAAGTCAAAGGGTATTATTTCCTCTATATCGAGGTCATATTTCTTCGCTTCTTCTATTATCATCTCCTCTGCACCCTCCGGTATTTTATTCGCTACATTTATCATTTTCTTCACGTCAGCATCTATCTCCTCTGCAATCTTCCTCAGCCGCAATGCTGTTTTCATGCTCTTCACTGTCGTATCCAGCACAACGAGCATGACATCAACGTCCCTTGTCGTTCTCCTGCTGAGATGTTCCAGACCTGCTTCACAGTCTATTACTGTGTAATCGTAGTTCTTCGTCAACGTGTCTATGATCCTTCTTATAATGTGATTTACCGGGCAGTAGCAACCCGGTCCCTCGGGGCGTCCCATAACCAGCAAGTCATACTGGTCTTCTTCCTCTATTATCTCCGCTATTTTACCCTCAAATTGTGACTTCACGTCTAAGGTAACGTCACGATGCTTATCCTCCAACAGACTCTCTCTTATATCGCCTGTCGTCTTACCATACGATATTCCAAGAGCGTCAGGCAAGTTTGAATCTGCATCTGCATCTATGGCTAATATACAAATATCTTCGTGGGCTCTAAGCTTTAATATCTCTCGTATTAACAGTGCTGCGATAGCTGTTTTCCCTGTACCCCCTTTGCCTGCTACCGCTATTACTTTCCCCTTTCTCATAAGATTCACCTTGTTTTGGTCCAAAATTTAGATAAAGTGAGAAGAGATAAAGTTAAGACATCTTTCACCTCTTTGTTACCTCTCCACCCATAATTGCACTTAAAAATGCACCTGCGCCTGCGGCAATCAAAGGTAATGCAAGCGTCAATATTGCATTAGCACGAGCTTCCCTTCTTTTCTTTTCCTCCTCACGAACTCTTTGTAGTCTCTCTTCTTCAACATAATCTATGGTGTTTTCTAAACGATTGAAAAACTCAACAGGTATAGCTGGCGAGTTCATTCTGCTTCTCTCAAATTCGTAATACCAGGTTATTTGGGGTAGCATCCCTCTGATATTCACTCCTCTCTCGACCAGTGCGAGCACGGGCTTACCATAAGCATACGCTATCCCAATCTCGTTTTGTATCCATTCAGATGCTTTCCATGCAAACTGTCTATCTCCTTCGCAGATATATCTTTTTGTTATTACTATGAAAGTTATGTCCGTTTCTTCAATCATTTGTTTTATCGTTTCTACATTTGAGGGTCTGTGATCTGTCTCTAATAATTTTGGTTCAATACCCCACCATCTCAAAAAACCTTCAACAAATTCTACTATTTTCTCATCCTCACGCTCTGCGGAATGACTGAAGAAAGCCGAACAGCGTATGGGTTCTGTAACCATTTCTACTTTCTTTAATTCCCTGTCTAACTGTAAGGGTGTGTAACATACGGGGCAAAAAGTTTTGAATGTACTTGGATATTCTTGGCTGACGTTTAACTCTAAGGGTGTTTCACATTTTGGATTTGGGCACTCAAAGCTATATTTCACTTCCATTTCCTCAAGGTATTCCATGTCTTGCATCTCTACGATACTTCTTTCATCTACAATCTCCCACCCTTTCTCCCAATTCTCCTCCGACGTTATATCTTCAGGCGTGGTATCTTCCCACTTCTTAATCTTTTCTTTCATTATATATTGTTACCTCTTACTTTTATATAACCTTTTCATCTGCTTATTTGCCTCATATGCGGTAATTGGACGCACGCTATTTCTTCCTTTACCTTCTATAACAATGAAAAGAATTCTTCCAAATGTCTTACCAATTACCATATATCGTTGTTCGCCAACTCTTTTTAGGTACTTGTTCGGGTCGTGCAATGCACGCTCTACTTCTTCTAAATCAATAAAGTGTTTTAGAACATGTGTCTTGTTTCGTTTATCCCAAACAATTTCAAAGTCGCTCCAATTTATCATTAAGAAGCTCTTTATTACTTTAACTATTAAAATTACTTACGAAAGGATCTGAGAAAATTAACTACTTCTCATCTTTCGGATCATATCCTCCCGTTGAAAATACCATATCATCCAAAGGGTCTACTTCCCTCTGTGACTGGATTTCATTCTCAAATCCTTCGACCCGCATTTCCTGCACCTTGTTGCCTTGAGCGCATTTCTTGCATTACAATCCATGCATATTTTCACACGGAAGAGTCTTGCCTCTGCTTCTGGGAATCTTGCCATTTTTTCTCACCTCTCTCTATCTACTCTAAAACCTTTCTTTAAAAAAGAAAGTTAACTTTACCAAAGAAATCACTTTGTATAATACAAAAACTTTCCGAGAAAGAATAATTTTTATAATCGGACGCAGATGAAAGCGGATAATCAGGATTTTAAATATAAGGAATTGACGGAGGAGATTATTAGAATCTTCTATCGAGTTTATAATAAACGTAAGGCATTT
>Ga0114919_10000654_pt1 | contig 27102 bp, 37 predicted proteins | sample BlataG_FD_88682 | JGI IMG/M metagenome (GOLD analysis project Ga0114919, IMG submission 88682) | Deep subsurface microbial communities from Black Sea to uncover new lineages of life (NeLLi) - Black_00105 metaG | ecosystem: Environmental > Aquatic > Marine > Oceanic > Sediment | place: Atlantic... | reverse complement strand
CTCTTCTCTTCTCTTCTCTTCTCTTCTCTTCTCTTCTCTTCTCTTCTCTTCTCTTCTCTTCTCTTCTCTTCTCTTCTCTTCTCTTCTCTTCTCTTCTCTTCTCTTCTCTTCTCTTCTCTTCCCATCCCCTTTCCTTCACTTAACTCATCTCCCCCATCCTCCCCTCCTTCTTCTACCAGACTTGGTAAACTCATTGTAGGAGTAGATCTCACTCACTCAATATCAACAAAATCCCACTCTGGAGGAGCACTCATCAAACCAGCCCACCCCTCCCGCTGGTGGCGCCGCCTCCGTCTCTCCACCGACGGCACCCTCACCCTCCGTTCTCAGCAGATAAACAAATGGTTCCTCTCTCTAGACATGCACGGCTGCATCAACCCTCTCAAAAGAACAGCTGGATGTTATTGGAACGTCGCTCTTGATCCTTGGAATCCATTGGCAGGGAAAGTAAAGAATAAAAAAGTATTCAAAATGGGTGATAAAGGGCAGGGGAGGCTGCATTGGAAGGTGGATTATTGTATGCCTGAGATGCATGGCAGTATTGAGAAATCTAATACTAATTCTGATAATAATAATATAGGTGGAGGAGGGCATATGGTGGAGAGAGATATGCATACTGATGTTGGGTATGCGCATGCTAGTATTCCCCGATTGGAGGTGGTGTTTTGGCCTTTGAGTCCCAGACTTGATGGCGGTGGTGGTGGTGAGAAAAGGGAGGGAGATGGTAATGATGGTAGTAATAGTGATGCATCACCATCATCAATAACAACAAGGAAAGGTGACGAATTAGAGAACTTCTTTTTAAACCATTAGACTGATACTAGTATTCAGAAGTGTAAGAAAAAAAGAGAGATATTCACAAGCTCTAAAGATCACAGCAACAGTACAGTATACCAACACCTCTCCATCTTTCTTTCTCCCTCATTCTTACGTTCTTTATCACCACCACCGCCAGCATCAGGACCCTTGCTCCCTCCCTCCTCCTCTTCCCTTTTCTCCTCCCTCTGATGAGGTATAAGAAAACGATCTACTCTTACTCCTTCCTGATCTTGACTTTGACCTTGACCTACTAGTAGTGTAACTTCGACTTCGACTTCTACTACTACTGGCAGTATAAGAGTATGAAGAGTATGATCTACTCCTCCTCCCTCTCCTTGGTGGAGATCTACTGGAAGATCTAGACCTTGATCTAGATCTTCCTCTTCTTGGTGGAGGAGAGTACCTATATGGTGGCCCACTTCCCCTTCCTCCTGCTCCTCCTCCTCTCCCTCCGCCTCTGTTGTAGTAGTCATAGTCACCTCCACCTCTCCTTGGTGGAGATCTACTCCTCCTCACACCTCCTTTATCTCTATACATATCTCCTCTTCTTGGTGGGGATCTCCCTCTTCCTCCATATCTATCATATCCTCCACCACCACCGTATCTATCTCCTCCGTACATGCCATAGCCACCACCATATCTATTGCCTGCATCTCTGTATGAAGGGGGTGGTAGTGGTGGAGGTGGTCCAACTGGTCTTCTTGGTGGAGGAGATCTGCTGTAGCTCCTCCCTCTCCTACCACCACCCCTGGAATCTCTTCTTGGTGGAGGAGATCTTGAATACCTTCCTCTCTCTCTTCCTCTAGCTACATCTTTGTCGATGCCTCTATCTCTTCGGGGTGGTGGAGAAGGGGAGTGCATATTTGGAGCAGTGGAGAGTTTTTCGACAGCAACAACGGCACCGTCAATTTGGCCGCCATTCATGTGATCAAGAGCCTTGTCAGCATGGGTGGGATCTAGGTAGGCAACATAGGCTCTACCTCCAGTAGTGTAACCAAAACGTAGGTGTTTGCGGACAGCCGTTGAGTGAACTTGGCCAAAGGAGGTGAAGATTTCGTTTAGGTGGTCTTCGGTGATGTTTTTAGTGACGTTGGTGATTTTGAGGAAGGTTGGGTCGGGGGATGCTGGCGGTGGGGGACTGCAGTAATGGTGATTGTGGGGCGTTGGACGGGGGGGTTAGAGGAATTGATTGCGGGTGTATTGTAGTTTGTGTGAATGGGTGGTGAGGGATACTTACCTAGCGTTTGGCTTTGCTTCATCGCCAAAAACCTGCGACATTTTGATCAGATGCTATTTTTGTTCTTGGATCAAAAGCTGCTGATATAACAATACATACAAAACTGCTTATATTGTGATGAAGTCTAGCTAGTCACCAAGCAATTATACAGCTGAATCTGTGCTTTCAAGTTCCCTCAAAACTTTCAGTCCCTTCCCAGACCTTGTTTCATCCTTAAATTTCAAAAACAAAAGCCTGTTAGTGCGCACATCGTATTAAAAATGTAATTTTGACATACTGGATAGTCCGCCTGAACCCAATTATAACTACTACAAGTAAAACTTCAAATCTTTGGATCAAAATGTTGGCCAACAATCCCGCATTTATAACTTCATCTAGCAAACCTCGCTACCTTTCAGGCCATCACGACCACATGAAGGCACATAATAACCTTCTCCACCCTTCCAAAACGCACCATAAACACATCCAACCAAACTCAACCACCTCCACCACCGACACTGCCGTCCTTGTCAGTTTTGCACCTTGTTTCGGAGACGTCTCTCTCTCCATCTATGCCCAGCCTGGTGAGATACTGTGTGACATAGCTGAAAGATGTGGAGTAGATATACCAGTAGGTTGCTGTACAGGCAACTGTGGAGTATGCGAGGTTGAAATTAGAAAATACTTGGACACCTCGTCGTCCGTGGATGGTTCCAGTCACCCATCGTCATCACAAGGTGCTTCTATTGTTGTTAGAGCATGCGTCACCCCTATACCTAGCAGAGAAGTAGCCACTAGAATAGAGGTAGAAGAACTAACTGATGCTATTTGGGGCTTGGATGGCTATGATACGTAAAATTAAGAGAGAGAGAGAGAGAGAGAGAGAGAGAGAGAGAGAGAGAGAGAGAGAGAGAGAGAGAGAGAGAGAGAGAGAGAGAGGAGAGGAGAGAGACCAATACACATAAATATCTAGAATTTCACGAATCTGTAGTATTAACTTGGTAGACAAAAGATATGTAATATTATTTAATACTACTACCTACTACTAAGGTATTATCTATCAAGGATTTACCTCCTGTTGTAACCACTCATCATCATCATCATCTAACTTCTTCTCAAACATCTGCCTCTTATTAGTCTTCAAACTAAGATGGTCAACTTCACACACATCAACCACCACCAGACAGAATGTATCGCTCACTGGATCATCAATAGTAGGAGCTGGGATACCAAATAATGCCTTGTCATCTTCATCTTCATCAGGTCGAGGTATACCAGGGAATGGCCATGTGAATTGTTGTCTGCCTGGATCTGACATATTCTTCCAGGCTGATACTCTTGCCTTGGCTAATTTTTGTTGAATAGTAATGGTGGTAGTTGTGGTGGTAGTAGTAGTGTCAATGTCGTCCTGTTGTGGAGAGTCATTGGTGTTGTCATTGTTATGTTGAGCTCCAATGACAGTGAGTTTGCCTAAAAATCTGAATTGTTCCCTAGTGTCGGTAAAGTACCAAGCTATTTCAGCCCATGAATTGGCTTCTAGGTCCTTGACTTTGTGGCTTCTGGAGTCTGTGACGAAAGTGAGGTGGTTGGTGTCATTGAGGAATCCTCGAAAGACGACGGTGCGATTGGCTGGGCGGCCGTCTGGTCTAACTGTGGCGACTTGGATGTATTTGGAGTGTCGGAGATTTTTATTGCGTTGGAGTGCTGTCTTGAGGAGTGTTTTCCATGGGGCTGGCGGCATAGTTGTCACATTCTTCATGATCGCACAAATCTGGTGATGAAGAGAGAGATACGCGGGACTGGATGGTGCAATATGCTAGTAAGGATCTTGTTTTGGGGTTGAATATCTGTCTTTACTGATGTGTGAAAAGATGGATCAATGTGTTTCATCCTGGCCAATCTGTGAGGTTTGAATCTCCAGTCGGAGCTCACACCATCCAGGCCTCACTCGTCGATTGCACCAACAAGTACTGTTTCTTTCTCTTTCCATCGTCAATGTCTGGCAGTCAAGTGCTTTAGATTCTAATAGGTCATTCAGCACTGTGAAATCAATGTGCTTTTCTGTATATAGAGCCTCTGCTGAGTAGAGGCTCCCAAAATCTGATTGATAGGCGGCGATGTTGCCACCTGTATTTAAGGTCGGTATGCCACCAACCATTTCTCAAACCTTTTACTTCTTTCACAAAACGGAGCATAGAAGGGTTTAAAGGGTGCATCTACTATATTGCTGCTCTTACAAGAGCCGCCAACGCCTCTTTGCCAAAACTCCTTAAAAAACATAAATAAAAAAAGATATGCTACCGCATAAAACTCTTCAAGGCTTCCATGCCCCACAACATATAACACCTAGACCAATTGCTTCGTTGGTATGTTTAACCCCAACCTTACCAGACGCGCACTATAGAATAGGAAGCAGACACGTGAGACAGATCACCGTCATCGCCGGCGCTGCTAAACAAACCACCCAAGACAAACCCCGCCACGCATCCATAGATCACAACTCTTTTCACGAATTGGAGCGTGTATTGTCAGTATCAAACGCCGTAGACCTGAACAACAAGCTAGCAACCAAAGTTGCGATTCCCCCTTCCTCCCGACCAACCTCCACCACCCAAGATAACAATATAGTATGTGGCAATTTTGTGTGCACCCCAGAGCCGCGTATAGAAGACACAGAGTCTATATCTTCTATAGAAGATGATGGCACCTTCCAAAGATATCTCAACAACCTCCCATTTAGTCCCAGAACCAGAGGCCTCATCATGCTGAACATCCTCGTCATTCTAGTTTCATCAAATTGGCCATTATTAAAGGTAATGGGAACCACATATGACCCATTTGCCTTTGCATTCCTCCGCTTCTCCGTTGCAGCTCTCGCCCTCTCCCCCTATCTCACCCAAGTTTTCCACAAGGACGCTGAACCATCTGAAACCAAAAACCTTCTCATTGCAGGTACTGAAATCGGTCTCTACACTGCAGCTGGCTATCTCTTTCAATCCATCGGCCTCGTCACCACTGATGCATCCCGAGCCTCATTCATCTCCACCTTCACCGTCCTCATTGTTCCCATCTTAGCTGGCCTTCAGGGGAAGAGCATATCCAATCTCAACTGGATTGCCTCCTTCACCGCTCTGGCCGGCGTAGGGTTCTTGGAGCAGAGTGGTACCAGCCCTCCTGGTATTGGGGATGTATGGAGTTTCTTATCTGCTGTTGCATTTGGTGTCCAGGTATATAGAACTGAATACTGGACTAGGTGTATGGTACAAGAAGATGATATTAATGGTGATAATGATGACAATTACAACAAAAACAACAAGAAGAAGAAGAAGAAGAAGGGGAGAGATACAACAATGCCAATGATGGCCATTGTCCTCGTCACCACCATGCTCTGCTCTGGGTTTGCTGCAGTAGCAGCCAACCATGAAGCCATCACCTCACTCTTATCAGACCAACACTCCTTGAAAACCAGTCTCCACTCCATTCCATGGAAAGAGGTGATGTATACCGGTATATTAACGACAGATCTAGCACTATTATTGGAAATATTTGCATTAAAGAGTGTCCCCAGTACTGATGCAGCTATTGTGTATACGGCAGAGCCGTTGTTGGGAGCCGGGTTGGCAGCGTATTTTCTAGGAGAGAGGTGGGGGCCTAGTGGATGGATTGGAGCGGTGATGATATTGGGGTCTTGTATTCTGACCCAGGTTTATAATGGTGACAGTGAGGGGGAGGCGGAGAAGAAGAAGAGGGTAGAGTAGAGTGAATGGTGTCATGGATTTTGAAAGAAAGAGGGGGGGTTGGTGACTATGTGATAGGTTGAAGAACATGATGCTGACCCCCACCCACCACCACCAAACAACAATTTTGGCAAAGAAATACACAAACAAAAAGTGAATGAGTACCGTATATGTACGAATGAAATTAAGAAACGATAACGAACGACCTCTGACACAGCAATTACACCTGTACATCTTGCTTTATAAAAGTATAATGTATATAGTTTAATATATACATGAAGACTGCATAGAACGTTGCACACATAAACTCATGAAGTATCTGTTCTTATATAATACAAAATGAAGGTAGCAGGCATAAATCGGCAGGTATGGGCCAGGTTGGGGGTGAAAAATGGACCTGATCTTTGCGATGGACCTTGGTCCTGCAAAAACAAAAGTAGTAGAAGCAGTACAATTGATTTGTAACTATGAAAATAATGGAAGCACGTGTATCTATACGGATGCATAGGTAGGTCCTTTATTGCAAAGTAAAAGGCCAGTATGTATCATTATCACTATCAAATCCCACCATCCAACACCCGCTTTCTTTGAGTTTCTTCAGAGTTTCCCCCAACTTTATTAAATGAGGACGGTAAAAATCTTGGAGCATCTGCTTTTGTTGTTCATCATCCAAAACAGCATCCGTCTTGTAAACATGTTTGGCATTTCTCACCTTTGCTTTTTCAGAGGTTTCTATTTGCTCGGTAGTCAATGGCTCATTAAACAAAAACTGGGATACTTTGTTCAAAACGTAAGTACGGTCTTTGAAATATGTGTGCGAGTCGATGATAAGTACCCTATTTGGTTGGAAATATATGCTGCTCCAATTAGCTAGAGAGTAGGCATAGAAGCTTCCCCCGAACACTCTATATCGCATATTGTGCAAAATACCAAGATCATCTACAAGATGGTAATAAAGGCTCTGTGTCTCGAGGTGGTCCTGGGAGTCGAGTAACTGCTGCAAGGTGGTGGACACTGCTGGGGTGCTGACAAGATTTAAAAAGTCCTTTGCTGCCTCTGTTATGGGTGCGCTTTTGATTAACCTTGACCGTCCATACCAGTGGTTGAATAGACTTTGTGCTCTTGAGACCGGTTCTCTGAGAAGTATGATGACCTTTGTCTGAGGTGATATTCTTTTCAAGTTGAATGGGACATTAGGCCTCTCTAGATAGAGAGGAGATGCATCAATGGTATATTTTGTCTCTCTTTCTGTCAAGGTTTGAGAACATTCCTTGAAACTTTCGGTGGTGTTCATACATGGATGCATTAATTTTTCAAGATAGGTTGAGAAAGCTTCTGACTTGGTGTATGGGTCAGACCAAGAGCCGCTATTCAAGGTACCGAGCTCTTTTGACATCCCACGAGTGATCCTGGTTGGAAAGTTGTCTATGAGTTGCCCATACAAATCAGTGGTGCCCCCTTTGCCTGTGCCAGCTATAAGAATACTGGGGAGGGCATAGGGCACAGTTGGAGCAAATTGGTGCTTAGTGTGGGGGAGAATGGGTGATAGGAAAGGCAACTGCAATGCTATTGATGTCCACGAAGAGGGGTGGAGGTAGAGAGCGGTTGCCAACAGTAGTGTGGAGACCAGTAGCCCTGTGATCAGATGTCTGAAATTTAACAAGTGACACCACAAATTCATAATACTGCTACTGCCTTAGATTTCAAATCAGCGTCTTTAGCTGCAAAAAGAGAGGATAACGGGAATAGTTTGTTGCAATTGCACAGAATGCCCCTGGCAGGCCAATTTTTTGGAGTCAATTTCAATTATAAATAGCTCGTGAATAACTAGAAGACGATGTTAAATCAAAATCACGGTCAATTAGTAGTATTCCAAAGAAGTTACTGCAGTGAACATATTCATTTGACAGCTGCATGCAGCTCCCCCTTGAGAGGAAGCTTCCCAGCTGCACTGAACCTGTAAGGCTGCGCAGCACCCTGCCGTCCAACTCATTCCCATAGTGTTCTCCCTTCTCCCTCCCTTTACATGTATATGGACGGAGGACTACACACGGCAATCCCATTATAAAAACAGGAGGAAACTAGATTGGCCTACCGTCAAAGACCAGTTGGCATTCAGATGACTGAGATCTATTGAGGGCAGCTTCTAGAGAGATATGACCGACTTGTTTGTTAAGTTAGCCAAGAGAATGCCACTTAATACTAACAGACCACGAGAGAGAGAGAGAGAGAGAGAGAGAGAGAGAGAGAGAAGAGGGGGGGGAGAGACTAATTCGTAGAGTTAGACATACCTTCCTTCATTATTCTCCTTCATCATCTTCATCTTTTAATGCTGTTCTTGGTAGTGTCGTATTAGAGGCAGCAGTGGGTCTCCTTGCCACTTCTCCTCCTTCAGCCTCTGGTGCCCCCCCTACTCCCTCCACAACATTAAATCCACCACCTCCACCGCCATCATTCATAGCAGAGAACATATTCAAAAAGCCAGGCAACATTGAAGAAACATTACCCAGAGCACTTTGTAATCCTTCCAAACTAGCTACAGTTAGTAAACTATCAGATACATTGGCACCTTGTTGAATGTGAGGATGGTGATGAGGATGGTGGTGGGGAGCGTCTGTGCCTATTGCTGTTCGTCTGAGAGCAATATTGGTGCTCCCTCCTCCCCCTGGAAGGAGCACTACTGGAATTTGTTGGTGCTGCTGCTGCTGCTGCTGTTGGTGTTGGTGTTGGTGTTGATGATAATAACTTCCACCACTAGTACCACCACCAACGATGCCTCGCTGCAATTGCAATCTCATATGCTCCAATTGCTCCAAAGTAGGAGGCACCAGTGGTAGTCCTGTCATTGGTGAGATGATGGCACCAGCCCTACTCATAGGCGCTGGGGGTCCATCATTGTGGTAGTTGGGGTTTTGCATATGTATTGCTGTTGTTGCTACTGTTTGTAGTGTTCTCCCTGGAGGAGGAGGAGGAGGAGGAGAGTAGTTTGGCATTGCTGCATTAATGAGATCTAGGCAAGATCGCCTTATTACTGTGAGATCTTTATTTATTTCTGATACTTTCTGGTTGATGAATCTTCTCATGTCGTCGATGGTGGTGACGGTGGTGTCATCAGCAGCATCAATATGAAAACCGTCAGCAGTATCCTCTGCTATTGCTGGGATTGCCGCTTCTCCTCCATCATCATCATCAACTTCTTCTTCTTCTTCTTTGGGTGTGTCGGTTCCAAGCTGAGAAGGCTTTTTCCTGGGTCGTTCAACTGCTGCTGCTGGTAATGGTTTGATACCCTCTGGACTTGAAAATTGCCGCTTTCTTTTCATCGAGTTTAGCTCCTCTTTATTTTTAAATAGAAACATGTATTTCAATACTGTAGAGCTGATGCAATGAGGGCCATTGAAGAGTGGCGTTAGTAGTGGTACTTCTTGTTGCTGTCGTACTCCTCCACCACTACCTCCTCCATCTCCACTTATTATTGGTGTTGGTGCAAGTGATGACAAATGAGTCAATTTCCCCATTATTATAGGTTCGGGCAGCATTATCAATTCTTTATAAGTAGATGTCATGATGGCATTGTGCAGTGCATGAAAAAATGGCAATCTACAATACTCTTCTTTTTGAGCCAAGGTGTTGTATACTATAGGAAGAAGGATCAATCTCAGATGACCTTGGGGGTTGTCTTCCCCTAGCTCCTGTTTAACTATTTGTTTAATAGTTTGATTGCTTTCAAATGCCCATTGCCAGTATAAGAGACCATCGGGTTGGCATCCAGCAATGCCATCTCTAGGTATGTTTACTTTTCTGTTGCGAAGAGAGGCGAGTTTTCTAGAGTAATTTGATTTGAGGACGTCTTTGAGGTAGAAAAGAGGCATGTGGACATCGCCGGTCTCTGGATCTTCTAGAAGGAGGTATCTGGTGTCTGGAGAGGCTGTGAGCCATACTGTGTTGGCTGATTCCATGGTAATGCCGGCGGGGTTGGGAGAGCGGGAGGAGGGGAGGGTGGCGTCGTCGGGGGAAGGTCGTTGAGCCATCTGTGTGCTGAAAGATTGTCTAGCTCGTAAACGCGTCCAAATAGTCTCAATTCAGCTTGCTTATATGTTGATGTTTGGATTTGTGTGGCTTTCTAGGTCAATTGATGCATTAACTGCGCTGGAATATGCATAATTCTTATATTAATCAGTTAGAAACGTCGATGTTGAGCGTTTTTACCGGTAAAATGCCATACTTTTGTATTCAATTACGCATTGATCAATCTAAATGCACTTTCTAGCGTTTCAGCAAGCAATATACCAGCAAAACACCCGGCCCTCACTCTCTAATTATGCCTTGCGGGCGGATCACTGAAATGTCATCACCTCCAGAAATCCTGGAGGGAGCCATCCAGAATAGCCTTGCCCCAACCCTTCTTCTTGTGAAGGGCCATTGTAATTTTCTATTGCTCTTATGTTTTCACACTATGAATTCCTTGGGATACAACAAGGATGCCACATCTAAGCAACAAGGAGTTGTAGATCAGTGCACAAAGGAAGAACAAAGGTAGCATGACATCCCTGCCACGCTCATGATCATCATTCTCACGAGAATGGGGAGTTGGTCAAGGAGGATGCTTTTATACTGATCCGGTGCTTTTCAACTGAACTAAGGAATATAAATCATAATCCAAGCTGTGCTACACCAATTTTGCTCATTTCAAACCAAGGATCTGTTGCAAAGCTGGTGATCAATTCGATTTCGTTTTAATCTCTTTCTAGAAAACACAGCAATTCCGTCACACAATGGATACAATTGTAAGTGGTCATATAATTGCATTAGATCCATTAAAAATCGATATCTTGGTTCCTCAACTCACCCTAAACCATCTCTGTTGGAAAAACTGCAGAATGCTGAAGTTTTAACTCTAACCTATGGCAGCATCGTCAGGCAGCTCATTGCAGACTACGATGACGTTGATGAGGTCAACAAGCAATTAGAAAAGATGTATGTCAACCCTTTCTCTCTCTAATTCCCCTCCCAACGCCCTACCTTTCTCACCGCCCTCCACCAAACTACAGGGGCTTCAACATCGGCCAGCGCCTCATCGACGAATTCCTAGCCAAATCCAAAACCCAAAAATGCTCCAACTTCCGTGAAGCAGCCGAGCGCATCAAACAAGCCTTCAAAATGTTCCTAAACATCACTGCCACCATCACCGACTGGTCTGATGAGGACCCGTCCCACCCCCAATGCAGCATCACCTTGGAAGACAACCCCTTGGCTGACTTCGTAGAACTCCCTGAAAACTTAGCCACTTTGAGATATTGTAGTATATTGTCGGGTGCAGTGAGAGGGGCGTTGGAAATGGTGAATATGGAGGTAGAGTGTGCGATGATTGGAGAAAAGGTGAGGGGGGATGATGGGGATGTCATGAGGGTGAAGTTTAAGAGGGCAGATACAGAGAGCTACCCATTTAGAGATGATGATTAGATGATTAACGTGTAATAATGTTATTTGAATGGATGATTGGTAGCTCTATTACATTATTTGTTTTAGAAAGAAAGGGGAATTGGAGAAGATGAGGATGCTCAAAGCCTTCTCTCCAACATTACCATTTCCAACAATATCATCAACTTTTAGATCATTACAAAACAGCATCCCCCTCCCATCTCTCCCTTATTGTCAACTACCCCACTCAATACTATAGAAACAGCATCTCCTCCTTACTACATATTAACAAGCACAAGAAGATGCTGCACCACCTACCCCTGCCTTCCCTCCAGCCCCCCCAGCGGAAGCCAAATTCACATCAACCAAATCATCCTGCTTATTAGCATTCAACGCGTCCATGCCTGGCAATGCAGCTGCCACCTTCCTAAATAATGCTTTGACATTAAACCCAGCTTTAGCAGACGTCTCAATAAACATGACTCCCAGCTCCCTGGCCTTGGCATCCCCTTCTTCTATTGTCACTTGTCTTCTGTCAATGAGGTCAGTTTTGTTGCCTACTAGGACTATGATAACGTCGCTGCCTCTCTCTGCTCTGACTTCCTCCACCCAGCGCTGAATGTTGAGGAAGGATTGTCGGGAGGTGACATCGTAGACGATGACGGCGACGGAAGAGTCGCGGATGTAGCTGGGGATGAGGGATCTGAAGCGTTCTTGGCCTGCTGTGTCCCATAATTGCAGTCTTACTGTTCTGTCTTCGAGGTACATTGTTTTTGATAAGAAGTCTATGCCTATGGTTGCCTGTATATGGATTGAATTGAGGAAAGAAGAGTGCGTGAGTGAGCGTTGGGCGTTTGGTGGTTGAGGGGGGAGGGATGAGTTTGAGTGCATCTGTCTCCCTTGTCTGAAGTCTGTTCTTTTGATTGTGCTTGTGAGTGTTGCTTACCTGGTAGGTGGTATCGAACTTGTCATACATAAAGCGAGTAATGATACTGGTTTTGCCTACAGACTGATCTCCAAGGAAGACAAGTTTATATTTTGCTAGAGGTGTGACTGATGAAGCTGCCATAATGTCTTAGTATGTGTATCAATGCGAAAAGAGAGCGTTACTTTGAGCTGGTGTCAAATTGATAGCTCTTGAGCAGATCGTTTTTCCTTCTTTAACAAACTGAGCAGCACACGCACAACGAGAACTAGTGGGGCAATGGGTCTTTATTATCCCCAGTGCACTAGACTAACACAATATTTCAAACTATTGGAGTTGAATTGCAACGTGCAACCTCCCTTTAAATCCTCACCGACTCACACCCAGACTGGCAGCAACCCACTTCCGTCCTCGAAGCACACCTCCTCTGCTGCTTGTGTTCTCCCACTTGTACATCCTTACCAACAACATCAACAAATTACAGCCTATTAAAAATATAAAAAAATTACATTCTACTAAGCAATTTTATTCCGCAAAACATTTTTCTCCCATATGTATATACAGACACAATAATAGAACATCACCCTCCTCCTCCTCCTCCCTACCACCATCAAATCTCTAATTAAAACCTATAAGCAGGCTCAACATCCATAGCCCACAAAAACTTTGATAGCAAACTCTTATTAAACACCTTCTCCAAAGGCACCTCATTCTTCTTGCACCAAGCCACTGTAATACGAGGGTCCATGTAATTGATCTTTGACGTTCCCAATGCAACCATCTTTAAATCCTCCTTCACCTTGGCATTGATCTCGGCTTTGGCAATCTGCACCTTCTTCCTCTCAATTTTGGTAGCCACAGTATCTGGATTCAGCTTCCTACCATCTGCAGTGGGCTTGCCTGCTTTGACTAGCTTGAGATCCTTCAGAAGAGCTTTCAATTCACCTTCCAGGGCACCTAGCTTTTCTTGCAACTTTTCCATCTGACCCTGGTGTCCTTTGGGAATGCTCCTTTGATGGTTGCACAGAATGGCAACTTCTTTATTGGCCCGGTCATATTCTGCTTTTCTTCCTTCTACTGTTTCTTCCTTGCTCTCCTCTGACAGCAGACGATCTAGAGTGATGGATGCGTTGTACGTACGGAACACCTTGACACTGAGCCCATCCATCAAATCCTTTAGTCTGACATTTAAATCCTGTGCATCAAACCCATCAAACAGCTGATCCTCTGGCTTCTTGGGAGCTCCACTGATGGACTGCTTGGTAAAAGTCTTGATGTTGGAAAATACACGCTCGTCTACTTCTACAGTGTTTTCATATCTAATGGAATCTTTACCCAGGAAATCAAACTTGATATGGTTGGGGGGAAGGCATTCGACATTCTCTACTTTCAATGTGCAGCAACCAACAGTGTCAGCTTCATCGTCATCCTTTTCATGGCCAGCGCGCAGCGCTAGGATATCGATAAAGTAGAGTGCAGTCGCCATTTGACGTTCAGTCATATTTTTAGATTCCCAATTCTTGGTGTATGTAGCTCTGATTTCTCCAATAAATTCTTTAAGTTTTCTAGCCTTTTCATACTTTGCCAGGTCACTCTCACTCTTCCACTTAGAATTGGCTGCCAGAAAGACGTATTTGACCTCCTTGATGTTGATGGGATCGTTCCAAGAAGCCAGCCAGGTGACCGTCTTATCATGGCGGATCTCTTTCCAAGACTGTCCTGGAAATGGGTGCTCTGGAACTGGTTCTCCTTCCCCAATGTTGATGATGATGTCCTTGGGGAAGATGCGACGTTTGAGTTTTCCCATTTTAGGGTGCTCCCCGCGCCCTCTAAACAGGCCAGGGGGTTCTACACGGAAATTGCCCACTGTCTCTACGACACCGTCGACCATGGCAATTTTGTACTTGGCCTCTAGTTCCTCTCTTTCCCTCTTGACTGCCTCCTTCTCCTCCTTGGTCATCGCCTTTTTCTTCTCCCTCTCAGCCATGTGGTACTCGTAAATAGGAGTGAAATCACACTTTTCCAATGACTTGATGACGTGATTCCTTCCCAGCACTTGTTCAAATCCTTGCCAGAAATTATTCAAGAAAGTAGGCTTGGTCATGTAGTCTGTCTCCTTCATAACTGCAAAAAAAGTGGCCACTTCTTCTTGCTCTGGTGTTAGGTCCACTGGCACTCCATCGTACAGCATTTTGATACCATGAGAGGCGTATTCCGGTGGGAATAAAACACCAGCATGGCTCAGCGTGTTCCATTTGATCTCTCCTCCACCATTGGCTGTATCGGCAGCACCGCCAGCATTCCTCCTGGCCTTCTTTCTAGCCCTCTCTCCATCTGTATCAGTCAAGCTGCGCTTTTCCTTCCTCTTCTTCTCCTCCTCCTTCTTCCTCTCCTTTTCTCTCTTTGCTTTTTTGTCTCGCTTCTTCTTCTCCTTTCTCTTGGACTTATCAGTGGAAAACTGGAGTTCTAACTTGGTGTTCTTTTTTATTTCTGATCCTCTCTTCTTGGCTCCAATCATGATTTGTTTTCTTTGGCCTAGTGGGACATCGTCATCAGAATCAGAGTCAATCTTGGTTTGTTTCGGTTTGGGGGCAGCAGGGAGGGAGGCAGGTTCGTCTAATACTGTGACAGGGCGTTTGATTGCTGCTGGTGGTGGTGGTGCTGGAGCAGAGGGTCTAGGAACTGCAGCTGCTGGTGCTGGTGCTGATTGTCGAGGACAAGGCGGGGCCGGAACTCTATTGGCGAGAGGTTCATCTTCGCTGTCGCTGGATTCAATAGCAGTGCCCATGCGAGGAGGGGCGGGAGCGTTCTTTGGCTTGTTGTCGAGCGCTACTCCATTGTTTCCAGCTCCATTTGTTGTAGGCTGGGGAGCTGTAGATGAGGGAACAGTGATTGGTGCTTCAACTTGTTCAGCAGACTGAGATATGGGTTTTTCTTGGTCATGTGTTACGCCATTAGCAGGCTTATCCCCATTATGACCGTTCATTTCTCCCAGTTTCAACACATTCACAAACAAAGCCGATTATTCAAAGTTATTTATAGCAGACAAACGCTCCTTTTCTTTTAATCAATCTATTGAGATACACTTTGTCGTTGCTACAACAATCAAATCAAATCAGTAGATAGACGACAACCACTCATTAAATAGCCTTCATGGCCGACATATATCTCATCCAGGCTCCATCCAGCTGCAGCCACCGCCCTCAAGTTTCTTCTTCCATCCTCCCATGCCAGTCAAGACACATTTCATTCTCGTCTTCTCTTCAGCAGCAGCATTTCAAACTGTCGTGCAGAGGTCAATGGGAAGATGCAAGGTGGCAAGAAGGTATGCATTTTGAATTGATGAGATACAAATTGGTCAGGGACAGGAAGGCTGGATAACAACAGAGGGAAGGGAGTTGAAAAAATGAAATAAGGTAAGTCTGAGCTTGATGGGGGGTGGGGACAAGTTTTAGACATATACATGGAATATGATTAAGTTTTGAATAGATCTAAAGATCAGAAGTGATTTTATACTATTTCTGTGTTGGATTTTTTCAAAGCAACAAGACGAACAAATTACTGCAAGGAATCAAATCAAGCACTTGTTTCTTGCAATAACCATACCATATGGGATTTTTTGGTGGCAGGAAGCCCAATACTGTGAATGAGTCAGCTGTACAGAGCGTTGTCGAGACAATAGTCGAAACGCAGCCTTCCAAGCCTGCTCCTCCGCCCAAGTCCGACAGCAAGATTGTCGACATCGTCATCCTGGTAGTCATTGGAGGGCTCCTCTTCTTCTTCGTACTCTGGCCTCTCTTAGTCGCATACTTCTGCTTGCTCCTTGCCTGGATCGTCTTATGGCCCTTCATGCACTTTATTCCTGCCTGTGGTACCCACCACTGGGCCTCTCCAATTTACAGAGTCATCACCGTCGTCGCTCTCTCCCCCATCAAGTTGTGCAAGATGCTGTACAAGCAATACAAGGAAGAGAAGGATGGAGATGAGGTGGTAAAGGAAGGGGAAAAGACTGCCATAGCACTAGGACCTACGAATGCACCCACTGCTCAATCTATTGTATAAGTTCCTTTTACCACTGAAATGATTTCAAATTTTTTCTTTTGTATTGAAACTCACACTTTCTTTCTTTTTTCCAATTCTTTGTTCAAGAGGGTTTCTCTTTCCACCCACACTGACAAAAAGCATCACCGGCTTGGAAGGAGGGAGAACTACCCCGGGGCCCCTTAAACTTACACTCAACTTGTAATTATGGTCAAACATCATTAGATATCTTCCCAGTTCTCTTTACTTACACCAGCATCGCCAAACCATCAAAGAAGGCTCTGCTCATTCATTTAAACACTTTCATATCTACCTAGGATTGTTATTCTTGTTATGCATAGTAGTACAGAGTTCATTCAACACTGTTATACAGAAGAGAGAAAGAAAGAGGTGGGAGAAGAAAGAGGGAGATATTATCCCCTCCCTCCCTCCCTCCCCCCATTCTTGCTGCCTTCTCTCTCTCTCTCTCTCTCTCTCTCTCTCTCTCTCTCTCACACACACATTACTTCTTAGCTGGCTCAGCAGATCCAGTAGTAGGAAGGCCAACATACACCTTGTAAGCATCATATATACCCCACTGCAGCCCAGTCAAAGTACCAATCATGACAATACGAAGAGGCAGCCCACGAGTGAGCAATGCCACCCATCCCATCTCCTTCACAATCTCTCCAGCACTGACTCCCTTGGTAGAATTCAATTTGGACACCAAGTTATCAGCTGGGTGAGACACAATGGCACAGAAGACACCTGCAATGTAACCAGCAGCGAAACTGACACCAAGTTGCTCTCCTTTACTGCATTCGCTCTTGGGCTTGGGTACCACATACTTGTAGAGTGCCATTACGGTGTTTTCAAAAGCAGCAAATTTCATCATAGTATAAGGGATCTGTCTGCCCCAGAGAGGGGTTACACCCTTGAACAGACCACCAACGCCTTCTTGAGAAATAAACTTGGGCAGGCCATCGGCAAATCCCTTGGCATATCCAGGTACGGTTTGTACCTTGACCTTGACAGCTTCAAATGGACACAGACCGACGTCGGCGATGAATTCTGCAGATGCAGATCCAGCCAAGAAGATGAGGGTCTGGTACTTCTTAGCATTCTCCTCTCCAACCATGTCGGAGTATTTCTTCTTGAAGAATTCGTAAAAGCCGAATTTGGCTGCGCCCTGGAGGGAGTAGCCCAATGCGGTGGGGACCCAACCCTTGAAAAGGCCCTTGGCGCCCTGCTCCCCGACAATCTTACGGAAGCCTTGGAAGATACCGGTATAGTTCTTGGGGTCAGTTTGTAGGTTGCACTTGACGACGTCAAGGGGGGTGACGGCGGTGTGGGTGAGGCCGCAGGCGAGGACGCCTCCAACGGCGCAGGCAGTGTAAAAATCCTGGTTTTTTTTTGGTGGGGAGGGGGGTGATATGAGGGAGTCGGGGGATTGATTGGATCGGTGTAGGGGATATGGATGAAGGTATCTGGAGAAGGAGGAGAAAGAATATTTGCGATCTTCTTCAATAATAATGGAGTAGAATCAACACCTTACCGAAGAATACATGGCGATCTTCTTATCTGATGCAGAGTGGATCATCATTGGCTTCATTGAGATGGTGCTCTCAGAAGGTGAAAACACAGCCCCCATGCTGGGTGATCGATCCTCCTTTTGTTTATTCAGCAATGGTGCAGCAGCTGAGTACAGCGTTGATGGTAGCAATGGAGCCATGGTGTCTATTTGTAACTAAAATTGATTAAAGGGATTATCAATCGTTGAGATTGATGGCCTCTATCAAACGACTAGGGTAAAGAAAACCTGAAATGACGGCCCTCGATCAACGACCCACCAATGTTGCTGCTGCTGCATCAGAGAGGGAAGTCTGCTGAGCATAACATAGGCTACTCTTCATTTCATTTACATTCATGAACATATCCATCATTTCTGTATATCGATATACAGATTAGAAACAGATAAATACAACCATATGAAAGAATGATCAAAAAAGGAAAGCAGACACACCATCTCTCCCCTCCACCTCCATCTCTCTCAAGCCAGATATCTATACAAACTCCTCTCAGTAGCATCCCTCTCCAAAAACTCCCTATCAATCAGACTCTCTATACGTTTCTTAATCACAGCAGGCTGAGCAATGAACCTCCCTGCTAATTGCTTGGTCACCTCTGCAATGACATCATTGTGACTCAACACCTTTCTGGCCTTCATAATACGAACGATTGCCGCCTCTATCTGCGGCTTTCTATCCTCTTCTACTCTTTCTCTAGTGTCTGCTTTTTCTATATCTGTTTCTCTAGTGGCTGCTACCATTCCAATCTTCACTTTGTACAACTTGCTGCTGAACGAGTCGTTGATTGAAAACACATCAGTAGGGGAGACGTCTTTGCCCATTGGTTCTTTTTTAAGGACGTTTTTACCCTTGACACACGCCAAGCTCTGCATGACTCTCTTTAGTTCTACTTCAGAAATGCCACTGGCAGCCTTGATATCTGAAAATTTTAATGTATCTGCGTCATTGAAGAGAAGGAGGACTACCATGTGGTGAGTAGACACACTGAGCTCGTGTTTCTTTCCTCCAAAGGTTGCTCTCAGCTCTGATGTGCCCATACCAGTTTGCCATGCGAGGCGTCTTCCTGCTTTGAATTTGGAATTGTAAAAGTCTGTGAATGCTCCACAGGCGCTTTCTATTTCTCTTGGTAGTGTACATGCAGCGCCACCTGTACCTCCTCCTCCACCACCACCAGGATTGGGCCAGCTACCAGTGGTCAGCACCTGGACAGTTAAATCAACTGGCAGCACAATCTCCTTCTCAGTCAACCAGCTCTTGAATTCCGGCATAATTGTATCTTGACTAGTTTTAATATCAGCAAACATGCTTTCTAACTTTTGTGTAAATTGATACCCACATTCAGTCTTGAGTTTGACCAACATGGATCGTTCAGCATCTTCACTTCCAGACCTCCCTCCCAACAGCCTCTTGGCCAGATGCTGTTTGTAGTACTTTTCAAACACATCTTTTTCTTGGATAAACCTAAACAGAGTGATTGCAGAATCTAAAACAGCCTCTATCTCATCTTCATTAGCCCCCTTTGTCCCCTTTTTCAGCCTATCATCTATAAACAGCGACAGATATTCAGGAGATCTAGCATTCAAGTTGATGAAATGTTCAAACGCAGAACCCAGCGCATGAACAAACGTCTTATCATTGCTGAAACTCCTCGACACTATAGAATTAAACTTCTCCTTCTCTGCCAACAACGCTCTGATGTATTCTACCGGGTCATTGCCTCTCTCAGGATCCAGGACCAGTGCTTTCCCTGCATTTTGAATATGCTGCTTCATTGCGGTTTTCAGTAGATTAGCCCCTCCATCTACTCTTTTGAACAATATATACATCCTCCGCAGATCATCATATCTATTATGATCCAGCATTGAAGACAATCCACTACCTTCCATTTCTATGAGAGTCTTCATCTCCCCGGCAATCAGCTCCTTGTCCATTGCTGCAGTCAGTGGCTCTTCAGTGCTGGCGTCCAAGTAGGCCTCCACTCGTTCCACCTCCTCCTTTAATCTCTTCTCTACATGCTCGAGGTAGGCAGGAGCACTGCAGGAAGTTATCTTTTCTTGAGCTTCTGCTGCATAAAACTCAGTGGTACGTTCCAACAGTGGTACTTCCAGCTCGGTGACATATACAGAGGAGCCCAGGTCGCGTAGCATTTGGGAAGTGGCTTTGAGAATGTATCTGTCTACTGGTTCTCCTCCTCTTTCTCTAGCCACAGCTTCCAGAAACAGAGAAAGCATACGTTCCTTGATTCTTGCTGATCTCACTACGACATCTCTCCATAAATCCAGGCCCAGCTGGTGGATGGGAGCCTTCTTCTGAGTTGGAACATAGATCCTGTCCATGTACATCAAAATGTCACGAATCATCTGCACACTCTTGTTATGGGCATCCCATTCCTCTTTCAACAGCCTCAGCAAGCTCTCTCCAGTGGCATGTTCTATTCTAGCAGCTACCATACGTAGATGGTTGGTTTCAGTGGCAATGAGGCCTATGTAGAGCTTGTCTCCATGTTTGTTGACGACCATGTTGTAGGCATTGCGGTAGAGTTCTTCGTAACTGAGACCGCTGGCATTGTGGTTGTTTATTTCTTGGATTGCTCCTTCTAGGAGGTTCCAGGTGTTTTCTGCATAGTTGGGGTCTAGCTTGAGAGGGTGCTTGAATGGCTCAATCTTGAACTGCAAGGTTGTGAGAGGAGAGAGAGGGATGGAGTGGACGGAGGAAAGTGGGATTGTGTCGGTGTGAGAGGGGTTGATGGTTCTTTGAGATTTCGGTAGGAGATTTGAAATAAATGGTAAGTGAGCATAAACATACCTTTCTAGGAGCCATTTTGTTCATTTATTGCAAGCCCTCTCTCTCAAATACACGCTCCTAATCGAATCTTACTTTGTCAAAAAGTGATCAGGAGCAAGCAGGCTTATTATCAAGGACACGAGTGCTTTGCACCTCTATTAGACCTTTAAAACCCTTCAGTCTCCCAGATTTGTGTTCCAGTTTTGTTCAAAGGCGAGCAAAAGATTCACTCCCTTCTGATTGGGTTTTGACTGCTTAATATACACCGTAGTCACTGGTCTTTAGATGAACGACTTCTTCCAAGAATCAAATTATAGACCAGTGCACTACACGTCAACAGATATCTTTAAAGGAGACCCGCGATCCCACGACCTGAACATCATCACAGAGGACAGCGTCTTTGCCTCTCTCCCCCCCCCCCCACCCACATCACTCTCCTTCTACAAGCAAGAGTACACACATCATCATCCCTTATCCATACTGTAAGAACTTTCTCTTTTACATATTACTACTATATTATACATTCATAACAGCAGACCTTCTAGGTCTAACAATATTATCAATAACACCATACTGCTTGGCCTCATCTGCATCAAAATACATGTTTCTACTGAAATCCCTAGCAATCCTATCAAATGGCTGCCCAGTAGCCTCTGACAATATTCCATCCATGTAATCCCTAATTCTCAATAATTCCTTAGCTTCCCTGTTAATATCATCAGCCTGACCACGAGCAGCTCCAGAAGGGTGGTGAATCATGATGCGTGTGTTTTCAAGCACTGTTCTCTTTCCTCTGGCGCCAACTGCCAGTAAGAAGCCGCTCATTCCCATGCACCCGCCGAAACCGACGGTGGCGACTTTGCTTTTAATGTGTCGCATGGTGTCATGGATGGCAAGGCAGGGTACGACTTCACCTCCAGAGCAGTTTATGTAGATGTTCATATCTTTTTTATTTTCAGAGTCGAGATAGAGCATGGTGGCGACGAGCTGATTGCCCAGCTCATCATCTACTGGCTTGGAGAGGAAAATGATTCTTTCTCTGTATAAGCAATTCCATATGTCTACCCATTGCCAAGTTCCTTCTTTGGGGGTTCTGTAAGGGACACGAGGGACACCAATGGGCATCATTTTGGTGACTTTTCTAACAGGTGTGGCCTTGTTGGTCGAGTTTCGGTGGCGTTGGGAGGGAGGAGATGAGACCTGCTTCTGAGTGGCTCGCCAGAATCCAGCAGTGTGTCCGATTTGTTGCTTCACAGGCATGCTGGCTGTAAGCAGAATAAGTGGGAAATCGAGAGGAAATGTAAGGTTGACAAAGGAAAGAACGAGAGAATTGTTCAATAAATGGGGGTATATAACAGCTCTTACCGTGGCTACGCATGCCAGTGTACGCTTGTAATGACGACATATCTATCTAATCCAAAATGAAATTCTATCTTTAAGCTATACCGATATAAACCTTGCACACAAAATGGTGATGATGGGTCTCGTCTCTTGTCCAGGTGTGCTTTCAATGTACAGTTATTGTAATCAATGCATCTTATTAATGGTCTTTAAATGATGGCTCACAATGGATGTGAATGCTTGCACAGGCTGAAATATAGGATGAAAAGGAGTAAAGGATGATGACCACAATAAAATTGATAAAAGACGACACTCTATCGCTATCATTGTTCACTTTGCAATTTACTCATCCTACTTAACTGAATGAACAATCGATCAGTCAACAAGATATTGTAATCGATTGCACAATTGGATAGGTTACTTTGCATCTTCATCCTTGAAACTTTTGTCTGCATAATAACAAATTAGAAGCACAATGCCCTTTACTGGGCATAAACACGGGATCCATAATGCTAGAACTAGCTCTACTTACATGCTGTCGACACGAGCACCTTCATTTACAAATAAAGCTCCAACAAGACGCATGCGGATGCTTGCTTTAGCCACTGCAGAGTCTGAGACCGTCTCCCAAGAACAACCCACTTCCGATTCTGCAACCTTGGACCTCCAACGCCCCAAAAATCCACCCACAGTCATCTACAGAGCCCCTCCTTCTCCTCGCACTGTCTCTGCCAAGGAAAAAGCTCAGAGCGAGTTCGTCAATCAACGCAAGGCCGACAGGGCTGCTAGGGGTGACACCCGTGGTGGACCTCCTTCTAGTGGTGACCCTCGTGGTCCTAGACGCTTTGGTGACAACAACCAACCCGGTGGTGGCAACGGTCAATTCAGACCCAACAACAACTACAATGGCCCAAACAACAGTGGTGGAAGGCCTGGCGGTGGGTATGCAGGTGGTGGCCCAAACCAACAACAGCAAACATCTAACCAAGGCAGCAGTAACTGGAGACCAGGAGGTGGTGGTGGTGGTGGTGGTGGACCAGGAGGACCAGGAGGTGGAGGCCCAGGCAGTGCTACTGCCGCTAGAAGAGGAGGCAGAGGGAACAAGTTCAGCACCGGTCGCACCCCCACCGGCTCCAAAAGCTGGGAGAAACCAAAAGCCATCGATATAGGATCTCGCCGTAAATCCCGCCAATCTCGTAAGCAAAGTCGTCTTGAAGAAGCCAGATCGAATGTCAAAGAACGTGAAGACATCTTTGAAGTCGGCCCCGAGGGCATGTCTGTCGCTGATCTCGCCGAAATGCTCGCCGTCCCGCCAGTTGAAATCGTCAAGAAGCTCTTCATGAAGGGCATCATGGTGCAAGTTAACTCCACTCTGGATTCAGACACCGTCAAAGCAGTAGGCCATGAATATGAGGTTGATGTGCTAGACAGGGACGAAGCTAGACCAGAAGATCTCGCCAAAAAATCAGTAGATTTCATTGATGATGATGATCTTGACTTTTTGACCACCAGGCCCCCTGTTGTCACTGTTATGGGGCATGTTGATCATGGTAAGACGTCCCTGTTGGACTTTATTAGGAAGAGTAAGGTAGCTGCAGGTGAAGCTGGCGGTATTACGCAGAGTATTGGTGCTTATACTTGTGATGTGGACTATTTGACTGAAAAGAGACAGGTTACGTTCCTGGATACACCTGGACATGAGGTAAGTAGTACTAGTAGTGGTGATACAATAGTATGATATATAGCAATACAATAATAGCAATACAATTATAACATTTTGGAGACAGAGGATATCAGATATGCTGGGGATGATTCAACCAAAATCCAACGCTGAAAAAGTTCTTTAGAACTTGGTGTGGAATATATAATACACGAGCTTTTTAATACTGAGGCATATCATATCCCCCTTTTGGTTTCCTTTATGTTTGTTGTTGATGGTGTGGGTGTCTATTCTTATCGCGAATATTTGATACTATCATTTATTGGTGTATTTTTTGTTTTCCTTTGTCTTTTCATGCCCATCATTCACTAAACCCCTTCTTTTTCCATTATTTCCCCTTCTTTCCTCATTAAACCCATCAACAGGCATTCAGTGCAATGCGTGCTAGAGGAGCCAGAGTGACCGACATCGCCATCATCATCGTTGCAGCCGATGATGGTGTCCGTCCTCAAACCATCGAAGCCATCTCCCACGCCAATGCAGCAGGCGTCCCCATAGTCGTCGCCATCAACAAGACTGATAAAGAAGGTGCCAATATAGAGAGAGTCAAACAAGAGTTGACTGAACAAAACCTGGTACCTGAAGAATGGGGAGGCAAGACCCCCATGGTGGCTATCTCTGCTAAAAAGGGAGCTGGAGTGGATGAGCTGCTGGAGACCGTGTTGTTGGTGGCTGAGCTGGAAGATCTGCAAGCAAACTCTGATAAGTTGGCAAGAGGGACAGTGTTAGAAGCTAGTTTGGATAAGCAACAAGGGCCAATGGCAACTGTGTTGGTGCAAGCAGGAACATTGAAGCAGGGTGATGTAATTGCTGCTGGTGGTGCGTTCGGCAAGGTACGTTTTAGATATAGCAATTGAGGGGAGGGGAAACTCCCCCCTTCCCACCCTCCCCAACACACTGCCATTCGCTTTCCAAACCACAACCATCATAAATCAACAAGATAATGAAACCCTAGGAAGAAAAGGCATATGAGCCCATTCATACATGCGACGTACATTTGATCATTCCCATGGGCATTGTACAAAAAATAATCACAATGATAGATCTGAATGGGTTTTCTTTATAATCTTGGATTGGATTTGATGATATGGTGTTTCTCCTCTACTCTTTATCTCATCCTTCTCCCCATCATTATTATTATTACAGGTCCGTATGATGAGGACAACAACAGGAGAAGTAACGGAAGCAGGCCCCTCCATAGCAGTCCAAGTCCTAGGTTTAAACGGTGTCCCCCAAGCAGGAGACGAATTGCAATCATATGAAGCAGAACCAGAAGCCAGAGCAGCAGCTGAGAATGTAGAAGCAGCTCGTAGACTAGAAAGGTTGGCTGAAATGAGTGGAGGAGGAAGCATCATCACGCTGTCCTCCCTGGCCTCCATGGACAGTGAGAGCGATGGGGAGATACAGCAACAAGATGGGAATAATAACCAAGCACAAGCTCTGCAAAGGATGAATATGTTACTGAAAGCAGATGCATCTGGGAGTTGTGAAGCTGTTAAAGCAGCGCTGGGCACGCTGCCTCAGGATACAGTCAAGCTGAGGTGGTTGTTGACTGCTCCAGGTGAAGTGACGGTGAGTGATGTTGACTTGGCTGCAGCTTCTGGTGGGCTCATCCTTGCCTTTAATGTCAATCCCTCTGAGACAGTCCTTGCAGCAGCCAAACGATCAGGCGTCGACATCAGAAGCTACAAAGTCATCTACAATCTCGTTGATGACGTCAAGGCAGCCATGGAGGGCAGATTGAGCAGTGTAGAAGAAAGAATCCCAATCGGAACAGCTGAAGTTAAGGCAGTGTTTGGGAGCGGCAGCCGCAAGGCTGCCGGCTGCCTTGTCACTGACGGCGTCCTCAAAAAGGGATGCTTCATCCAGGTCATCAGGGGGAGAAAGACGGTAGTGTATGAAGGTACACTAAACAGTCTGAGGAGAGTGAAGGATGATGTCAAGGAGGTGACATCGGGTACAGAGTGTGGTGTGACTGCAGAAGGATACAGAGATTGGGAGGAAGGAGATAGAATTCAGGCATTTGATGTGGTACAGAAGAAGCTAAGTTTGGAGGAGGCTAGGGTTGCTACCATTAATGATAAGATAGGATAAGTGAGTGAGTGTTACAAATGTTGGATGGTGATTGTGGATGAGAATAAATGAAATGAAATGATAGAAATAGATAGATCAATCTACTCTAGTCAATTTTACAGTTAGAAACCAATGCGCAACAACATTTTAAATATTATATGTCGTATGTCATATGTCATATGTCAGTAGTAGTGGTGGTATCTAGAGTGTTGATGATTCCCCTGAGGTCTTCTATTTCCTTGTTCTTAATGATAATTTCTGAATAATGGAGCTCAAAGACCTTTGAATTTCTGTCTAATTCTTCCTGAAATTCCTTGAGCTGCTGTTCTAATTGGGATTGAGAGAGGTTGGATTGGTGTAAAGCTTGATGAGTGCGAAGGAGTTCTGCCTCTAGGTCTTGTATCCGCTGATGTTGGGCTTGGATGACGAGGTTGGTATGAGCTGTCGGTGCAGCTTGTTTCCAATCGTCTTCGTCAAGGTAGAGAGCGTCGTCTAAGTAATGATTTTTCAGATGGTTGAGGTCGTGCTGAGCTTCTTGCACGTTCTTTAGTGCGATTTTCCAGCGAGTAGACACGAATGTTTGATCAGGATTCTCAACTGGCAACGGTTTCATACTCAATGTGTGTATTTTTGACATCTTAAGCATCAATTATGTTAGTATGTATGGTCATCAATTGATTAAATGCCATAATTTGCATGCATACCGACATCCAGCCCATCTCCATATTGCAAACCTCGATTCCCAACGACGACGGTAACCACTGGCCATTGTTGACTATTGAAGGTTTCAAAACCCCAGCCATAAAGTCAGCTATTGAGAAGCATAATCACACTATATACTATCAGTCCATACCATTTCACCACTCAAATTATACAACACTAACAACAATCAATACACATTAGAAACATTGTCCAGCAACATGACATCATCTCAACAACAACAACAGCAACAGGTACAAAATATTGTTACTTTACTATTGTTCCCTTCTTCCCGCATATACATTCCACCATCTAACCCATATCTATCGCTCTTCCTATTTCTCCCAGAGACAAAAACAAGCCAATGCAACAACCTACCTAACAAAGGCCTGCCACGCAGCTACAGCCTGCTCCGACTTTGCAGCCGCCATTCTCCTTCTAGACCAGGCCATTCAAGAAGTTCCCACCAACCACGAACTCTACAGACTGAGGTCTACATTTCACCTGAACAGTGGCAATGCTAGGGAGGCTTTGAATGATGCCATGGCTTGTAACAAGTTGAAGGAGACTGTGGGATGGCAGGAGCTGGGAGCTGCGCACTTGGCATTGGGAGGGGCAGGGCATTATAGAGCTGCTGCTGCTGCATACAAGAAAGGGCTGGAGTGTGGGGGGGGGGATAAGAAGGAGCTTAGTTTGGGGGTGAAGGTGACGGCGAGTTTGTATGAGCAAGCTGAAGGCGGAGGAGGAGGAGGAGGAGTGGG
>Ga0114919_10000651_pt1 | contig 27161 bp, 13 predicted proteins | sample BlataG_FD_88682 | JGI IMG/M metagenome (GOLD analysis project Ga0114919, IMG submission 88682) | Deep subsurface microbial communities from Black Sea to uncover new lineages of life (NeLLi) - Black_00105 metaG | ecosystem: Environmental > Aquatic > Marine > Oceanic > Sediment | place: Atlantic... | reverse complement strand
CTGCTGCGCACCAACCCGGAACCAACAGCAATGCCGCAGACACGATAGCCGGCCTCATGATTCCCCTCCGAGCGTGGGTCCAAAAAATATCCTGAAAGACGGCATCCGGTTGCCCAGAGCACCGTGAAGACGAACGCAATTGTAATCCTCCCTCCGCGCTTCTGTCACGCCGCGAGCTTCATCGAGCGACAAGAACCAGTGCTGGTTCAAGGACTCGTCGCGAAGCAGCCGTTGAATGTTTCAAGCGATGCATTATCCGCGGGCTTTCCTGGTCGACTGAAGGCGGGCTTCACCCTGTTCAAGGAGTCCCGCCGACCAGCTGATCCGACATGAAGTCCATGCTTCCGCTCTCTTTGGGCTGTCCGGTCGGCGGCCGCGTCTCCCGAACCTCAACACTCTTCCGTCGACGTGGCTTTCGCCGGGAAATTCCCGGGCCTTCTTCGCTGTACAGCCGGCAGACACGCTTCTTGTGCTCCTCCTGCAAGGTTCGAAGCCGCCGCAACTCGGCGACGCCGAGCGCAGCAAATCGCTTCTTCCCCAGGCAGACGGTCTTGATCGCCGATGCCAAGGTCAAAAACCTGATATCCCCGATGGATCAAGAAACGGGGAGAACGTCGCCTCTTCTGCTCGTTCCAGTCATCATGCAACTTCCAGCACGTCGACTAACCAGGATTTTCCTGTTCCTGAACCTGACCTTGTATCAACCCACCGGTCCGCTCAAGTTTCTGATCAAGAGCTTCCAGTTTTGCACGAAGCTGCTTGTACGGAACGTCCTGCACGGGAATCTCCGCAGCGACCGCCATGGCGGCGGCAACACCGGCAGATTCCCCGAGAATCATCCAGACGGGCTCCATACGAAGCGACGTGAATGCGATATGACTGGCTGAGACACAGACAGGCACAAGCAAGTTATCGCACTCTCCCTTTCGCGGCACAATTGACTCGTAGGGAATCTTGTAACTGCCGTTATATTTCCCGTTGTCGAGGTAGACGATGGAAAACTCGCCGCCTTGGACGGCGATTTTGCCATCATGCACAACCACTGCATACGGCCAATCGTCAACGCCGTAGGCTGCGAGGGCAACTGCATGAGGCGGATCAGTCTTGCCCTCAAGGTCTTTCTGAGTGACGACATACGATGACACCATCCGACGAGCTTGGCGGACATACAACTGGTTTGGCCAGCCACCAGTCTCATCGAACACTCCCTTCTTAAAAGATGTTCTCGTCGCATTTTGCCTCATGCTTTCTGGAGCTGAAGGATCCGTTTTGGCGAAGTGGATCGAGTTGATCAGGAACTCCTGATGGAACTTCCAGATCCGTGATCGTGTCGCCCAGTCGCCATTCGGATACTCATCATTGCAACCGTATACAGTGGACGCCATCAGGTTGCGATTCGATTGGGCGCCTCCAACGAATGGCTTTCTCTTGTGTAAGGTGATTTTGTCGAGTGTTGTTCGCATGTGTCGGTTCGAGAAGATGTCGATGCCGTCGCGAATGGCTCGGCGATACACTTCGAATTCTGCTGGTTCATAGTTCACGGGCTCAGGAATCGGGATGCCTTTCCCGCTCATGTCGAATTCGTATCGGAAGCAGTACCCCATCGACAACCCGTCGGCGCTACCCTCCGGCCCTATCTGCCGATTTTGAACGAAAGCGATCAATCCACTTTCCGGGTTTCCAGGTTCGATGAAAGGGTCGATGTCATGCACCCAAAGGTTCGGACGCACCCCGGCAAGCGATTCGCTGTGGTGCTCCCGTGACTCGCGACCCCATGTGTAGCTGACGCCGCTCATCCCGAGCACATCGCCCTCGTACGAACAATCGATAAACACGTTCGCTGCGATCGTGACGGCATTGCGATTCTTCGGCTCGGGGATGGGGCAGCCGGTTCTATCGACTGGGGCGTAGTCGAGGGAGATGGACCGGATGGACTGACCTGCTGCCTTCTCCTCGAAAGTCTCATTTATGGCAATTGGTTGCTGGCGTGTCGGTGCGTCGATGGTGACGTCTCCGACCTCGACGGTGCCCAGGCGGTGCTCGTAGATCACGGTGATGCCGCGGTCCTCTACCGCTTTCTTGAACCGCTCGCGATACGCTTTGTTGCCAATGCCCAGAATGGCATGCCCGCCATGATGTTTCTGCTCCTGCACCTCCACCCCCTCCATGAGGATCTTGTAGGTTGAGCCGCCCACGGTACTGCCTTTGCCCCAGTCAAGGTGATTGATCCCTCCACCAGTCATGCCGCCCAACCAGCGACTGGGCTCGACAAGAATGACTCTTGCTCCCTCTTTCTCCGCAGCCAACGCCGCCATGACGCCGCTAGCCGTGCCGCCATACACACAGACGTCTACGTTGTGATGCGAAGCTTCAGTGGCCAGACATTGTTGCCAGACCAGCACCGAGTTGAGAAAGATAATGAATAAAAGTTGATATTTCATGATTGGGCTTTGATGTTTTTGATAAATACCCTTCATCGGCACGAGGACGCGAACAAAGTCACGATCCTTCTGCTACTCCTGTCGACCTGACGAAGGATAGGACGGTCAACGGCATTATCGCAAGCGTCGCAATCATCGAAAGCAACAGCATAGGCAAACACCACGCCTTCAACGAACCACGTTGCCGCCACGTGCACGTGAGAAATCGCAAAAACAGGACGACAAATCAGCAGACCCCTCAAGGCTAGCCCACCTCGCAGTCCACCTCTGCACTGCATTCTCAGCCAGCATGCGAATGACTGGCCCAATCCCGCCAGGCAATCTCTTAGGACGGCAATTCATCGCCAACTGTCACGGATGATGAGCGGCTTCGCTATACTCTGCCGCCAACGGTTCAACGTTTCGCGATTCCCAGAGCACCCAAGCTGTCCCACCCCATGACTCATCGAATTCTTTTGTTCGTCACAGTGCTGGCGGTCGCCGTACATGCCCCTCGCGCCATCGCGGCGGCCCCGCCAAACATCATCTTTATCTTCGCTGACGATATGACGTGCCAAGCGATCAGCTGCTATGGCGAGTCACGCAATTTACTGCACACCCCAAACATGGACCGCATCGCCCAAGAAGGAATGCGGTTTGATCGCTGCCTTGTCACCAATTCGATTTGCGGCCCGAGTCGCGCGACAATTCTGACGGGAAAATATTCCCACAACAACGGCTTCTACAACAACAGCAACAGCCGTTTCGATGGCAGCCAACAAACCTTCCCTAAACTGATGCAGGCCGCGGGTTACTCCACCGCCATGATCGGCAAGTGGCATCTGGGCAGCGATCCGACGGGGTTCGATTACTGGCACATCCTTCCCGGTCAGGGCCAGTACTACAACCCTCCAATGATTGACAACGGCAAACGAGTGAAGCATGAAGGCTACACGACCGACATCATCACGGACTTGTCAATCGATTGGCTGAGGAACCGAGATAAGTCGAAACCATTTGTCTTGATGAGCCAACATAAGGCACCGCACCGCGAGTGGGCTCCGGCGCTTCGGCATTTGGGCTGGGACAACGATCGCAAATATCCGGAACCGGCGACTCTTTTTGATGATTACGCCGGCCGCAGCAGAGCGGTGAGCGATCATGACATGGGAATCGATCGCACGTTCACTGATCGTGACGCCAAGCTTGTTGCCCCACCTTATTTGCACGAGGAGCAGCTCAAAATCTGGAACGAGTACTACGAGCCGCGCAACAAAGCGTTTCGTGAAGCGAATCTCAGCGGCGATGAACTGGTGCGCTGGCGATACAACCGATACATGCACGACTATCTCGCGTGCGTAAAGGCGGTTGACGAGAACGTCGGCCGGCTGCTTCAGGCCCTCGAAGACGAGAAATTAGCCGACAACACCATCGTCATCATCTCTTCGGATCAAGGTTTCTACCTTGGAGAGCACGGCTGGTTCGACAAGCGGTGGATATTTGAAGAGTCACTTCGCACGCCGCTGCTGGTTCGTTGGCCCGGTGTTACCCAGCCGGGCAGCTCGAGCGACGAGATCGTTTCGTTGATCGACTTTGGCGAAACGTTTCTTGACGTTGCGGGCGTTGCGGTCCCATCCGACATGCAGGGACGCAGCATTGTTCCGCTGCTGGCCGGCAAGCCGCCCAAGGATTGGCGCGACAGTCTCTACTATCACTATTACGAGTTTCCGGTACCTCACCGTGTTCGGCCTCACTACGGCGTCATCACCGATCAATACAAGCTCGTCCATTACTACAAACCGGATATTGACGACTGGGAGTTGCTTGATCGGCGAGCCGACCCGCTCGAGGTCAAGAATTTCTACAACGACCCTCAGTACGCTGCGGTTGTGAAGGACCTGCACGCGGAACTTGAACGTTTAAAAATAGAAGTGGGCGAGACGGAAGAGCCGCCCCGAAGTGCGTATGGCCGACGTCCCTTTGACAACGAGCCACAACCTAATGCCAAACCGAACCCTACCAGACGCAAACGTTGAAGACAGACCGCGATGCCGGCTTAGTGCCGTGTGAGCCGCAAGTCCTCGTCGGCGAGGATAAGGCCCGCGTTGGGTGGCCGCGACGACGTGGCTGCCGGTACTGCGGTGGCGGTGACGAGTGGCCGCGGCTCGTCCAGCTGTCCTGCCGGCCGTTCCCCGCGGCCCGGGGCGGCGGGGCATCGTCCGCCGCCGCCAAGCCACCGGCCAGCGTGCAGAAGGCCGCCAGAACCGCTGTTCTCAACACCGAGCCGAGGTCCTCCTGGGCCCGCCGTCCATCAACACTCATGGAAGATCTCCTTCTTCAACCTACCAGCACGCCAGCCGTCGACCGAGGCCGTGCTTACAACCCGAAGGCGGCATCCATCTGGGCGGCAACAGTGCGTAGGTAGGCCTCGTCACCACCAGCCACCTCTGCGGCGACCCAGCCGTGGAAGTTGATCTCGCGGAGCGACTTGCGAACGTCCGCGAAGTCGATGTCACCCTCGCCGATCGGCATGAACTTCCCCGCGGTTCGTGAAAAGCCCTTGACGTCAAGTTTGCGCACGCGGTCGCCAAGCGCGCGAATCCAGTCGCCCATCGATCCGTACTTCCAGTGATTGCCGATATCGAACTGCATCCCTACCCACGGCGAACGGAAGTCGTCGATGTAACGAACAAACTTTTCAGCCGTCTGGTCGGCACCACCGTCGTGGTCGTAGAGAAACTGGTTCCACACGTTCTCGACGAGGATCTGCACGCCGAGCTCTGCGGCCAGCGGCAGCGCCCGGGCGATATTCTCCACCGACCGGGCCCACAGTTCCTCCTCGGGTCCATCTTCTCCCTTGCCCACGACGAGCAGGACGCTGTGACCGCCAACGGCCCTCGTATCGCGGAGTGCCTGCAGCAGGTTGTCGAGCGCCTGGGCCCGCGTTGCTGCGTCGGGACTCGTGTGCCGGATCTGCCAATGCCCGGCACACACACTGCCGTCGACAGGCAGGCCGCTCTCGGCAATCGCCCGCTGCGTCTCGGCGACATCATCACCGGGGAAGCTCATCTCCACGCCGTCAAAGCCGGCAGCCTTGGCGATTGCAAACCGCTCAGCGAGGCTTGCCCCCGGTGCCTTGATCATCCGAAGTTTCAGCGTCTTCCAGAGCCGACCCGCCAACGCGTGTGGGGCATCGGGGGCGGCCATGGCAGGACTCGGGGCGAGCGGTGATGCGGTGGGCGGAAGCACGGCTGCCGCGCCGACACCGGCCGTCAGCCGAACGAACCGCCGGCGGTTCATGGCTCCGCCAGTCGCATGTGCTTGAACAGGACGTCGTGATCGATCCATAACAGACTCCCCAGGGGCTGGTCGGTGCGGGTACCGACAGGCGAACGAACCGTCGCCGGCATGCCGTCCCGCACGACCACTTTACTTCAGGGGCGGCCTGTGTGCCGGAGACTCGCTAGCATCCGGCGGTGACCGCTGGCTATTCTATTTGTGCCTTGAATCGCTCTGAACTGCTTTCGGAGGCTTGCCATGCTTCGACCCCGATCGGTAGGTCACGCCTGCTGCTGGCTGCTGGCTGCAACGACAGCTTCGGTGCTCGCCTCCGCAGCTGACCAGGAGGCCGCAGCCGAACCAGGCGGCCTGCGGGCAGGAGCCGCCGCCGTCACCATCACCCCGCCGCTCGGCGAGCCGATCGTGGGTGGCTTCCATCCTTTCCCGGCGAGCCACATCCACGACGACCTGCATGCCCGCTGCCTCGTTCTCGACGACGGCACGACACGACTAGCGCTCGTCGTGTGCGACCTGCTCGGCATTCACCGCTCGGTGAGCGACGAGGCCCGCCGGTTCATCGCTGCGGAAACCGGCATTCTGCCGGAGCAGGTGCTGATCTCGGCGACCCACACGCATTCCGCCACGACGGCACTCGGCGGCCTCAGCAACGAGAGGTTCAAGCCGACACTCGACACGCTCTCTCCTTACCAGGCGTTTGTCGTGCGGCGGATCGCTGATGGCGTCCGCTGTGCGGTGAATCTGCTGCGGCCGGCGGAACTCGCCGTCGGCACCGTTGACGTGCCGGAGCATGTCTTCAATCGCCGCTGGTTCATGCGTCCAGGCACGATGCCGGAAAACCCGTTCGGCTCCGCCGACGACCTCGTGAAGATGAATCCACCCGGTGGGAGCCCCAACCTCGACCGGCCCGCCGGCCCCATTGATCCGACGATCTCGCTCGTGGCCGTGCGGGAGCCCGACGGCAGCCCCGTCTCGGTGTTCGCCGCCTACTCGCTGCACTACGTCGGCGGCGTCGGCTCCGGGCATGTCTCGGCCGATTACTTCGGCATCGTCTGCGACGAACTCGCCCGACTCGTCGAGGGTGATCGGGCCGACCCGCCGTTCGTGGCGATCCTGGCCAACGGCACGAGCGGGGATATCAACAACATCAACTTCCGCGAGCCGAGACCCCGACGGCCACCCTACAAACAGATGAGGGCGGTGGCCACCGACGTGGCGGCGAAGATCCACGGCACGCTCGCCGATCTGACCTACACCCGCGACGTGCCGCTGGCGGCCCGGTATCGCGAGGTGGATATCGGCGCCCGGCATCCCACGGAGAAGGAGGCAGCCTGGGCTCAGCAGACGCTCGCTGAGCCAATCGCCCCGGGCGCAAAGAAGACGCTCTCGCAGATCTACGCCAACCGGGTGCAGGCGTTGGCTGGTCAGCCGGCCACGTTGCCGATCCCACTGCAGGTGTTCGAGATCGGCCCGGCCCGCATCGGCACGATGCCCTGCGAGGTGTTTTGTGAAATTGGGCTCGACTTTCGGCGGCGCAGCGGTGGTCATCCCGGCTTCATCGTCTCGCTGGCCCACGGCTACCTCGGCTACCTGCCCACGCCCCGGCATCACGACTTCGGGGGCTACGAGACCTGGCCGGGCACGAACCGACTCGAACGCGAGGCCTCCACGAAGATGCTTGCAGAGCTGCTGGCGATGTGCGGCGAGCTCGATACGCCGGCGGCGCCAGCCGCTGCGGCGGTGCGGGAGCGGCTGCAGGTTGAGCCCGGGATGCGGGTGGAGCTCGTTGCCGCCGAGCCCGACGTGATCGACCCAGTAGCACTCGCCTTCGACGAGCGCGGACGGCTCTGGGTCGCCGAGATGGGCGACTATCCCACCGGCCCCGCCGCCGGCGAGCCGCCGCGATCGCGGATCTCGATCCTCGAGGATCGAGACGGCGACGGTCGCCACGAACATGTCACCCGCTTCGCCGAGGGACTCTCGTTTTGCAACGGACTGCAGCCATGGCAAGGGGGCGTCATCGCAACCTGCGCCGGCCGCGTGGCCTGGCTTGCCGACACCGACGGCGACGGCCGCGCCGACCGCGACGAGACGCTGTTCACCGGTTTCGCCGAGCAAAACTCGCAACTGCGGGCCAACCATCCAACGCTGGGCATGGACGGCATGATCTACGTGGCCAACGGGCTGCGGGGCGGGCAGGTCGTCGCGGCTGATCCGCGCTGGCGGCAAGCTGACGCGGGTGGCGGTGGCAACGATGCCGCACCCCTCGATCTTCGCGGTCACGACTTCCGCTTCGACCCGCGTGGTGGCCGCTACGAGACGATCACCGGGCACGGTCAGTTCGGGCTGACGTTTGACGACTTCGGCACGCGGTTCGTGTGCAGCAACCGCAATCCGTGCGTGCAGGTGATGCTCGAGGACGCCGACCTTACCCGCAACCCGGCGGTCGCGCTCGCCACCGCCGTGCAAGACGCGGCCCCGTCCGGCGAGCAGTCGCGGATCCACCCCATCTCGTCGGGCTGGACGACGTCGAATCTGCACGCGGGTCAGTTCTCTGCCGCCTGTGGCGTGCTCGTCCACCGCGGTGACGGGCTGCCCGCTGGCTATCGCGGCGACGCCTTCACCTGCGATCCGACCGGCAACCTCGTGCACCGCTCGAACCTCGAACGCCGGGGCGTCACCTACAGTTCGCTGCCAGACAACTCCGGCCGTGCGTTCCTTGCTTCGCCTGACGACTGGTTTCGCCCAGTGGCCCTCGCGGCCGGCCCCGACGGCTGCCTTTATGTCGCCGACATGTGCCGGGCGGTGATCGAGCATCCCGACTTCATGCCGGAGGAGCTCAAGCAACGGCCCGACCTGCGGCATGGCGACGACTGCGGCCGCATCTGGCGGATCACCTCAGGAGAGACGGCAGGTCGACCGGCTCGGGGGCTACCGGCCAGCCTCAACGTCGATGGGCTCGTGGCCCTGCTCGATCACCCCAACGGCTGGCATCGAGATACAGCCAGCCGCCTCTTGCTGGAGCGGGGCACCCTGCCGGTGGAGGCCCTGCGATGGCACGCCGCGACTGGCGTACTCGCAGCCGGCCGGGCGCATGCGCTCCAACTCCTCGCCGCCGGCGCGGCGCTCGACGACGTGACGCTAAAGCGATCGCTCGCCGACCCGGCCGCCGCCGTGCGAGAGGCCGCGCTACGGCTGACCGGCCCACGGCTCGCGGCCGCCGTCGACCTGCAACCGCTTGTGCTCGCCGCAGCCGCCGACCCCGACGCGGCGGTGCGATTTGAAGCAGCGCTGCAACTGGGAATGGTGCCGCGCGACGGCGGGGCCGTGCCCGAACCGGCGGTCGTGCAGGCGCTCGCCGGGATCGCCCTGGCGGCGCCTGGCGATCGCTGGACCCGGGCCGCGGTGGGCACTGCGGTGGCCGGCCGCGCCGCCCCCGTGCTCAAGGCGGTGATTGCCGGGCGCGGATCCTTGGGTGCTGACGCGGCGCTGGTCGCGGGGCTCACTGTGCTGGTCAGCGAATTGGCCGAGTTGGCCGGCGCTGGCGGCGAGCCGCTCGGGCCGACGCTCCAGGCTGTCGCGGCGGCGGCCGAAGGCGGCACCGATCCGCTCGCCTTTGCGGTGGTCGATGGCCTCGGTCGCGGTCTGGCACGGCGGCGAGCGTCGCTGGCTGCGGTCACGGGCGACCTCGACGCCACGGCCCGCGACGCACTCAACCAAATCTTTGCACGGGCGGGGGCCCAAGCCCGTGACCCACAACGCAACCCGGCAGACCGCGTGACAGCCGTCGCGGTTCTGCGACATGCAGGGCTCGACAAGGCAGGTGGCACGCTGGTGCCACTGGCGGCCGACGCCTCGAACCAAGCGGTGCGGCTCGCCGCGATCGCCGCCGTGTCGCGGTGGAATGCACCCGCAATCGACTCAGCGCTCCTCGACGACGTGGCAGCCCAGACACCAGCTGTGCGGCGGGCGGTCCTCGACGCCTCGTGCGGCCAGCCGGGTCGCGCGACACGGCTGCTCGACGCCATCGAGGAGGGGCGGCTCGCCGCCACGCTGCTGGCACCGGACCACTGGAAGCGGTTCGCCCGCCTCGGCGACGACGCCTTCAAAAAGCGGGTCGCGGGCCTCCAGGCTGCCGCCCAGCCAGCTGATCGCAAGGAGGTGCTCGATCGCTATCAGGCGGCGCTCGCGCTCGACGGCGATGTTATCCGCGGCCGTGCAGTCTTTTCGACAAACTGCGCCAGCTGCCACCGCGTGGGCGACGTGGGCGTCAACGTCGGCCCCGACATCTCCGATTCACGCACGCAGAAGGCCGAGCAATACCTCGTGCATGTGCTCGACCCCAACCGCGTCATTGACTCTCACTACTTCGCCTACATGGTGCTCCTGGCCGATGGTCGCTCGCTCACCGGGCTCATTACGGCCGAGGCGGGTGACGCCATCACCCTGCGGCAGCAGGACGGCAAGGACGTGACGCTTGGCCGCGATGAGATTGATGTGCTCTCCAACACCGGCATCTCGCTCATGCCTGTCGGCCTCGAGCGCACGATCACGATTCCGCAGATGGCTGACCTCATTGCCTACATCAAGGGCTGGCGTTACGGTGCCAACGGCCTGCCCCCGCCCGCCACCACGGCCGAGGCACGGCCCTGATCCGTCTCGCGGCGTTGCCATGACGGCCTCGGCATGCCGACCTCCACGCTCGCTCGCCTCCCCCATCGAACCTTCAATTCCCTGAGCCCCGCCCCCGTCGGGGCCGATCCCGAGGACCAGCCCCATGATGCAGACCACCGCAGCCTCGACCACGCCCCGCCCCAGCCGCCGTACGTTTCTGGCCGGGACCGCCGCCAGCCTGGCGGCGACGGCCGGCGGCCTAGCGACCGCACCCCGGCTCCTCCGCGCTGAGAACCTCAACAGTCGTCTGCGGCTGGCCTGCATTGGCACGGGCGGTCGCGGCTACGGCAACCTTCGTGAGCTGACGAAGGAGGGCAACGCCGTGGCGGTCGATGTCGTCGCCCTGTGCGATGTCGACACCCGCAGCCTCGACCAGGCTGCGGCACAGTTTCCCCAGGCCCGCACGTATCGCGATTTTCGGCGGCTCTTCGAGACGGCCGACGACATCGACGGCATTGTTGTAAGCACCTGCGAACATACTCACGCTTTTGCCACGCTGCCGGCCCTTCGGATGGGCAAGCCGGTGTACTGTGAGAAGCCGCTGACACTGAACGTGGAGGAGGCGAGACTCGTGCGTGATGCCGCGGCCGCCGCGAAGGTGCCCACCCAGATGGGCACGCAGATCCACGCCAGTGAGAACTATCACCGCGTGGTCGAACTCATCCGCGGCGGGGCGATCGGGCCGGTCTCGGAGGTGCACGTGTGGGTGTCGCGAGCATGGGGCCTGCAGTCGCCCGAGGAGGCCGAGGCCCACAAGGATGTGCACGGCTTCTACACCGATGCCGCCGGCGAGCGGGTCTTCGTGACCGGCCGTCCCACGGGCGAGCAGACGCCACCTCCGCACCTCGACTGGGACCTCTGGCTCGGCCCAGCCCCCTACCGCCCCTTCCACGAGGTCTATGTGCCGGGCCCACGCTGGTATCGCTGGTGGGATTTCGGCAACGGCACGATGTCGGACCTCGGGAGCCACTGGAACGATTTGCCCTTCTGGGCGCTCGACCTCGACGCCCCCGTATCGATCGAGGCGCACGGCCCGGAGCCTCATGCGGAGATTGCCCCGGCCTCGATGACCGCCATCTACGAGTATCCGGCCCGCGGGGAGCGGCCCGCCTGCCGGCTCACCTGGTATCAGGGTTCACACCAGCCGCCACTGTTGGCCGAGGGGAAGATCCCGAACTTTGCCAGCGGCGTACTCTTCGTGGGTACCGAGGGCCGCATGCTGCTCTCCGACTATGGCAAGCATCTGCTCCTCCCAGAAGATCGTTTCATCGACTTCACTCCGCCGGAGCCCTCAATTCCCCGGTCGCCCGGGCAGCACCAGGAGTGGCTCCTCGCGATCCGCGACGGCACGCCAACGAGCAGCCCGTTCGATCCCTATGCGGGCCTGCTCACCGAAGCCAACCACCTCGGCAATGTCGCTTTCCGTGCCGGTGAGAAACTGCTGTGGGATTCGGCGGCGATGCGGGTGACAAACACCGGCGCCGCAGACCGCTTTCTTGCCCGCGAGCCACGGGCGGGCTGGAGCCTGCACGGCTGAGTGCCGTCGCCCTGAGCACCGCTCATCCGGCCGGTCGCGCGAGCATCCGATCGAGGATGTTGGCGGTGATCCGCTGGAGCCGTTCGTCGGGCCCCTGCGGGCTCGTGTAGACACTCGGCCGCACATAGCCAGGCGGCGCGGAGAGGCCGTCGGCCCACCAGCATGTCGCCGCGTTAAAGACGATGGTGCCGCGCGGCCCTGGATACACGGTGGCAGTGTACGTGCCACCGTTCTGCTTGCCGGGAGCCGACTGCGTGGGCCCGGTGGCCACGATCTCAAGCCCCGGAATCGGCGCTGGATCGCCATGCCACTCCCAGCCGATGACGCCCGGGATCGCATCCCCCCGCCGCATGCCCGTGCCGGTATAGATCCAGTGGTCGGGGGCCGTGCAGATCCAGTCGGCTCCACCGGTCACTGGGCCGGTGGAGTGGGCACCCATGAGTTCGTTGCCGTAGGGCCGCTCATGGGCGAGCGACCGCATCGACGCAAACTCCCGCGTGCCCTCCGGGGGCCCAAACACGCCCACCCGCTCGAAGGCCCGCTGCTGCTGGTCGAGGATGATCTTTCCGCACACCGCATTGCCCGAGAAGAACCCGACCGACACGCCGGCCGCGATCGCCGCCTGCACGTTACGAAACATCTCGATCGTCCAATACTCGTCGTGCCCCACGCTCAAAAACCCTTTCGCCCGCCGCAGGCCCGCGGCGTTGCGGTGGGTATCGAGATTCGAGACATACGTCACGTCGTAGCCGAGGCTCTCGAGCCAGAAGGCGAAGGGAAACTCCCAGAGGAACCACTCGCCCGAACCGACGGAGAGCGGTTGGTCGAGGATCTGGCAATATTTGCCATAGGGGCGGTCGAAGCCCACCTGCACGCCGCCGCCCCAATACCACTTCTGGTTGCCATCGTCGTAGAGTGCAAATTGGTCGGGCCAGCGGTTATAGGCCTGCCAGGTGAAGTCGCTGCACTGGAAGATGAGATCGGCCGGCCGCGTGTCGCGAACGATGAAGATGACGTAGCTCTGGGGCCCCCGGCCGTCACTGTCGTCTCGGCAGGTAAGCTTCCCCACATACACGCCACTCGGCCAGTCGGCAGGAATTTTCACCTCTGTCGTCACCGGCCAGGTGCAGCGCCGGAGCCGCTTCCGCCCCACCGGCGGGTCGACCTGCGGCACGCCTGAAAATTCACCGAGCCGGGCGACGAGCCGGCCGCCATCGCCGCCGTACCAGCCCATACGGTAGAGGTCGATCGTGAAGGGCCGCGCCCGCCGCGTGCTCACACGAATCGTGAGCGTGTCACCGGCTTGCACACTCGTATGTGAACAGAAGCCCTCGATGGCCGGGCTGCGATACTTCGTCGCCGGATCGATCTCGACGTGCGTGAGCATCCAGTCCCGCGTGCCTGGCTTCGCATTCTCCGCTCGGATCACGTCCGACGTGCTGTTCTCGGCTGCAGCGACGGCTGGAATTCCTACCCCGAGTGAAGTAGCACCTGTGGCCAAGAGGCCGACCGCGTCGCGTCGGGAAACGCGTGCAGCAAAACGTTCATCCGGTATTCGCGCCATCTGATTCATCTCCTCACAACGCTCGGCTCCAGTCTCAATTCACCCAACCCACCGCAGGAATATCGTACTCATCACCGGCGGATTTTGACGGGATGAACTCGCTCCGCAGGGTGCGTCACTGGGTGCATTGAAAGATTCAGCGGCGGCTGCCGGCGACCCCTGACCGGCTTTTCCGTTTTTCCTTCACTTTGCCCGAGCAAGAAATGCGACGAGGTCGGCGATTTCCTGCGGGGAGAGGAGGGTGTCGTAGCCTTTGGGCATCAGCGACACCGTGCCTGCCTCGAGCGACTCGATCGCATCCCGCGAGATTCGCTCTGTGGCCGTCGCGCTCGTCTGCAGCACCACCTCGGCGTCGTTCTCCTCCCGAATCACACCGGAGAAGGCGCGACCGGCGGCTGTGACCAGGACGACGGGCTCGTAGCTGCGGACGAAGCTCGCGCTGGGGAGCACGATTGCCTCGAGCAGATCGCGGGGGGTGCGAACAGCGCCGATCTTCGTGAGGTCGGGGCCGATGCGACCACCCGCGTAGGCCATGGCATGGCAGGTGGTGCAGGCAGCCTTGCCAGAGAGGAACACCGCATGGCCCCGCACGGCGTCGCCGTGCGGCAGCATGGCGGCGAGCCGCTCATACGTCTCGCGCTCGCCTGCCCGCGCGGCATCGACACGGGCCAAGAGCGACTGGCCGAGTGTTTCCAGCGACTCGGGGAGCGCAGCGACGGCCTGCTCCAACACGTCGCGGGGTACCGCCTCCGGTCGGGCCGCTGCAGCCAACGCCGTGATCGCCCGTGCGAGTGGCACGCCACCCTGAGCCATAATGCGTGGCAGCAGCACACCCACATCGTTCCCGGGAAGCGTGGTGAAGGTCGCCGCCACCGCCTCGAGCGCGGCGGGCGGCAGCGTTGCCGCTGCAAGCGCGGCAGCGGCTGCGGAGCGGTCGAGCGGCGACGTGTCACCGGACGATCCGTCGGACGAACTGTGCAGCACGCGGACAAGCCGGGCAACGACGGCCTCGGGAAGCACCGGCATCGGCCCGGTGGCTCGAAGCGCCAGCGTCACCACCGCCGGCGGCGACGCCATCTCACCAGCGATTCCAATCAGCGTTGGTGCGAGCCGCTGCCGCTGGGCTGGAGAGAGTGACAAGCCCGCGAGCGTCCGCAGCATCGGCCCAAGCAGCGGCGGGGCGTCTTCGGCGGCCGACGCCGTGCCGGTGGCCCCCGCAGGGGGCCGGCTATCCGAGCCTTCGAAGGCCGCGAGCCGTGCGGCCAAAGCGTCGACCCAGGCGTCGGGCACGTTCTTCGGCCCCGCGCGACCGATCACGTCGAGGGCCGCCAACAACTTGGCGTCGGCGGCAGGGCCCGCAGCGGCCACCCCGTGCCCGCCGCCAAGAGCTGTCGCCAAAACATCGACGATCGCCGGCGCGACGGCGATCCGCGCGAGCCGTTCGGCTATCCGCTTCGCCTGCATCGGCTCCGGCGAATCAGCCGCCAGGGCCGCGGCCATCCGCGCGAGCAACGCAGGCACCTCGCCAGCGACCGCCTCGGCCCACTCAGGATGGAGCGAGATGAGCCAGAGCCCTGCATCACGAAGGTCGGCATCTCCGTCACGGCAGGCCGCCAGCACGGGCTCCCGCAGTGACACGCCCGAGAGGTCGACATCCGGATGCCGCAACGGCATCTGGTCGAGTGCGATGATCGCCGCCCGCCGCAGCCGCGGGGCCTTGGCGGCGAGCGCCGCCACGAGTGGCTCGGGCCGTCCGGCCTCGATAACCGCGTAGGTGAGCGAGTGTTCCAACACGCGATCGCAAGGCCGCTCGCAGGCGGCGATCAGCGCCGCCACGGCCTCCGCACCTCCGCTGCGGCCCAAGGCCTCCGCAGCGGCTCGCGCACAGCCGGCATCGGTGCCGGCCAGCAGCGTTGTGAGGTCGGCGGTCGCCCCAACGTCTCGATGCAACCCAGCGACCACCGCGGCCACATGCCGGACGGCCGGCTCGGCATCACGCAGCGCCCGCCGCACCGCCGCCCGCGACTCAGGCCCGTCGATCCGCGCGAGCGTCCAGACCACCGCCTGCCGGGTGGTCTCTGCCGCTGTCGGGTCAGTGAACACAGCCGCTAATGGGGCGACCGCCGTGACACCGCGCAATGCCAGAGCCTCCGTGGCTCTGGCCACCACCGCAGGTCGTGGGTCGGCGAGGAGCGTTACGAGTTCCTCGACCGTGAGACCCGCCCACGCAATCATCCTCCCGCGCGGGTCGGTGATCGGCTGCGCGTCAGCCCGCCGCACCCGATAGATCGCACCGAGCACGGCCGGCTTCTCGAGTTGTGAGGTCGGGCAGCAGAGCTTGTACCACCCGCCGGTGTCGACGATGACGAGCGAACCGTCGGCGTCCTCGACCACATCGGTCGGATGGAAGTCGGCCGAGTCGGCGGTGATGAACGGTTCGTCGCGGGTCGTATAGGTCGCGCCATCGGGCACAAGCACATGCCGTGACACGCTCCGCAGGTTGAATGCGCAGGCGAAGGCGTTGTCGCGAAATCCGGGGCCGAGCCCAAACCCCGAGTGGATGTGCAAGCCGCAGGCAGCGGCCGGTCCAAGGTGTGCGAGCACCGGCATGAGATCACCGGTGCGTTCGTGGCCGGCGAGCACGCCATGCTTCTTGCCATAGACACCGCCATAGACGGCATGCACGAAGCCGTCGCGGCGGCCGGCGGCCGGATGCTGCAGAAAGGTCGCCGAAAGAAACCGTTCACCCCTCGAGTCGCAGGCGACGTCAACCGGGTTGTCCATGCCGCCGGTGAGCAGGACCTCCAACTCACTCCCGTCGGGCCGCGCCCGAAAGATGTGCGATGCGCGGGTCTTCCAGCCCGGACGATTGAAGAGGTCGTGCGTCTGCTCGGCGAAGGCACCCTTCGTGAACACGATGCGGCCAGCACGACCGAGATACGGCCCGTGGAGGTCGTTGCCGCAACCGGTGAGCGTGGAGCCGTCGTACCACACGAGCCGCTCATCAGCCACGCCATCGCCGTCGGTATCGGTGAGTTTGAGGATTTCGGGGGCGGCCGAGACATAGAGCGAGCCCTGATGCCAGAGCGTCCCCTGCAGCATCATGAGCCCCGTGGCGAACACCGTACGCCGGTCGTAGACCCCGTCGCCATCGACGTCCTCGAGCCGCAGGATGCGGTGCTGTGGGTCGGCCTGCTGCTCGATGAGCTTGGCGTTGGACCCGCTGGAATCAGCGACGTAGAGCCGGCCCTCTTCGTCAAAGGCAACGGTCACGGGCCGGTCAACGAGCGGCGGCGCGGCGATCTGCTCCACGACAAATCCGTCAGGCACGGTGATCGGTAGGTCGCCGAAGCAAAACGTGGCGGCCGCTGCCGGGCTACTCGACACGTTCCCGGCCATCGGGACGACCACCAGCACAAACCATGACCATCCGACCGTGCGTTGCATGCTCTGACCACGCCTCATCGGAGTCACCTCACCAAATTTGCAGTTCCACTTGGAGCATCGGACTTGAGCATAGGACGGTCGGCAGCAGTTTCGCAAATGCCACGCTGGTCGGAAGCCGCCAGACAGTCGGATTGAAGTCCCGTTGAGGGCCAAGTCACCGACTGACTTGCCTCAGATCCGACAAAAATTGGTCAGTGCGCTGCAGAAGGGTTCAGGCACGTTTTCAGGACGGAAAACAAGCCAGCCCCCAAGCGTTAGCTGACCGTGACCAGATCTAATGCGGCAAGAGGCCAGGCGGCGTGAAACGTCACGCCACCACCTTGGCCGGCCAGCACCGCCTGCGGGCACTCACTACGCCACGCAGACGATCCGTTTCCGGCACGCCCACTTCGTTGCCTACTCCCTCGCGAAGCTACGGACAACCAGCTTGCCCGGCAACCATGACTTGAAAATTCATGCCAAAGGAGGCCCTTTTGCCCTTGAAGCCGCGTCAAATCAATCACCACGTCCCAAAGTCCAGCCAACCTTGTCGGCTAGGTATCTCACTCGACGTTCGAGCTTTTTCAGGCGTCGGTAACGACGAACCTTCTTCAGCATTGTCCGTGAGGTCGCGTTGAATGCTGCAGATCGAAGCGAAGCATCCGTTTCATTTTTACTGGTTGAACAATCGGTCCTGTCAATTAAGCCAACACAGCCGCTTTGCCCACACCTCATGAACCGATTGTGCGGGAATTGTTGCTGTACCCTCAACCAGTGCTCGTCAAATAACGCTCGGCTATCTGCCCACAGAAGAATAAATCCTGTTTCTTGAAGCTGTTCTTGCAATGCCTTAACCGCATCGTGCACAGGAAGTGGACCGTCGCAGGGCACGATTGCGGCGTCACACTGCTGACTATTGGGCGTTACAGCAAGGGCCTGTGAGATGGTCGATTCTGGCTCTCCCAACACGCAATGAACATATCCAGCATGCTGCATGCAGAAGTGGAGATGCACAGCATTGGCGTAAATTTGTTCAGGAGGATCTGGGGCAAGACATCTTATTGTCGCGTACGGGACAACCGCAGAGACAACGGCAGGAAAAAATGAAGACTGGGCTCCAATATCGATAAACGACGCAGGCTTTCTCAGGTGACAGCAGCAGGCGAGTGCAAGCAATGCTTCGATCTTTGCTAGTGTCTTGGGTAACACCGACGGCTGATCACTCAATCGGCGGAACACCTTCCGCAGGCTAGCCGCAGCTTCGCGAAGCACTTGCTTGCTAACAACCATGTCGTGCAACATCGATTGATTGCAGCGGGAACCGCCGCCCGAATCCGGCAGCGTCTCGCCATGTTTCTCCAGAGCTCCTTTTGATTGCCCTGCGGTAATCGCAGTGGTCATTTCTACATCTCGAAGCCCCCAGCCCTCACCATTCACCCGGAATGGCTGATTGTAGGTGAGTCTGTTTCCAGCCTGTACAGCCGCCCCTCGCGTTCCCCCCGGACCGTGCTCCATGTGATAAGCACGCACTCCAAGCACACTGAGGTCGAGCCAGGGGTGGCGAACACCAAGCCGAAGACCGAGGTCGGTGTCAGAACCACCCCAACCGCCCAGTCTTTCATCAAGCCCGCCACAGTCGAACCAGAGATCCCGATGCAAGAAAAAGGCTGCCGCACCTCCAAAAACACTCGGAGCTGTTCCCGGGTCAAGAGGAAGTGCCCAGGCATTGAACCAAAGATATTGATCCCATTCAGAAACTGATGGCTGAGTCGCGACAAACTGCCAAGGAACATGGGCCCTCGCAATAAAAAAGAGGGCCTGATGTGTTGGGACGGGAACCTCCAATTCACCCTTAAGAAGAGACAGCGTGCTCTTGAGTGCATTCACAGGCAGAAGTGCATCTGCTGGAAAAAAGGCCACGTAATCCCCGTTACTCCGCCGGAGTCCGGCATTAAACGCAAGCGTATTATGAAACGCGTTTTCCCCTCCGAGAGCAGATCGAACGTTTTCTTCAGAAACGTACAGCCATTTCACCAACCGAGCAGCCGTTTTCGAGAGCGGCAGGCTTTGAGACAACTCAACCCCGCTGCCCCAGTCAACAAAAAGCAGTTCGACATCCTCTTCACAACCCAGCAAAGCTAGGTTGCGAGCAAAATATTCGAGTGTTGTCCGCAATCGATAGCGAAAGTCGGGCATATAGCCATCGTCTCGCCCCGTTATCACGACTGTCAGCAACGGCATAGAATCCGCCTTGGTTTTTGTTGATGAGGAGAAGCCGCTGAGGGATCTGTCCTACTCACATGAATGGAACCAGTGTCTATCACCAGAGTAGAACTGCCAAGCGGACACGGGGCGGCGCGACTCCGGGACCGGGGGTCGACACCCCGGCGACCTGTGCGGGCGGATGGTGTTGGAGGCCGTCCGCCAACGACCGATGAGCACCTTGGCCTCCAAGAGGGTATCGAAGAATTTGCGGTCCAGCAGCTCGTTCCGCAGCTTGCCGTTGAAGCCCTCAACGGAACTGTGGTCCTGCGGAGATCCCGGTTGTTCCCCTACATAGACGAGCTTCACACGTGCGCAGCCATACACGAACACAACGAGGCTGACCAACATCCAACGGCCCAGGTTCATGCGACACACGCCCCCCTCGAAAGACCACCAGGGAATCATTCACTCCTTCATCTGCGGCTTCACCGCACCCCGCGGATGGGTGGCCGCCATCTGTTTTGCGAGCGCGGCGACGGTGTCCGGCAGATCCGCGCGATCGATCAGGTTCACCGTCTCGCGCGGATCGGCATCGTGATCATACAACTCGCGGGCGACCGGTTTGCCCGTCGCAAAGTCACGCCATTCGGTGTAGCGGTAGTGATCCGTCCGCATCGAGTAGCCCATCACCTGCGGATCTTCACCATTGACCGGATAGGCCGGCCGCGGATGCCACGTAAACGCCGCAGATTTCACGATTGCTTTCGGATCCCCGAGCACCGGCCGGAGGCTCTTACCTTCGATCAACTTCGGCGCGGTCACGCCGCATAGGTCAGTCAGCGTGGGATAAAGATCAAGTAGCTCGACGAGCGAGTCACTCCGCTTACCGCCCTTTTGCCGTGGGGTGACGATGATCAGCGGCACGCGTGCATCAAGCTCAAAGTTCGAAGTCTTGGCCCAGAGCGTCTGCTCGCCGAGGTGGTAACCATGGTCGGACCAGAAGACGATGACGGTGTTGTCTGCGAGGCCGAGCCGATCGAGTTCATCCACGAGCTTGCCGATCTGGGCATCAACGTAGCTGATCGCAGCGTAGTAGCCGTGCCGGAGCGTCCGCACCTCTTCGGTGGTCGGGTGCTGGCCCTTGAAGCCTCGTAGGATTTCACGCGAGTCATGCAGTGCGATCGCGGGCACGCCCCGCGGGGCATCGGGATTCGCGGGCAGGTCCACTTTGTCGCGGTCGTAAAGGTCCCAGTATTTTTTCGGCGCATTGAACGGCGCATGCGGCTTCCAAAAACCCACGGCCAGAAACCATGGCTCCTCGCGATCCCTCATCTCGCCCAGTGCCTTGACCGCCATCGCGGCGATGCGACCGTCGAAATACGCCTCATCCGGCACATCGCGCATCTCGCATCGCGGCGTCTTCGCAAGCTCCTCCGGCGTAGCGGCCTGAATTTGCGGCTTGTCCGCGCCGTGATTGTTGTAGTGCATCACGGCCGGCACCGACCACGACAATGCATCGCCCTTGAAATCATCCTGCACCCAGTTGTGAAAGATCTTGCCGATGTTCTGTGTGAAGTATCCCTGCTGCTTGAACGCCTGCGGCAGCGTGACCAGGTCCGGCATCCGCTGGCGGAAATGCGTGGGCAAATCCCAAATGCCCAGCGTCGATGGGCGAAGTCCGGTGAGCAGCGAAGCTCGCGTCGGGTTACACACGGCCTGCTGACAGTAAGCCCGAGTGAACAGCGTGCCGCGGGCGGCGAGCCCGTCAATATTCGGTGACTTGACGATTGGGTGCCCGTAGCAGCCAACGTCATTGCGCATGTCATCCACGCCAATAAAAAGCACGTTGATCTGCTTGCTTCGACCGTTCGCACCAGTGGCCTTCTCATCAGGCTTGCCCTGTGCCGCTTCCGGGCCCGGTGGCGTCAGCACAATGCCACCCGTCCAGTTGCCCTGCGGAATCTCGATCCGCTCACCGGCTTTCACAGCTCGGCTGAACACTGCCATGCGCGTCTTGCCCGCGTCTGTGTAACCGAAGCTAAGCGAATCAGACTTCACCCAGCCGGTCAGCTCGCTTTCCTTCCGCGATGCACCGGTGGCGAAGTAGATCGTCGTGTTTGTCTTCGCGGTTACGTAAATGGTCGCGTGCTCGCCACCGTTGGTGCGAGTGAAACGCCTGCCGCGCAGCGAAGCCGGCACGTCGTACCACGTGTAGTCGCGGTTGCCGTAGGCCTTGCCGCCTTCGTCGAGTGTCTGAATGGTGAAGCCCTGACCGTGGATGTCGAGCGAATCGAGCGTCGCGCTGACACTCAGCCTAGTGCCGCCTTTCCCCGGATACGGCATGTGATAGAGGTAACCGTCCTCCGCGCCGACGAGCAGGTCACGCACGCCGTCGCCATCCCAGTCGACCGTCGTCGGGCTCGTTGTGTGACCGGCGAGGCGGCGCGAATCAATCGCCCCCATATCAGCGAAGGTTGCCTTGCCGTCTGCTTCCCCGATGTTGCGGTAGAAGTTGACATTGATCGAGTTGACGAGCAGGTCACGCCGGCCGTCGCCGTCCCAGTCAATCAGACAGAGTTTGCGCCGGCCGGACTTGCCGGCCGTGCCCGCGTTGAGCCGCAGCGGCTTGCCCTCTTCGAGGAAGATGCGTTCGCCCGGTTGCAGCACGAACTTGCCATCGTGCCCAGCAAGGCGAAAGAGCGCGAGGTAGCCCTCGTGATCGAGCATGACCAGATCGCTCAGCCCGTCGCCATCCCAGTCCGCGATCACTGGCGTCGTGCGCCACTGCGTCGCAAGCTCTCGTCCGCGCGGCTCCCACCAATTCCAGGCCGGCTTGGGCGGCTTGCCTCTCCACTGCACCTCGACCGGCTGCGCGGCCGCGAGCTGCGGGCTCCTGCGCGAGCCGATGTTGCGATGCCAGACGACCTTGCCCCAGATACTGTTAGCAATTACGTCCGGCAGGCCGTCGCGATCCCAATCGCCGACGTCGAGGGTAGTGTAGCCCCACTTTGCCTCGGCCGGGCCCTGGATCGAACCGTTTGGCCCCGCCATGATGCGGATTGGCCGGCCATCCGCCTCGAGCAGCTTCGGTGCGGCCCACTTCGGCGGGTGGCCGCCAAGGTTCTCGATGAAGCCAATCTCACCGGCCGTGTTGCCGCAGATCAAATCCTCATCGCCGTCGCCGTCCCAGTCGAAACTCACGGGCGTGACCAGCGCGCCAAATTTTACGTCCTCCGCCTGCTGCTGAAAAAACCGCGGGGCGGCGAACACGGGCATGCCCTCAGCAACCCGGCCGGTGTGTTCGATAAAGGCGACGCGGCCGTCTTCCTGGCCGACAATCAGGTCCGTGTCACCGTCGCCGTCCCAGTCGATTGCACTGACAACGATCATGCAAAGCTGCATTGTGAGCGGGTTGCCGCCCTGCGTGAGCTTCTTCCCGGGGGCGTATCTCACCGCGGTGCGCGAGCCGGTGTTCTGGAAGTACGTGAAGTCATCGATGAAGGAGCCGCAGAGCAGGTCGAGATCGCCGTCGCCATCGAAATCCGCGAAGATCGGGCTGGGCATGCCGAAGACGTCAATCGGTAAGTCGTTGGCGGTGGTGAGCTGCTTCGGGGCTTCGTAGTCGGGTTTCGCAGTCGTGCCTTTGTTGTGAAGCAGGTAGACGCAGCCATGCAGCGGGCCGCGCGTCCACTGGCCCTCGGCGTTGAACGCGTTGTCCCAGCCGTAGTCCGCCCAGTGGCCGTGACCGACGATTAGGTCGACCGCGCTGTCGCCGTCATAGTCGACGTACGACCACTGGTTCGCCCGCACACGGCCACCATCGATGAGCGTCGTCTCCTTGTAGATCTTCTCGCGCGCATCGAGGTCGCCCGTGGCGAAGCCGGTCAGTTCCGCGCCGGGCACCAGCACCCGCGGCTTGCCATCGACGTAAGACAGCGTGATGTTGCCGATGCCCGTGCCAATGCGGACGCCGGGTTTGAAGACGGGCATCTTCTTGTCGCCGCCCGGGTTCTCGAAGAAATACGTGCCGCGATATGGCACATCCGAGCAAGAGACGATGAGGTCCAAGTCGCCATCACCGTCGTAATCCATCGGCAACGGCCAGCCCCACAGGCCGACGCCCAGGTCCACAACGAGCCCTGGATGGTTGTATTTCACGCGCTCGAGCCCCGCGGCCACCGTCTGGGTGGGGGCGGCGGAAGCAAGCAGCAGGACAGCAAGCAAGGCAATTCGCAACATGGCAGTCACGCGTGATGAGTGAGTGGACCTGGGCGGAACAGTCTAACGAGGAATAGGACGGTCAGCGGCACTTTCCAAAGCATCTCGCCCGTCTGCAACAGCTGAAGAGTCGGCTTCTGCTCGACTCGTACGTCCCGTGATCCGCAAAAACGCTAAGAGAAGCGTGGCTCATGCGGAGAATACTGCGATCCACGCAGACCGCTTCCGAATCGCCTTTAATGCGGCTGCGCGATCGCGGCGTCACGAAGGGCAGGGCACCGGCTGTTAGCGGTGATGAATGTCAATCATGGGCAGATCGGCCGGTGATCGTTGCGCGACCGTCTCATCACCATGGAACTGCGATGGCTCACCCCAGTCGACCGGCGGCCGCCGGGGCGGTGGAATCGGCACCGCCAGCCGATTGAGAAACTCAAGCGGCGTCAACTCAAAGACACCACTGCGCCCGGGCCGCGTCGACTTTCGCGAACGTCCCGTGCCAACCCAGTCCCCGCGCTTGTGCCGGGGCAGGGTGTAGCGCACCCGCTCAGGTCTGTGGCCAGTGCCTGGCACAACAGACAGCCGCTAAAGGGACTGGCTCCGTTTGTGTTAACAAACGGTGCCTGTCCCTTTAGCGATGCTTTTAGCGATGTTTGTGTTAACAAACGGTGCCTGTCCCTTTAGCTCCCGCTGCCTGTCCCTTTTGTGCAGAACGGGTCGGGCACGTTTTCCTGATGGAAAACAAGCCAGCCCCCAACGTTAGGTGACAGTTACCAGGCCTGATGCGGGAACAGGGCGGACAACGTAAAACGTCGCGCCGCCACCTCTGCTAGCCCACTCGAACACCCCGTTGGTCACGCAGGCATGCAGATACACCTGCTGGTTGAGCACTGAGTCGAAGCGGTGCTGGAACGGGACCGGACCGAGAGGCCTGCGGGCACCGTCAGCCATCAGTGCTCGCAACCGTGGCCACCGTGCGAGCAGACATGCCGGCCCGCCGCTTTTTCACCAAGCTTGGCATGAGCAGCCGGATTGATTGCCGTTACCTTATCGAGGAAGGCCTTGAGGTCGATCCGCCGACCGCCCCGCCAGGTCCCCTGTACATGGACTAGATCGGTGAGCCGGTTGACATCGACCGTGAAGGGGTCGGCTGAGAGTTCCACGAAGTCGGCAAACTTCCCCGCCTCGATTGAGCCTAGGTTATGATCCCGGCCGATCTGGTAGGCGGCATTCACCGTGTGGGCCCGAAACGCATCGTGGAGGGTCACCGCCTGGTTGGCGGCATGTATCTGTCCTGATGCTGTCCGCCGCGTCACCATTGCCTGCACGTTCAACAGCGGTATTGGTGGACTCACGCAGCCATCGTTGTGAAACGACACCGACGCTCCCGCCCGAACCGCGTCGCCGGCCCGCACCCATTGACTGCCGATCTCCGGCGCGAACATCGTGCCATCGAGCAGATCCCCCCAATAAATGAACTGCGCCGGAAGCAGCGACACCGCCACCCCCATCCGGGCCGCGCGGGCAAACTGGTCGCCCCGGCCGGCTCCGCAGTGTTCCAGCCGCCACCGGTGGTCGGTGCCGGCAAGACGATAGGCCGCCAGCGCCCGTTCGTAGGCGTCGAGGACGACGTCGAGCCCCACGTCGCCGTTGACATGAAACGCCATCTGCCAGCCCTCGGGGGCGTGCTGCGCAAGAATCTCATCGAGCTTGCTACGGGGATAGTTCATCATCGTCTCCCCAGCCGGGCCAAGTGGAATCTCGGCCCGCCGGGTGGTGGCGTTGTCGAGATAGGGAAACGACGCCGCAATCGTGCCCACCCAGGGCGAGCCATCTGCCCAGAGCTTGATCCCCTGCTTCCAAAGTAGGTCTTCAGGAATTGACGTGGTGAGCTTCTCGCCACAGGTCGGATCGATCGACATGTGATAGAGCGCAAGCCGCAGCGGACAATCGGCCACATCGGCGAGCGCCACATAGCCCGCCAGCAACGATGAATCGTAGGTATGCTCCGTCGTGGTGGTCACACCATTTCGGGCCATCAACGCATACCAGCGGGCACCGGAGAGCAGCGGATGGGGAACAGCCGCCTTCATCGTTTTGGTAGCGGCAGCCACGATCGCCGCCGTTTCATAGGCACGGCCGTTGGAGGTGCCGTCGGCATTGCGGCCGAAGCGGGCCCCCACAGGATCGGCCGGCGGCTTCCCATCAGCCCATCCGTTCAGGGCGATCACAGCCGAATTGAAATAGACCTCGTGGCCCGAGTTATCGAGGATCAGGGCTGGCCGCTTCAGAAAATAGGTGTCGAGTTGTTGGTTGGTCAACTCCGGGGCTCCCTGCAGCAGCCGATCAAGACCGTTACAGAGCACTGCCTGGCCCGCGGGCAATTCGCCATCAAGCTTCTGCCAGAGTTTCTCGACGTCGGCAAAGGTCGCGTAGCCGCGGTGTGGTGAGATCCAATAGGCCGGCTCCTGCGTGACGATACCCCCGAGCAGCGGATGGCTGTGGGGATCGATGAATCCCGGCATGAGGACGGTCTGGCCGAGATCGCGGACCTTCGCCGCAGGCGCCGCCTGCTGGCAGGCGTCGAGGGTGCCGACGACGGCGATCCTGCCCGAGGTGGTGTCGATCGCCACCGCCTCAGCGCGGGCGGCTGAGGCGTCCATCGTGATGATGGTGAGGGCCTTGAGAATCAGGTCGGCTGCCATGACTCAATCCTGTCGGTCTGAGGCTAGTTCGAGACACCCAGGCCGGTGGAGAGAATCCCGAACCGCCTACTGTCCTCTCTCCGGCAGCGTGGGCTGCCTGCTACAGCAGCCCAAGTTCGCCCACGGTGTCTCGTTCACTGACGAGTTCATTGGCGGAGGCGTCAATCTTGGTGCGCGAGAAATCGTCGATCTCGAGCCCTGGCACGATTGCGTACCTGCCGTTCGCGCAGGTGCAGGGGAAGGACGAGATGATGCCTTCCGGCACGCCGTAGCTGCCGTCCGATGGCACGGCCATCGAAACCCAGTCGTCGGCGGGCGTTCCCAACGCCCAGTCACGCATGTGATCGATTGCGGCGTTGGCGGCGGACGCGGCAGATGACGCACCCCGCGCCTCGATGATGGCAGCACCACGCTTGGCGACGGTCGGAATGAAGTCGTTCTCCAGCCAGGCCTGGTCGTTCACCGCTTCAGCGGCCACTTTACCGTTGACTTCGCAGTGGAACAGGTCTGGGTACTGCGTTGTCGAGTGATTGCCCCAGATGGTCATTTTCTTGATTGCCGCGACCGGCACGTTCAGCTTGGTGGCCAACTGACTGAGGGCGCGGTTGTGGTCCAAACGGGTCATCGCGGTAAATTGACCGCGGTCAATCTCAGGGGCTGCGGCCTGGGCGATGAGGGCATTGGTGTTGGCAGGATTGCCGACGACCAGCACCTTGACGCCCCGACTGGCGTGATCGTTCAGGGCCTTGCCTTGTGGCCCAAAAATGCCGCCGTTGGCCTGCAGCAAATCGGCTCGCTCCATGCCTTGCTTCCGCGGCATAGCGCCCACCAGCAGCGCATAGTCGGCGTCGGCGAAGGCAACATTCGGGTCATCTGTTTTGACGACCCCCTGCAGCAGCGGAAAGGCGCAGTCGTCCAGTTCCATGTGGACGCCGTCAAGGGCTCTCAAGGCTGGCGTAATCTCCAAAAGCTGCAGGATCACGGGTTGATCCGGACCGAGCATCTGGCCGCTGGCAATGCGAAACAACAGGGCGTATCCAATTTGGCCGGCTCCGCCAGTGACAGCGACGCGGACAGGCGGTTTGCTCATGGGTTCAACTCCGAATTTCCAAACCTGT
>Ga0114919_10000645_pt1 | contig 27352 bp, 43 predicted proteins | sample BlataG_FD_88682 | JGI IMG/M metagenome (GOLD analysis project Ga0114919, IMG submission 88682) | Deep subsurface microbial communities from Black Sea to uncover new lineages of life (NeLLi) - Black_00105 metaG | ecosystem: Environmental > Aquatic > Marine > Oceanic > Sediment | place: Atlantic... | reverse complement strand
GGAGGTTAGTTAATAATAACAGATGACAGTAGAAAGAGGAGGGGGAAGAGATACATGTATGGTTTGCAGTCAAAAAACATACTGATTTGCCACCCCAAAGGAGGCCCAGTTGGGTGAGCCAACCTGGACTCGTCATGGAAGCTCCCGCACCAGCTGTATCAATTAATTTCTTTGAGTCGATAGGCTTGTCCAAATCATATTCCTCCTGTGTAAATGTGTTTGGTTGGTTGAGAGGAAGGAAGGATGAGTTGAGATGTTGGTCGGGGTCTGCTGGGTCGCTTGGGAAAGTGTTGGAATGATGGCGATGACGGTGAAATGTGCTATACCTCTACAACATGGAGTCGTGATGTTTGAATTTGGTGGGATAAGTGACGGGAATGACGTCTGGGAGTAGAAATTTTGAGAGATTGGGATTGCAGAGATGTATGCTTCCCGGGTTTTGATATCGATAGCTTGGTAGTATTCATCATGGAGATCATCTAGATGATGCTGCAATATGAATTTATGGTTGAAGTGTGAGCTTTTGATGGTCTCGTCCCGTCTTTAAAAGATAGAAATTTGCCATCTTCAATACTTGCCATCATCACTGCACAGCATAATTTGGATAAATTTACAAATAATCGGATACTTGTTACTTGTATACATAGCATCAACCCATCATACTACATCTGTTGTCGCCCAGATCATTTTTCAAAAAATGCACTAAACCTTTAATTTCCTCGCCAGTTATCTACAAATACCTTCGATCAACATCGCATGCCACTTTATCTATAATATTAGAACCACACCTCTATAAATTCTTCATCATGGCGACGTTGGTCTTCAAAATGTCAGCTCTGACTCTCAAGACGCTCTCCAAGCCCCTCGCTGCCCGCTTCGAGAGCTACGTCATGAACCATCCAGTGCTCAGGCAAAGAACCATCAACTTGGCACAGGTATATATATATATAACATACTCTACCCTACATCTTCATCACTCCTATCTCCATCATCCCTCCATAACCCACCATTCCCACCCTTTTATCATCTTTATCATTATTCCTATCCTAGGCCTTGCATCGATTTGAAGTCACTATTAGTAGAGGAGCTGAAGGCAAGACAGGCAAGGCCTTTGTAGGAGATATTACTGAAGATAAGGCAGTGCAATTAGCATCCAAGTTTGTATCAGAAGGCTTCTTATATGGGGTAGGTACTTTTCCATTACTTTGTTACTGACTGACTAGATCTCTCCCTTCTTATTTGTCTCGTCATCCTACCTATCTATCTACCTACCTACCTACCTACCTACCTACCTACCTACTACAACTAACCGACCTCTCCTATTTCTATTATTATTACTGCAGACTGCTATAGTGTTATTGTTACTAGAGACAGATAGAAGGAAGAAAGATGATGCAAAGAAGAAGGAGAAAGAGGCAGCTGATAAAAATGAAATACAAGACATGCATGCTCGGCATGTGAGAGCTGAAGAAGTAAGGAATTGATAATGATGGTATAATTGCGTATTGGATTTAAAGATGATAGTACTGACATCTATTTCCCTCTGTCTATTTGTCATTGTGTGTTTTGTGTTGCAGGAACTGAGAGTGAAGACTGATAGATTGGAGGAGGTGTTTACAAGCCTGGACGAGAGGTTGCGAGGCATTGAGGTGGAGTTGATGAAGGGCAGATGAAAAAGAAATTGTGGATGGATGGCGATTGCTATTGTATTACGTGAGTTATATGAGGCTGTACCTTTGTATGGATCGTAAATTGTTTGCATGATGGTCGAAATCCCGTGAGAATGAGAGAGCTGCAATCTTAGATCACTTTAGAGAGATAGAAACAACGATATGCTGGTCTCATGTAGATTAATCATGCTTTCGCTAACACGGTACGAGACGCCAACACTATGCAAATCCTCTCTATTCACCTCGTTCTCTCGCAATTTCTCCTTCTCCTCCACCGACCCCACCACCACAATTGCCCAAGGTTGCACCCTCACAACAGACCGCTGTTTCACCCTTCATGATGTCCAAACCTTCCTAGAACTCACTGGAGACCATAATCCTATCCACAAATCACCCTCCTCCTCCTCATCTTCGTCACCCATCCTGCCTGGTCTTTTGATAGCAGCTCTATTTCCAGCACTGGTGGGCACCCATTTTCCTGGTGTCTTGTACGCCAGCCAAACTTTAAAATTCAGAAAGACAGCCATGGTAGGGGAGCCATTAAGAGCAACAGTCACTGCTGTATTCGTTAGTGGTAAAGGAAGGGTGAAATGGAATACCAAATGTATAGACTCATCTAGTCGTGTAATTGTAGAGGGAGAGGCATTATCAATATTGAAAGAGAAAAGGGGAGATAGTTAATTGCGAGGTATCATTCATGCCTGACTAACGTTACTATTACTAATACCAATATAATCTTCTTCTTGTTCTTTTACAAACAGTATTTTAAGATTTCTCTCTCTCAATTATGAGTCATCATCATCCATCCCAGGAATCAACAACAACTGCACATCAAACACAACAGGACTAGCAGGCATCACTCTAGGCCTCCCTGGTCCAGCAGGCAGTCCCTTAGGATACGATAAGTTTCCAGGAATGTATAGCCTTCTGATACCCCCACTTTTCATAGTTGCGAGGCCCTCATCAAGGCCCGGGATGACCTGCCCCGTCCCAACCCTGATGTCATAACCTTTACCTTTACCTAGAGAAGATGCAAATACTCTTCCATCAGGTGTCATTGCGACATAATTGATGACTACTTGGTAGCCAATAGGGGGACTGGTGCCTTTGCCTGGGGAGATGTCGACGTATTCTAAGCCAGATGGGGTCTTGGTGCGTGGTTTGGAGTTGACGTCGGCAGAACAAGATGCGTCGCAGAGGACGGGTAGGGGTTCGTCATCTATGGCGAAAGAAGGTGGTGGGGGGAGGAGGGGGAGGGTAGTGGTGGTGGCGATGAGGCTGAGCAGGGTGGAGCGGCGGGTGTTGTTATATGGGTGTTGTGGGGTTGTGTGGCTGGCGACGATGACAGGATGAGAAGGTTTGGATCTGGCTTTTTCGTTAGGGGGGGAGGGAAGAAGAATGTTAGATGTAATGGGTAAAATATGATACAATATGATGGATGGTAGTGGGGCATGCACGTGTGTGCACTGACCTGAAGGAAAGCCTTGTCTTTGATTGGATTTGTGTAGGGAATTTGTTTGTGCAAGTCATTGTGGAGAATGAACTTGATTGCGACTTAGATGAACTCTGGTATGATGATGGCATACGATGTGGGTACTTAAAGTTAGCACCGATATGAATAAGATGTAATGCTGACCTGTGGCTTCTTATCTGCTCTCCGAGAGCTCCGACTGATCAGAAATTCTTAAACCAGGATTTCATTTGCAAAGCCCTCTGTCGTCATTGCATTTTATGAAAGATAAAACACCACTCAACATTCATCAGGGCCTCTCGATTGGAGGTGAGCATCCTAAAAGGTGGAGAGGCAGGGCCGAGTTTGAAAATACTTGTTGTTAGTGAAAATTAAGGAACACAGTAACTTGAGAAAACAAGCTTTCTTTGGCCCTCGATATGTCTTCCCCACCGGTGGGATTCTATAAGCTCCAGAGCGCAGTATTACAAGAGGTAAAAATGTTCGATAAACAGCACAAACTGAGGCACATACCAAAAATAAAATTCACAAACGTTTTTGGGGACCAAACTTTTGAACATAGACAGAAATGGATTAACGACGATGAAGAGGTAAGTAGAGCTCGGGGTTCACCAACCAATGCCTTGACCAATCTCCTCCGTCTCTCATTTCCCCCCTTCCCACGACCCTCACACACAACTCTCACCCTCACAGGCCTTGGATGGGGAACTACTAACCTCCATCCAGAGAATAAATTTACGACAACAATCTATAGCCAAAAAGGATCAACAAATATGCAGAGTAGCAAGAGGTCTCTACATTGGAGGCATTAGCGCTGCTAAGAATTACAATGCCCTCATCCACCATGGCATCACACACATTCTCAATGCCACCTGTGTTGTCCCTAATTTCTTCAATAATTCATCTCCTTTCCAGTACTTCACCATCCCATTGTACGATGATCCTGAGGCTGATCTCTTGGCAGCATATACCATGGCTGCCCCTTTTATCAACCAAGCTAGAAGAACTACTACTGATGACAATACTACAGGGGGGGCAGTGTTGGTCCACTGCTTTGCTGGACAATCCAGATCAGCAGCACTCATAATTGCTCACCTCATGTGTGAAGAGAATATGTCACTGGAAGAGGCATATGTGACTGTTAAAATGGCAAGGAATAGTATTAAACCAAACTCTGGTTTCCTGGGTCAATTGAAGGAATTAGAAAAGGGTAGAAATAGTAGTGGGAGGAGGAGGGGAGTAAAAGAGGATGCCGAAGAGGAGAAGGACAGTAGCTTGAGTAGCAGCTTGAGTAGCAGTTTTACTACTACAACGTCTAGTGGGAGCAGTGTTGTTGATGCTTTTTCGTCGGTCTTGGTGGAAGAGCAATCGTTATCATCAGTATAACAATCATTAGGAAACATATATATATAGGCAGGATATAGGCAGTTGTTAGGAACTGAATTGATATGCATAATTAGAGCACTACATACAGGAGATATTTCTCTCTCTTTTCCCTCCTGTTGTCTTTCATTTGCTTAGTTCATAATGTGTTTGTATCATAGTTGTCTGTACAGTAATCCATATAGATAGATAGATCTGTACAAGTGTGTAACATAGTTATGATAATACCTTTCTTATCATCGATACTTTACTGTGGGTGAGAATGTGCTAAAGGAACGGAAACTTTGAACCTTTGCTCACCCAAAGGAGCCCTACGCGCAGGAGGCTGGAATTGCCGTGTTTAGTCCTCCTTCCATATATGTGACACAGTTAAATTCCAGAGGAACAAGTAGAAAGTAAAAACAAACATAGGAAAGTATAGTTTTATCCTAAGAGCTGCTATGTCGATGCGGTCAATTTATAATTTCAACTTATCACCGCTACTGCTGTTGTTGTTGTGCAAAAAAGAAAACCTGCCAATCACACAATTACCTAAATCTTATATCTTTGAAGATCAAATGCATGGTACCATCACCGTTTGTGTCGTTTTCAATCTACACCCATCTATCTATCAGCGCATCATTACCATCATCCTACACTCTGATTCTGAAGCATTGCTCTGTATGCTGCTCTCCTCTGGTCATCCATCCTGGCAGCCTGCTTCCTCCTCATCTCCCTCATCTCCTGACACCTTGGAACCGGACAATTGGACACCGTACATATCTTGGCATGCGCCTGCAACAGCGCCCACATTCTTCTGCAATAGTTGCACCCCCCCGCCATTTTCAAACTGCAAGTAGCTGCATGTCTGAACAGCTCCTTGACCTTGGCACATGTAGCAGAGAGGCAATTGGGGTCTTGACAGGAGCTGGCATGGACGAGGAGTTGCATGGTTCTGCTCAAATGAGCTCTCCTCTCGGCAGCTTCTGAGTCGGTGAGACGGGCTCTGGTTTCGTCAATTTCTCTGGTGTGAGCTTGGAGGGGATGGGGGTGGCGAACTGCCGGGTTGTTGTAGCAGTTATTGCACATATCAAAGTCGTTGCATACTGCACACCTGAAGCCTTGTCCAGTGGGAATTTCAGATTGACAGGTATTGCAAGTGGCGGCAAAGGCGGGGGCTCTAGGGTTATGGAGGTGGTACAGTACCATCATTGAAGAGTGCTTGGCTCTACGCAGCGTGTCAAACTGGTAGTGGTTGCCTTGGCAGAGGGATAGAAAAGCTGTGCGAGTGTCGAAGAATTCATTTTCCAAATCTTCAGCATCTTTATTGTTTTCTGTTTCTGAAGGCAGAGCTATAGGAGGGCATTTCACCTGCACCAAATCAGTGACGGCAATGCCATTGGGGAGTCCAGCCACTGTCTCAAATGCAGACTCATCTTTATTGGATTTGGTTGCATCAGCGCCAGCATCAGTGCCTTGGCATTCTCTACAGTAGCAGCTTCCACACAGCTGGAACCTCGTCAAGCTCACAGTCTTAGAAGCCTCTCCTCCAGGCATATCTAACGAGATACCGTCGAATGTCCTCTCACTCTTAATCACCACCTTTTGAGGAGGATTAGGATGAAAGTACTTCTCATCATCAGATATATACGTCCTACAAAAGGAACATTCCTCCTGTAGATGCACTATGATGAAATCCTCCCTCATTCCTTGAATGGCATCTCCCAGTGCTGCCAGCAATTGTTGGTCCAGAGGCAGATTGCTAGTCCCAAATCTCTTGCCCTTCATTGCTTTTCGAGATTTGGACAGATTGCCATTGCCATTACCACTATACGTATACGTACCACTACCACCACCATTTGTGCTGTAGCTACTACTATTGTTCTTCTTCCCTGCTTGTCTTGTTTCCTCAGCGTACACTCTCAACAGGTTCTCAGCTTCACCAGGCCAGTAGTCTCCTTCAAAGTAGGGTAGATGAACAATAGAAGGTCGCGCAATCCTGTGATCTTTCCCTCCTTGAAAGTAGGTATCATACAGATTAGTAATGTTTGCAACAATACCCTCATCCTTGGCTCTTCTCAACATGGCCAAGTACCATTCTCTCAGTCTATCAGATCTAGGAGTTTTTTGCTTCCCCGGGTGGCAGTACCAGATATAGTCATCCCCAGCTAGTGGGGGACACGCCCAGATGAGCATTTGACAGAATCCTCTTTGCTTGGCATCTGCTAGATACCCTACCAGGACTTCATGGTAGACCAGCGTGCGTAGGGCGACACCACTGGCAGACAGGATTTCGGGCTGAAAGTACTTGATTGAGTCTAGATAAGATAGGTAGAGGGTGTTTTTATTGGGAGCAGGGCAATCATCGCCGTATTCTTGCATGTAAAGGCAATACAGCGCTACATCTACACCATCTATCTTCTGATACAACAGAATGACCTTTTGACGGTATAGAAACGAATCGGGGAAGCCATCACTTTTGAAATAGTCGTGGAAGCTGGGTTTTACGTAGCACCTCTTCATCACATTATTGACCACTCTCACTGTCAAGCCCTGTGCAGTAGGAACTGATTCCACTGGCACTCCTTGTGCCTTGGCCCTTGCTACTCTTTCATCAGCCAGCACCTTTTCCAATCGTTTCTCCAGTGCATCAGAAAGACGGCAACTGGGGAGATCTTTTGCAGACAACATGGCCTGTGGCCTCTCTGCAGGTACTGCTCTTTCCTTTCTCTCCAGCCCATGCAGCAGGCAGTCAGGACACAAATACCCTCGGTCTTCATCGTTGCGTCCTTTATTGAACAATCCACAAATCTGGTGTACCCATCCCTCGCATCTATCACAACACACCCAACTTTCCTCCTTTTCTTCATTATTTTTCTTCTTAATCAGCTCCTGTTTATATACATTGCAGTTGTCTAATACAAACGACTCGGCCTTGATTTCATTCAAACAAGGATGACACCAGGTGGCTTTTATGTCATAATGTGGAGGAGTGGCATAAAACGTCTGGTTTCTCTTGATCTTTTGATTGCAAGAGAAGCAATACAACGTGGCTGGTTCAAACGTCAGTTTATTCAGTCCACACACTTTGCAGCAACTTTCCTCCTCTATATACGGCACCCCATCTATGTAGAACACCTTGTTGGTCGTTGTTGCTCCTCCTGCTGCAAACCCTGCTGCACCAATACTGCTGTAACTACCATTGGAAGTACATTTCAGCTTTGCAAGGTGGGTTTTAATTTCCCCTGCAGTGAAAAACTCCACCAAGCTGGTACCCATACTTTGAAGATGGAATGTTCTTGGTTTCTTGGCAACTTGATGTTCGTCTATGATTGGGGCATTATTGAAGTTATCAGTTGGTGCTGCCACTTCTGGAGGGAGGTTATTGATCCCGGTACTGCTGGTACTGACCAGTTTCACAATGGCAGTGGCTGAATTGTTGTTGGGGTTTGATGAGGGGAAGGGAGCTCCGCTGTATTGAGCAATGCCAGCTAGAGCGGCAGCTTGGGCTCCACTAGGGGGGATGTGGGCTCCACTATTGACAGTGGGGATGGTACCGCTGCTTCCCCATCTCTGAGCTTGGTGCTGCTGCTGCTGCTGCTGCTGCTGCTGCTGATATTGTTGCATAGCCAATTGCTGCTGCTGCTGCTGCTGCTGCTGTTGCTGCTGCTGCTGCTGCTGCTGTTGAAGAGCCATTTGCTGTTGTCGTTCCAACACTTTCTTCTGCTGCTCTGGCGTCATTGCCGCCATCCTTCTATGATATGCTACCTGTCGTTGCCTGGACACATACTGCTTCACTGGGGCACACACAGGGCAGTTGGCACTGGTACATCTCTGATGATGTCTCAGTAATTCTCTAGATGCATTGCACCTGGGATAAGCACACTGATCATCTCTACAATCGTTAAGATGCTGCCACAGTTGCTTAGCTACCATGCAGTTGTCTCCATATTGGCAATCACCATCCGGGACTGAGCATTTAGCACAGTGTCTTAGGAACAGCAGCCATCTCTGTTGCTTTAAGATTTGCATTCTTCTATATTCAAAATCTGCATCCACATCTAATCCTCCTCCTCCATTATTTCCATCGCCTGTATCACTAGTGTCACCCATACCACCTACATCTCCATTCTCTTGTGGAATGCCTACTACCATCATCGAGTCGGGGAAATTTCCCATTGCCATCAATGGATCTTGCATATTCATTTGCTGCTGCTGCTGCTGTTGCTGCTGCTGTTGCTGCTGCTGCTGTTGCTGCTGTTGCTGTTGCTGCTGCTGCTGCTGAGAATAATCCCCCCCTGGTGGTCTCGCTTCTTCTCCTCCAGAAAAGGACTGGTATCCAGATAAATCTTCTCTACTCTTTCTACCAACTTTCACCCTTAGTTTTGCATGTCCTTCTCCACGAGCGACTTGACGTGGACCCCCCGCTGTCGAATATGGCGGCAATATTGGAACCCCACCTCCCCCTAAAGCTCCTAATGGCACAGGACCCCCACCTCCATTATTAGTAGTACCAGTATCTATATAGCCAGAGGGAATATTCATGTACATATTATCTGTTGGTACTAATGGCTGCATCACCACCATAGGTGGAGCCCCTCCTCCTCCTCCTCCTCCTCCTCTAAGAGCTGAACTATGCATCATCACATTAATATTATTATTATTATGAATATTATGAATATTATTGCTACCAGGTGGATTTAGCATTGTCATTGGTAGTGGGGGCGGTAATCTTTGTTGATGTTGCAGAAGCTGATCTGGACCTGATCTCAATAAAACAGGAGCCCCATTGGTCATCATATTTGGAGGCGAGGGGTACATCATGTTTGGGAGGGCAGTGGGGAGAGGAGGGATGGCGGCTGTGGTGGCGGCAGCAGCAGCAGAAGCAGCAGCAGCAGCAGCGATTGTGCTGGCATTGTTAGAATGCATCATGCCTGCTCTACTATCTGCTCTGCTATCTGCTCTGCTATCTGCTCTGCTATCTGCTCTCCTATCTGCAGTACTATCTGCAGTGCTGGCATCTGCGGATTCGCCAGGTATTGGCAGTTGGTTGACAAGTTGCTGCTGTTGCTGCTGTTGCCGCAGCTGTAGAAGCTGTTGTTGCTCATGGAGACCTGCGGCAGAAGAAGAAGGTATCGTAACAGTACCATTATAAACAGGTGCCCCTGCATTGATATTATGATTTATATTACTACCAAAAGGAGGATGTACCTGTCTGGTTCCATGACTGCTTCCTCCTCCTCCTCCTCCTCCTGTTGCAGCGGTACACCCTCCATTACGCTGTGCATTCTGCTCTACCATCGCCTTTTTAATAATAGCTTGTAATCGTGACTCTAGTGTTGATTCATCTTGGTACGCTTCTAATGTGGGAGCGGATTTGTAGAGAGTCTCCTCCAGTCTCTTGACGAAGGAAGACATTTTGGGGCCCTCTGAGGAGGGTTTTCTGCTGGAAATCAAGGCATACTGTGAGGGGGGGAGAGAAAAGAGAGGGAAAGGGGGGGAAGTAGGGAGGGAGGGATTATGAAGGTGAGTGGTTATATAGATAATGGGTGTGCTTAATGTGAGGATGTCAAAGAAAAGCAGCAGCCTGCCACCTCCCACTCTCCCCCCCCACACAGGGATGTGCTACAGAGAGGGAGGGAGGCAGGCTGAGCGGTGCCAACTTTGCGAAAGTTGGCAAAGGTCCGTAAAAAGATGCTAAAAAGGTCTGCATACACATGGCATTATGATGTGCACACCAACAACAGGAATGCAGACCAGCAAAAGCGGGGGAATAGGAAGTCAAAGGCTAAAGACCCTTTTTGGAAGCCAATTTACTCACGATTCGATTCAATATTGACTGTCTTATCTCTCTATCATCTCTTCTATGCCACGTGAGCCAGCTTTCAGGCTCATTGTAAGAACCCTCTGCTCTCGGTTCCCCCATTTTTTGATTAATTTGAGAGATGAGCCCACAGAATCTCAGAACGTAGCTTCATTCCTGCATTCATAGCTTCAAAATACCAATGTCAGGAATGTAAACAGAAGAAAAAAGATATGACGCCCGGTTGTTGTGATCTGATTACAAGTAAGAGTCACACACACTCATCATAGAAGCCGACCTCTCTCTATCTCAACTACCACCCCCTCCCTTCCCTCCTCTCTTCCTTCCCTTCACTGAGCCATAGCCATTTTTTACATAGACTATACATCATCATTTAATCTTCTATCACCACCACCACCATCATATTCACCCCTCTCATTAACCACACACGACATCCATATCACACTTTCCAGCCCCATTGCATTCCTATCTCTATACCTCTTCCAATGTGGCGGCACCGACTGTGTCGCTTCTTGATAACCCCCTCTCTGTGCTCCAGCCAGTATCAGTACCCCTCCTTCTGGTTTGAGGAGAGATACTGCTCTGGTCAGACAAGATGATCTAGATTGGCCATCTACTAATACAACATCATATTGCTGTCGTTGGGTTTTGAAATCATTAATGCTGCTATCACCATCACCATCACTACTAGTACCAGTCACTATTCCAGTTAGATCGGAATATGCTCTAAAATAATGGACATACGACTCAGCTTGTTGAAAAGTAATGGGCTGAGCCACTGGTGGTATAATATGAACTGTCCACTTGGATTTCAAATTGTCTGGAATGACGGTGTGTGCTGTGCTGACGTGTCGTGCATCATGTGCGATGGTGGTCAATCTGTCAATGCCTAGTGATGACAACAGCCAATACGTGCTAGATCCTATTCCCCATTGAAATGCAGACATTCCTGGTCCTACTAAATTGGCTAGTATCTCTATGGTGCCTCTCGTCAGGGCTGGTTCGCAGGGGGTGCCCCATTCCGAGGGAGGGAGGGAGGGGGGGACTGGCCAGGTTTGTAAGACTTGGGGTGGGCAATTTGAGGACGAAAACACACCAGAGCTGCGGTGAATGTTCCATCTATCTATTGACTTATTGAATGTGTCTATAAGTGAGGAGGATTTGTTAGGGTGGGAGTTGTTGCTGTCTCCTGTATGTCCACCAACTGTGTGTGTATGTGCATAGAAAAGAAGAAGGAAACGCCATCAGTCGGTCGGTGGAATGGGGGAGGGATGATTTGGTTGTCTGTGTGACAAACGGGCCATAGTTATGCTACTTACGGAATTCATTGAATGTTATGTGGTGTATTAAGTGACTATGGGATCCTATAAAGATGCTAATACCGGAAACAATCAACAATGGCGCCAGACAAACGATAATCAACAACCTTTGCTGCTTTCCACGTCTTTTATTCCGTCCTAATTTAGCTACCATACCCCCCAAATCTACTACAATTTACAAACATATCAATCTATGAATCTAAATACACATTTTCTCTCTCCCGTTATATATATTTCTTTTTGGAATTGCCAGAGCGGTTGCCCCAACCAATCTCTCTCCTCTCATCCATCTCATGCCTTGGGCCTAAATGGGGGCCTCACCACAGCCACCGGCAGCCTGCAATTCTTCAACATCAAGTTTGCAACAGATCCTACCTTTCCCTCAAATGCATCAGCATCATTTGCTGAATTATGAGCAGATAATGCTACAATATCTGCATGCAGTTCATCAACACATCTCAGTACTGTTTTGCTAATACAGTCTGGAGAAGCTCCTTCCTTCTCTGCATACAAATTAAACTCGTATGGTACATTTAATGGCTTTAATATAGGTAGGAATCTGTAATGTGTAGGAAAAAAAAGAAATAATGGGTGAGGTAAAGGAGAGAAAGGAAGGGGGAGTGACAACAAAGTCAAATCATGTGATCTTACTGACCTATCTTCAATTGCTTTCCTTGCTGCATTGATTGTACTAATTTCATTATGGTCGCCTGGATTCTGGAATTTATAAGCAGTGCCAGGAAGCCCATGGAAGACCTCCATGGGAGGCTTGAGCGAAGTTATCACATAGCTATGGAGAGAAGGGGAGGGGCGATGAATTGGAAGGGAGGTAATGAAGGGATAAGTTGATGGAATTGGATGTGGAATACTCCCGAATAGGCGTGTCGTCAAATCTACTAGGTTTGAATCAACTCACACGAAGTGCACTACGTCTCCCTCTCTATAAACCTGGTCAATCAACCATTGACAAGCATTGGATGCTTCAGTCGTATCCTCTGCACAGAAAGCGAGAACTCTTTTTCTACTAGCCATTACAACCAGTACACACCAATCAATTGGATACACTGGAAACCCAAATCTAACGTTGATACTGCTACAAATCTTGCAAAACCTTGAATGGAGGTCTGCGCCAACGTCGTCGTCAGTGATGAGCTTCAACGACGGTACACTCCATCTCATTTAGCTATTTGACTGTGGCTTTTACAATACCAATACTATATGATGCCAAATTGCCATCACTTCCCCACGTCACGACCATCTTCATCCAAAGCACCTGCTCTTTTCACTCTCTCTGCCAGTTCCTCCACCACTGCTGATGCCTGAGACCCCTCCATCACAAAATCATAAGGCACCCCATATATCAACTTATTAGGCCTAATACCTACATGGCTATCTATTATCCTCAGTATTCTACTACTATTAGCACTACTACTACTACAATTACTACTACAACTTCTATCTTTTTCTTCCTCCCTACATTCTTCTTCCAGTTCTTCCCAACGAAATAACAATGGGGAGGTGGTGGCACCCCAAGGATTGAAATCAACCAACATCGCCTTCCTATCATCATTATTGTTCTTATTCTCATTATTGGTTTCTACATAGCAGTCATAGACATAATGCTTGAGAGGAAACTTCCCAGCAATATGCTGTGCATGAAATGCTAGTATGGTGTGTTCTATGTTGGAAGCATCTTCAATGAGAGAGGGGAAGTGCTCTGTCACTTCTCTTTGGGAAATACCTGTGTAGATACATTGGATGTGTGTGTAAGCGAGAGAAAGAAGGAAGCAGATGAGGAGATGGTGTATGGTATACTGTATATAACGTACCAATAAGTTTATGATTAGATACAAAACATCTGAATTCTCCTACTGGATTGATATCCTTCCATTGCCTTAGTGCCAACACATGCCTCTGATGATGTTGACCTTCCTCTTCTTCTGCTGTCTTCTTTTCATCTATAGAAAGGTCATGTGCAATTCTATCCGAACACTTGAGCAACATCATAACTTCATCTGAATGGGAACATTTCATGGTTTGGAGAGTAGTTATCCATATGGCATCTTTAGGACAACTCCAGGTGAGTTTAGGCATCACTGCTCCTCCCAATTGGGAGATTGCATGTTGGACTTGAGTGGTGAAGTGCTCTGGAGGTGATTGATGACTAGAATTGTTGATGGCTTTATCATCATCTTCTTCTCCATTATTATCATCAGATTGGTCCCAGCTCGATTCACTGCTGGGGTATTCTTGTGGGATTCGAGTTGGTATCTGGTAGTGTGGGAGTGGGAGCAGTGAGAGAGAGAGGGAGACGGATGGAAGGAATACGCTGTTGTTGTTGACCGATAATTAACGTACTGCTTGGGATTGTGGAGCCACGAAGACACCATCAGAGAGAATCCACTCCTTGAAACTATCTGGCAATTCTAGCAGTATTGTTTTGAACGTGATTTCCGAAAAATCGGAATACCATCTCTGGATGCTGCACTCAAATAGATCGGTATCATAATTCATCTTAGTGTCCAACAATCCTATTTTTATACACACACACACACACTAAATCTTTGTTATACTGGCCCAGTTACAGCCCAGTTTATTCAACATTCCTACGCCTTGCCGACCTCCGAACTGTGTCATCCCCACCATCCTTCTTCTCTTCCTCCTCTTGCTTCTCCTCCCCTTCTTGCTTTGCTGCAGATCTCCCTCTCTTTCTCTTCCTTCCATTAGTGGCAGATATCTTCCTGTTAATAACAGTATTAGGCACTGTTTTTTTAGGAGTTGCCTCCACCACCAATGCAGCAGTCTCATCATTTGCAAGCTCCATGACACTGCTCTGTTGCTGTCTTTGTTGAGACACAGCTAACGTTGATCCCCTTCTGGTTGACATCCTGCCAGTTTTAGGACTTTCAGCAGCTGGTACACCAGCACCCTCAATCTCAACCTCAACAACAGCAGCTGCTGCATTAGGTTTTTTCTTTCTTGCACTACTTGTAGTGACAGATCTCTTCTTTGCCGTTGTTGTTGTAGTAGTGGTTGTTGCTGTTGTTGGGAGGACGAGCGGCTCAACAGCAGCTTGGCGTCTACTGCCAGTACCAATTGGACTCTTCCTTTTCTCTTTCTTCTTCCTAGTTTCATTCTCTCCTTTTAATTGAGCAACTTCCTCATTCAGACTGCAATATACGAATCAATCAACATAAAAGAAAAGGAGAAGGAGGAGGAGATGGAAGGGAGCGGTTAGTTAGAGCATCATAAGAGTTTGATGATACCGCCATATTATATATATATATTATATATATATATAAAACATACCTAGCAACTTGGCTCTCCAATTCTTTAACTCTAGCCTCTGCACCCCTATACCCAGCCACTGCATTCTGCAAACTAGTGTTCAACTTGCTCCTCTGCTTTTCTACATCCTCCAGATCAGACTTACTAATAGCAGCCTGCTCTTCTACCTTTATTTTAGCTTCTTGTTCAGCTGCTAGCTGTTTTTCTACCTTTTGCTTGGACCTCTTCTCTGCTTCTAGCTGCCTTGTTACCCCTTCCCTAGCGCCCTGTTCCTGCAGTAATTGTGCTTCCAAAGAATCTACTTCCTCCTTGGCAGCTGCAAGTCGGGCTTCCACTTCTCTACGAGATGTCCTTTCACTGTTGGCTTCATTTTTCAGCTGAGTGATGGTAGATTCCATGGATTTAAATCTGCTGACAAATCGGCCCTTTTCTTCCAGATAGTCTTTTGATGCCTTTTCCATGAGAGCTTCAATGCCTTGGTAATATTTTCTGGCATTTTCATACTCGTTGTAGATTTCTTCGTATCTGTTCTCAGCTTCTTGGACCTGTGTGTGTGTGTGTGTGGATGGGTGGGAGTGGGTGAGGAAATAAACGGGGAACAGGAGGAGGAAGGGAAGGAAGCGTCGCCGGGGAAGATGGATGTTGTTGAAGTTTTTGGAGAGAAATAGTCTTACCTGATCTTCTAAGACCGAGATTTTGGCCATCATCTGCTCTGCTTCTGCTCTGGCTATTCTATTAGGATCTAAAGCACCTTCTTTGCTGCAAACAAAGAGAATTTGTAATCAATTGTAGTTCTAGACACTATGATACACTTGTACAGTAACGCTGTCGATGCAATAATCTTGTTACAGCTCATACTAAACGTACCGCAATCTAGTCCAGGCAGAAGGTGTGCCGGAAGGAATCATGATCACTGTTGTTTCTCCTGGTTTCTCAGCAATATAATCGAAAACTAGTCATCAAATGATAGAATGTCTTTAGATAAAGCTTTCAGCTATTGTATACTATAGTAATCCACAAGCTTGTTGACTTGTAGGTGACACAAACCGTTCCTTAAACCATTCTCTGTCTGGACTTTGCACACCCCGCCCTCCTTCCGCTCCGCTCCTCGACTGTCACCCCACCTACTCCATCCCTCTCTCTCAAGCCATATCAAACTCCTTCTTACATCCAATAATAAAATCCAAAAAGATACCCTTCGTATATCATCTGTCAATATTTAAATGGTTGACAGATCCGTCTTATCTCTAGCTCCACTACGAAGTCTCACCCAGAACCCATGGGTCTCTTCAATCACACCATCTGTAAATGCCTTGTTGAGACAATTGTTGTTATAACCAAACTTATTCTCTGGCTTGCCATCTGGGGTCTTGTAGTCACGGAACCACTCAAATACCTTTTGTAGCTCACCAGGCATTACCCTGCAATTTGAAAAGAATGAAAGGGAATACATATATAGAGAGAGTGTGTGTCAGTGAGTGGAAAAGAGAGATACTTTTGGGCGGCAGCAACAACATTGCTAAAACTACTACTTACTTTTCAACGTCCTCGATGTCATTAATCTGAGCAGCCTTGGGATCATCAGCACGAATACAGATAACCTTCCAATCCAGCTCCCCCTCATCTATCATAGCATACGCACCCACTGCCTTGACCGGGTAGACGCCCCCCATCTCACATGTAGCGGACCCAACCTCCACCACATCCACTGGGTCGTTATCGCCAAAAGCATCGCATTCAGCATTCTTGTGGGCTGGGTCTTCCCATGTTTGAGGAATGAAACCGTAGTTCCAGTTGATGTTGTATGGGTAGAACCTCAGTTTACCTTTTTTAATGTCTTGTTTGATTGGGGTTCTTGGCTCTTTGGTGGCGGCTTCCATTTTGGCGGAAGTTTCCTTGGGGATTTCGCAGACAAAGTTGTAGATGCCTTTGCCAGCCAAGAGAGGGATGTCGTGCCATGGGGAGATGAGGACACCTTGTTGGTTGAAGAAGATGCGGAAGTCTGTGGAGTCTGGGGAGCCCTGTGTATCCAAGAGGGAAAAAATGGAGGGGGAGAGGCCGGTTAGGACCGGATGTATGCAATCGACTGGATTATTCGGAGAGCAATGTGCAATGGATGATGTATTCAATGCATTAGATGACTTACCTTCTTCTGGATTTCGTAAGCTGTAGATTGGACCTTGGTAGAAGAAGCACGAGCAAAGTGCTGGGAGATTGCAGATTGATATGGCTGCGGGAAAGAGGGAGCAGATTGTTAATTGTGTCCATCCAGGGTTTAATATGAGTTCCATTTATCATGATTAGATGCGATCTATACCTGCAAATGACGAATACTCTTCACAGATCGTGATGTGATGTTAAAAAGCGCCATAGGACGCAACAGTGACAAGGTAGCCATCTTGATCGTCCAGCTAAAACCACAAACACGTCTCAATAATAACAACGAATGAAAGAACTTGATTGAAAAGAGACAGATGCAGACGACTCTCCTTCATTCATTTTATGCATACCCCATCTCTCACCTGCCACCGTTGCACTCCTCTCTATCTTCCCCCACATGGAGCTTCAATCCTCATGCACCACTGCCCTCATTGCCCCAGAGGGAGGAACACTATGATAATGTGGATTTAGAAACACTCCTACCTCAGGATCTGATTCCAAAGGCTTACTTGTATTCATCTTCTTTGTTTCCTCCAACCATTCCCTCGACAATGTTGGTGGTTGATGACCTAGTCGTTTCGAAGCTCTCATTCGCAGCTCCCAAAACACTAAAGTAGTTTATAAACAAGGAAGAGAGAGATGGGGTTAACTTGAGTATTAACTTGTTAGGGGGATTATTATGGGCAGGCCGATAGCGGTGCACACACACAGGCGTAATAAGGATGCCCCCTTCTTCTTACCATAGGTAACTGCAGTAGCTGCCACTGTGGCAGTAGCAACCAATCTAGGATTGCTTTTGGAGAATGAAGCGGTGCTCATAATACTATGTTTACACTCGTGTAGATATATTTGACTATGGAAAAACGAGTTGGTTCACTTTTTTACATTTCTTTGATTTTAACAAGCCAAGCTTCATCCCAGCTTCCAATATTTCTGACCTCTGCCAACTCATCGCTACAACCAGCCCTTCACTCAACTATTCCTTTTCTTTTTCTTACCTACATTATATGTTAGATATTGGTATTGAATTTTAATTCCCTTAATGGAGCAACATAATCTAAAATAATAGCCATTGCCTCTCTAGGTAGGAGCTGCAATAGCGATTGCTCCCCAGCTCTTGCATGCCAACCCAACAACATCGCTGTTCTAATATCTACAGCACCCCTGTGTGCAGCCTCCTGGATTGCTGTCTTATGTTCTGCATCTGCTAATTTGAATAAATCATCATAATTACCAACAGGAGGATGGTGGTACTCACTAATGGACAGGATTCTAGGAGGTATGCAGTGGATGGATGTGATAGCTGGATGGACCTCTACCAGATGCTTCAAGTGTCTAAAAATGACATTGTATGCTATCTTTACTTCTTGCATACGGTGAGGATGTGCAAGAACTGCAGGAGTGGATGGGAATTGGATGTATATGGAATCTACAACTGTTCTGCAAGAGCGTAATGTATCTAGGTACAGGCATACCACGGCAGCCCAGAAAGGTATCCAATTGAGCTTGTGATTGATTGGATCTGTGTGTGGGTGTGTGCGTGTACATTTCAAATGTTGGAGGGAAAAAAGGTCAGGATTGGAAGTAAAGGGATAGGGATTGGCAAAGTGTGTACAGAAATTCAAAAGAAAAACACTGTACATAAAAAAAGAATCCGACACAAAGAACGTACCTCCATCTAATACGATGTGCTTGTGCAGCTCTCTATCATCAGCCAACACTTGTATTTTTTTCATTAGCCGTCTCATAAAAATCTGTCCTTCATGATCTTGCTTAACCATGTACAATGGACTTGGTTCTTGCAAGGGGCGGGCTACGACCATTTCTATTTCACAATATCGTGCTGGATTGCCTGCTGTTTGATACAACAGCGCTTTTAGTTTTGTATACAAGTCATTGCTAAGAATGGTGCCGGTGTTTCCAGATATAGATGAAGGACCTGGTGAATCTTCTTCTTGCCAAATATAGTGCCCTCTGTTACTATTGTTATTAATATTATTCGTATATTCCTTGCCCGTCTGCCATCGTTGCGCTGTTCGTTGTGCGGTGTCGGGGTTTTCAAATTGAGAAACAACAACGTGCCCTCTTTCACCATGTATGTCCAAGGATAGTTTCTCTCTTCTATGGCGAAGGCCTGCTATATGTGTCTCCCATATATCACCCTTGTTTGGGACCCAGACATCACAGACAGAGCAATGTAGTGCTTTGGAGGTTGACCGATTACTGGGGAGGGAGGAGGCAGCAGCAGCAGGAGGAGGGGCGGAAGGTCGCCGTCGGGGGGATTTGTTGGTGGGTTGTTGTCTCGGTTGGCGCGATTGGCGGTATCCACGATTTGTATGGCGTCTATGGAATGTATTTTTCTGTTCACCACGCAGCATAGCAGCGACGAAATTTATATCTGGGGCATCGTTTGGATTGGCATCCATGTTTGCTTTGCAACGTAAAATACTCGCCTCCAAATCTCACATGAATATTCTATACACGCTTTGTGTAACGTATCTCGTCACATAAACCCTTAGACTATGGATTAATGAGCGGATATGCTACAATTTAAACCATTCCCCCAGTCCATTCAATGTTGTGTCAAAAGTCGCTCCAACACCAAAACACAGTTGGAATATACTTTCCATCTAGTGGAGACCTATCTATAGATATCTATAGATATATGTCTATTGGTGCTTGAATCTATATGGCAAGGGGTCAGATGACGTGCTTTATTTAAGTGTATAAAGAAAGGCATGCAGCTCTGGATACACCCAACTGAAGTTGAGATACATTCATTTTAGAAGAGGAATTAGGGTTCTGATGAAGGCATTATTGTGCATGGAGCTTGTAAATTGTTAATGTGTGATATGTGCTGGATTTGCAAAAAAGATGCCATAGATGCAAGCAGCTTTGTTAAGAACGATGCCAGGTGGCGGCAGCGTTGCTCAGTTTTTGGAGAAATGTGCGAGCGGAGTAAAAGAGGAGAGACCTAGCCAGGTTTCATTTCTATCGTGATATTACAATGATATCACCGATCAAGAGTAATTAATACCAACATTAAGACTCAACGGTGATTATCGCCTCTCTAAACAACAGAATCGACAAGAAATTCATCAATAGTTTAATTGCAACCACCAAAACCCCGTCTTCCATCCATAAAAACGATGATCAAAACACTCAAATACCATCAAAGCACTAGATGCGATATCAACCGGCAATCCATCGCCGCAGACTTCGTCAAACCCCACCAATCTCATTCTTCACACCGCCACTGGCATGGCCACCGCTCTTCCTCCCTCCCCCTTCCTTGCCGCCCCCTCACAACCACAGCTGCAGCGGCCGACCCATGGTCTGCTTTCCCCGACGATCCTGGTCACGATCTCCCAGTAGAGTATGGCTCCCCTCCATCAGCACCCTCCAAGCAGAGAAGAGCTGGCGTCGTCCTCCATCCCACCTCTCTTCCTGGCAAGTACGGCATTGGAGAAATTGGGGACGAAGCCTTAGCCTTTTTAGACTGGATGGCTGCCAGTGGACTGCAGCTATGGCAAGTACTACCTTTAGTACCTCCAGAAAAAAAGTACTGGTCACCTTATTCTGGACTTGACGCATTATGTGGCAACCCTCTCCTCATCCCTCTAGATGATCTACACACCCTGGGCCTGTTGAAAGCAGAAGAGATGCCAGAACCACAGGCAGAGAACAGCCACGCTGACTTTGACGCTGTATATGAAATGAAAAAACCCTTATTAACAATATCTGCAGAAAGATTGTTGAGTGAAAGCAGCATGCAGGGACTTAGAGAAGAAATGGATGTGTTTAGAGCCAGCAACCAGTGGATTGAGGAATCTGCGTTATTTCAAGTCTTGTCAGAGCTGCCCGATCTAAAAGATGAAATGTGGTGGGATTGGCCTGTTGAACTGAGAGCCAGAGACCCAACATTATTACAATCGATGAGAACAAAGTATGCTGCTGAAATTGATCAATTTATTGCCATTCAATTCTTATTTGACAGATGCTGGAGGAAGGTCAAAGCATATGCCAATTCACTGGGCATTTCAGTCGGTGGAGATATGCCCATCTATGTGGGGGGACAAAGTGCAGATGTATGGGCGTACCAACATTTATTCGAATTAACAGAAGATAGAAAACCTGCCTTGGTCAGTGGTGTCCCTCCCGATGCATTCAGCGACACTGGCCAGTTGTGGGGCAGTCCCCTGTATGACTGGAAGGCTCACGCTGCGGAAGGGTACGGGTGGTGGATACAACGATTCCAGCGTTCTCTGTCTTTATATGATGAGACTAGAGTTGATCATTTCAGAGCATTTGCTGGCTACTGGGCAGTGGATGCTGACGAGGAGACTGCAATGAATGGAAAGTGGAAACGTGGTCCTGGGGTGGGATTGTTTGATGCTTTGGATGCTGCGCTGGGGGAAATACCAATCCTGGCCGAAGACCTGGGAGTCATCACACCTGATGTTGTGGAACTCAGAGAAGAGATATCAGCTCCAGGTATGTGTGTGCTGCAGTTTGCATGGGGAGGGGGCCCCTCCAACACCCACCTACCACATAATGTGTATGAAAACTGCTTTGTCTATCCCGGCACCCACGACAATCAAACAGCACTGGGATGGTGGAAACAAGGTGCTACACCGTCTGAAAAGACACTTATTAGGAAATATCTAGGTATGACTGGTGATGATATTTCATGGGCGTTTATTCATTCTGCCTATACCTCAGTGGCAAGGACTGCAGTGTCTACAATGCAAGATGTAATGAGGCTGGACGATGGGGCGAGGATGAACACTCCAGGGAAGGCGGGGGGTAATTGGAACTGGAGGATAGGGGGGAGTGGGGTGTGGAAGGAGTTGGGGAAGGAGGCGGAGGAGTTGTGGGAGTTGGCTGATAAGAGCGATAGATTGAGCGAGGGGATGAGGAAGAGGGGAAGAGGCAGAGGGAGGTCTGGACAGGCCAGTTTTCGTTGAATAGAATTGAAAGAAATGAAATCAACGGAGATAAACGTAAATACTTGAAATAGAATTAATCGTTTGAGTATGGTATTGGTGTTACCAATTTACACTTGTAAGTCTTCTATTCATATTATCTAAACACGGGATGGATAAAGCATCACTCTCACCCTTCCGCCAATGGCAGCGGGAGGCAAGTTTTTCCTGAATTTAGCTCTGATGGTACCTGTGCTACCATGTGCGCGAGTGACCTTGCCCCAAATAACACGGAACTTGCTGCCCTTCTTTTCTGTCTTAGCCTTGTAGATGTAAGCAACTTTCTTTCCCAAATAAAACTCAGTCTCTGGCTTGGAGGCGACGCCTTCAATCTTGATGAGCGACGTGTGGTTATATTGGTTTACTTTGCTCCTGTAGATTTGAAAATGGAGGGAGGGTTAGATGGGTTAATGTGATGGTGCACGGTGGCAAGCGTGAAGTGAGCTGAATAAAGGGAAGAAGGAGTGATTCGCCAAGCAAATGATTGGTGCCCTCTGTGATGACTTACCTCTTGTATCCTAGGAACTGTCCAGTGACGTACAACCTGCATATGTATAACAGTGATTAGCGGGTGTCAGTAAAAAGACGTTTAATGAATATGGAAGTCGTTTTTAATATAAAGATGGTGATGATGAAAGAAATTTGCTACTGCAGCCATTTGACGCACCTAACGTTTTCACCTCCCATCTTGAATTTACTATCTATACTATTATATGATTTAAGTTTGCTGCACATCCCATAAACAGCCTGAAAAATGAGCCCAAGAACAAATTTTCGCACGACGACAATCGTCCCAGGCATCCTATTCCAAGCTGTTTTCATGAGCAAAAACTTCCGCTATTTAACGCCAATCATTACCATTCTAACGCTGCCATATCAATCGAGTTACAATCATAGACAGAGGCCACATAATGGTGAAAGAAGTAGCACGTAGCATCCCTGCTCAAGGGAGGTCCAAGTCCTACCATCGCAGGTAAGAACTAGAGAAAATAAAGCCATCCTTTCAAATTAGAAAGGAAATGTGTTCTGTATCAAGCCGAAGATGACGGTGTGAACACAGGGAAACATTATTATTCCCCTCCATCACTGCATCATCACACTGTTTTACAGTGACGGCTTGAAGAGAACGCCTTATTCTTCGATTCCTCATCAATTGACCACCATAAACCATCCAGACTAACCCCACTACGCCCCCATCTCCACCCATCGCAGAGGTCTCTGGGCCATCAAGAAGAAGAATGGCGGCAAGCTCCCAACCCACCCAAAGCAAGCAAAGAAGGCCGACGGTGACAGTAGCAAGACAGCAAAGTTCTACACTGCAGAGGATGTCCCGCAACCCATTCCACGCCGTTTCAAGCAGAAACCAACAAAGCTCCGTGCCTCCATCACTCCAGGTACTGTTCTTATCCTCCTGGCAGGTCGTTTCAAGGGCAAACGCGTAGTGTTCCTCAAGCAGCTGGAATCAGGTCTCCTCTTGGTTTCTGGTCCTTTCAAACTCAACGGTGTGCCATTGCGCCGTGTCAACCAAGCTTATGTAATTGCCACCTCCACCAAGGTGGACGTTTCCAAGGTAGCAACAGACAGCTTCAATGACGCCTACTTCAAGAGCGTCGAGAAGAAGGAAAGAAATGCACGTGGTGCGGACGGTTTCTTTGAGGAGCAACAGAAGAAGAAGGAGCTTCCAGCTGACTATATTAAGAATCAGAAGACTGTGGATGCTGCATTGTTGGGTGGTTTGAGTGCTGATGTCAAGGGTTACCTGTCAACCAGGTTTGGATTAAAATCTGGAGATAGGCCACACTTGATGAAGTTTTAGATTAATAATAATATAAATAGCTATAATGTAAAGTGTTCTTTCAAGTACCTGTACATCATAGATTAGTGTTATTTGTTACATATATACTCTAGACAATTTGAGTTGAAAAGCGTACATGCATACATGTCAATTCAATTTACCATTCAACACCAGCGGCCTCGGCATAGTTGATATCATCATCAGAGCTATCGTCAGCTGGGACCAAGCCCTTCTCACGCAAGAAGGCAAAACCTGCTGATATGGCTGCATCGCGCATTTTCAATGGGAAAGCATCTTCTGCTGGGTTGCCTAGAGCCACAATTTTGGTGATTTCCTCGCCAGCCTCGACGATTTCGCAGCGGTCTTTGATTGGAGCTATGACGGCGTCGACCCATTCCTTCATGCTGACACCCTTAGCTTCAGCAAGCGCCTTTGGCACGTGGCAGTAGATGCCCAGTTGCTTGTCTCCAGCAGACAAGAACATCTTGCCTGCAAGTAATAATAGAGTGGAGAGGGATGTGGTGCGGTCAGAGATGAGTGTGACGTCGGGGGAGAAGATTCAAAGGACTTGAGTCAAAATTATGGAGACTTACCGAGTGCACCTGCGCCTCCCTTGCGTTCTTCAGCAGCTTCGTCAACCTCAGCATTTGCACCGTCCATTACGCACTGCAAAAGCTCCAAATCACCATTGGCAGTCTCGATTGCCTGCAGTCAGAGTGGATAATCAAGGTCAATTATAGTCTACGGTTCTATGTTAGACATCCAACACTCGTGATATCCACTTACCAAGTTAAAGAACATGACGCCGCCGGTAGCAGACACTCCATCCAGATCGATTCCTTTTTTACCACCTTCCTTGACGCTTGCCTTCTTTGCTTTATCGTCAGCCATGGTGTCTATATCTATCCAATTTACTAAAACTTTAATTAATTTATACAAGCCACTCCCGCTTCTCGCTCCAATTCGTTCAATCAACCTTTCATCCTTTCATCGGCCGCCGTCTCCAGAGATCTCCCTCTCAACCACCATTTTCTCTCCTCACCCATCAACCCAGGCATCTAAAGAAGCAGCACCCAAAGCCTCCCCAAAACATCTCTCAAGATCAGATGGTCTATTCTTCGCCCTACACATCGGACAAAACACTATAAAAGGGCCACCATCCTCTCTCACCACTCCTTCTTCATTCAGTTTCTCAGGTGCCAGCAGCCCACCAAGTTCCTCTATAGCCTGCTCCTCTCTGACCTCCATAGCTCTTTGCTGCCATAAGTACCAGGCTGAGAAGCAATACATGTGGAAGCAATGACTGCATGTTGGTAATTTTGCTACATGTGGAGTAAGTTGACCATTTGACGATGACGATGTTGTGGCATTGAGATGGTGGAGACAAATAGAGCAGGTGCCACTTGGGGTGTTGTGGAGAAGGAGAAAGTCAGATGCCTCTTCCCATATGAGGCCTAATAGGAGCTCTCCATGACAAAAATCTATTGTATTGCGTATTGCTGCCTCTAATTCAGATAATGTGGGTTTACCTATGCCAGTAGAGGAAGTGATGGAGATGATAGGCGGAGAGTCTGGATAGGAGGGCGGGAAGGCGATGAGGAGTGAAGCGGAGCAGAAGCGTTTGTGCTCTTCCCTGATGTCTCTGGGGAACATTTCGAGAAGAATTTCCCTGGTGCCGTCATCTTTGTGTACTATAGACGGGTCTCCAATGTCGTATGTGTGTTGCAGAGCCTCTAATTCTGTGCTTACTACGTCATCCATGGAAGTAATTGATCTGGGGATTGCTCTATTCCCTTGTATAAATACAAGGTCATCGCATCAAAAGTTCACCTTTACGTACCGTATTAATGCATACATGTAGTTAATTTGAATTGTATGCCCCGCCCAGATTGAATTTCCCATATTTTTATTTGGAAAAAACAGGGATATCCCTTTTCCAAAGGAGCTCCTGCTCGAGCAACTTAAATGAATGGTTTGCACATCAAAGCTGTTAATTATCACTTGATTTTGAATCATACCAACTAGTTATATCTTATAGTTACAGAGAAAGGCTTAAAATTATCAATTATGGCAATAACTGACAATGATCAACGCATTCAAGGGTGTGGATTCGCTAAACTAGTAGGTGACAATGTCGACTTCGTCATGAAGAAGTACAGCATTGTCATGGGCAGAAAGAGCAAGAACAGCACCAACGATCTCGTTCTTGGCGACCTCATGAGCCTCTCCCGACAGGTGAGCAGAAAATGCATAGAGAGAGCAACACCGACGCGCCTCCCCGTCTTGCTCTACCAATTTCCCAGCTCCACTACACACGCCATTCTCCTTCTCACAATCTCCCTCTCTCTCCCCCACCACTCCTTATCTTCATTCATACAGCATGCACGCATATACTACAATTTCAAATCAAGTATGTATCATCTCTCTTCTCTTCTCTCGACCTGCCTTGCTACCCATTCCCCCCTCTCTCTCACACCTCTCTCTCTCACCCCCTTCTCCCTCTCCCTTTTCTACTTGATCATTCTCAGACGAATTCGAGCTAGAAGTCCTTGGAAAGAATGGTGTCTCAGTCAATGGCACCCCATATGTACCAGGTGACGCACCAGCTAGATTAGAATCTAAGTGTCTATTACAAATGGGTGAAGTTTCCCTCTATTTCCTACTACCTAGAAATCCAGATGATATCTTCCCGCCTCCTCCTCCTCCTCCTCCTCCTGCTGCTGCTGCTGCTGCTGCTGCTGCTCCTATTTTTAATGTGCAACCAATAGCAGTACCTAATGACATAGTTACTTCTCCTCAGCAACAGCAACTACAAATTGATCCAGCAACGCTGGCTCAGATGCTGCAACAGAATCCAGCGCTGATGCAAACCATGGCGGTAGCTTTATCCCAACAACAACAGCAGCATAAATAATAGTGATGCAGATTAAAATCATTACTGCTCACAATATTTACTGTTTTTTTTACATACACACATGTACCAATATAGCTATTTGCAAAACTCAAAACCTGTAAATTAGGTTTAATCTCCCTTCCTCCTCCATCTCCTTCAATTGCCAACCTTTACTTCTTCTTCTTATTCAGTCTCTATCATAGCATCCTCCTCCTCCTCCTCTTGCTGCTCCTGCTCCTGTTGCTCATTATCACCCCCACCATCACCCCCATCCCCACCAGCAACTTCATTTCCCCAATTGATTGGAAACTTGGTAACTCGAGGTTTATCAGCCAAAATATTCCTCATCAATTTATCCACAATAGGATTGTCAGGGGGGTCTTCACGCAATGCTTCATCTGTATATTCATTGTTGACGTAGTACCCTACTCTGATGAATTCCTGGCCTTTGTAGGCGCATGTGAGGAGAATGACCGTGGTTTGGATGTCTTCAGGAGGGATCTTGGAGAAGTCAGGAGGGTCCGCCTGTATATATACAGAGAGAGAGAGAGAGAGGGAGGTGGGAGGGACGTGAGAGGAGAGGAG